>Ga0307377_10000964_pt1 | contig 38234 bp, 31 predicted proteins | sample TR3MG_FD_202535 | JGI IMG/M metagenome (GOLD analysis project Ga0307377, IMG submission 202535) | Soil microbial communities from Risofladan, Vaasa, Finland - TR-3 | ecosystem: Environmental > Terrestrial > Soil > Coastal area > Acid sulfate soil | place: Finland: Risofladan, Vaasa | collected... | reverse complement strand
CAATCAAAATGTGTTACTGGCTTTAAATGTTATCGCCGAATATAAAAGAAACTGATTCATTCACTCTCTTTAAATATTAACTTTAGGCACTCTAAACTTTAGCTCACTTTAAGTACTGATCCGTTACTCATTTTTATATTATTCCAATTGTGTTTTTTTAAGTCTGATTATTCCTGTACGAATGTTATATCAAATGTTCCGCTGTAACTGCCTGGCGGATTAGCAAGTGGATTACCTACAGTAAGTTCTCCTCCCACATTTAATTCTGTTGGTACAGGATAAGCTACAGTTGTAACAAATGGTGATCCGAGATCAGAGTCACCAATGTGAAGAGACAAAGATCCTCCATTGCTACCTGGTAACAAGACATCCGGCCCGTTTAAGAGAGAGATTACTGTTCCCGGGTTGGCAACCACTTCATAAAGAGCTGTTGAATATAAATAACCGAGACCTAGCTGTACAACATCACCTGTAGATGAACGTAATCCTCCGGAACTTATGGTAACTGTTCCTCCTGCTGCACCATGAGTGAATGCTCCAAAGCTAAGTCCCTGACTGGTTACTGTCACGACTATCGGACGGGGAGGAGGTTCCTGAGCACTTACCTCCTGTGATAATAAAAACAGAAAGATAACTGGTATTACAATTGAAACAAGTCGCTTCACGAAGGAATCTGTTATTGTATTAAATCTCATCAATTTTGTATAAATATCTTTTTTGAAATCCTCTCTGTGCCGCTGATAAAAGAGACAATATAAATCCCATCCTTTACCCCGGGGTTGAATTCATGATAACCAACCTCATATACTTTCTCAATAAACAATACCTGCCCTGTCAGATTGTAAACCATCAAAGTACCATTTTCTCCGGGAAGACTATTGATTTCTACTTTAAGTATACCCCTATAGCAGTAAATGTTAAAAAGATCACTCCCGGGAGAATTATCCTCAATATCTGTAGTGACGTTTGAAAGGTTGAGAAAAAACCTGTTTATATATTCTCCGGTACCAAGGAGAAGACTGAATTCTTTATCAGGAAGTAAATCATGTTCTGTACCTGCCAGTATATCAGAAATATAAATCCTCATTCCGAAAAGAGTCTCCTCAACATCGCGGATCTTTATAATAATATTTCCGGTTTTATTAAGTTTAAGTCCAAGAGGCACCTTACAGAAATTATCAGAGACAGGAGGCAATGCACTTATTGAGAGTTTTGTTTCGGAAGGAGTGACAGTATAAAGGTTTGGCACCTTCAGGTCGGTATTAAATAGTTTAAGCGCATCCAGTTGACTGTCGAATTCAGGCGTAGCCTTTTCATTAAAATAGATCAGAACCGGATCTGTGGAAACCGGGTCATCTGAAAAACTTGCGGTAAGCCTGAGTAACGGTACCTGATTAACCCCCTTAGATTTTGTAAATGGATGAGTCAGATCCGTTATTCTGACACTGTTGTTCATTGCCAGTGTGCCGGTTACAGGGAAAGTGCCATCAGATACATGAATGAAAAAACCCTGCATTGAAGGGATAACATTCGTAGCTAATCCATCGCTTGAAACACCCCCAACATAGGAGCTGTATGTCCCTCCGTACTGATCTGTGGAACTCGCTTTAAAATAATACAGAGCATCATCTATATTGGTTTTTGTCCATCCGGATGCTGCATCCCAGTCGATGGGGGATGGGTATGGGTTGCCAACGAGATTAAAACCTTTCGTATAAGTGTTATTATTATTATAAAGAGTAACAGAAAGACTTCCGTTGTTAACGACACCTGTTACATCAACCGTATTGACCGCCGCGGACGAGCCAAAATTTACTGCATAACCCTGCAGAGGAATGAGGGGGTTTGTTGTCGGATTGTGGTAACTGACCCACCCTGAGGATGTACGGCTTTCATCATACGTGAAGAATGTAAAAGCACCAAGTGTCAAATCATCAGCAAACTCATTAACAGTAGCTGACTGGAAAGGGGAGCTGAAATATTTATATCCGAAACCAGAGGATAGATATCGTTGCATCGTAACATTACCATTTACCTGCCCGGTTCCGCTTCCATTGATAAGAGCTGTTTGAGTGGCTGTAGATGCCAGGATTAAAAATCCGCCCGATGAGAGGTCCCCGTTTTGTGCTGTAACAATACCCGTAATGTTAAGTGGTCCCTGTAAAGTGACCCCAGAAGGATTATTGATAATCAAATCCATAATGGTGTTGCCGGCAAAAACATCAGCCCCGATAAACTGAGCTACAGACCCATCCATTTCAATTTTTCCTGCATCAGCGGTAAATGTCCCGTTATTGGTGATTGTCCCTGCGATCTGAATTGTATTACCTGAAACAGTCAAAGATGTATTAATATCAATTACTATATTATTAACAGTTCCGATAGCACCACTACTAAGTACTGGCTTATTCGGTACATCAGGTATTTGAACAGATGTTGTCGAATTAGGAATAAATCCACAATACCAGTTTCCGGGAACATTCCAATCAGTACTCACTACTCCGGTCCAAAGGCCGGTAATAATGGTGAGAAGGGCTGCATTGCTATTTACAGGTGAGGTTCCACATGGACTGGAAACAATACATCTGTATAACTTTCCATTTTTTGCTATTCCGGGATTGGTAAGATTTAGTGTTGGGGTAGTTGTGCCACTATATATACCTCCATCGGAGATATTAACACCGTCCTCCTGCCATTGGTAGGTAAGATTATAACCGGAAGCTGCCACTGTAAAAGTAGCATCTCCACCTTCACATATTGTTGATGGTTGTGGTTGAGTATTTATAGTAATACCGCTAAAAATAGTCAGGGTTACATCTGTAGCTGTGCTTTCACAACCATTAATTGTTTGTGTCACAGTATAATTATAAAAACCGGCTGCAGTCTGTCCGGTCGAATATGGATTCGCAGTACTTACCAGCGTTCCACCGCTATACCAGCGGATATTCTCACCGGTAGTTGTTTCCAGATAAGCTATCTGATTTATACAATACTCTTTATTTGGAGCGACAGGTGCAGGAGGAGAGTCAGTAATAATGATATCCTTTGTAACATCATTTGGGACACAACCTCCAATATATGTGTATGTTATTGAATAAGTTCCGGCTGAGGGAGGAGTAAACACGTCACCAACAATATATGGATTTCCTGAATACGTGCCGCCGGATGGATACCCAAATGTAAGTGTTATTGGTCCGTCACAGATACTTGCTGACGGAAGATTATTTGATGAAACTCCAACAACATCTAAAGCATAGAATGTTGAAGGGGAAGATTGGTTATTATACTCGGTTCTCATCCATCCGTTAGATCTTACTTCATCAGATATTCTCAGTTCATCAAACATTCCGCTAAAATAATAACTTGACTGGAAGGGCTCCTTACCAACGGTTAAATTATCAGATGCTGTTCCAAGAATACCGGTTTTTTTGAATGGTCTCTCCGGGATACCATTTACAAAGGTTTTTATTGAATCGAGAACATCAGAACTTATTCCTGCAAGATAATACCACTGTCCGGTGCTAAGGACTGTTCCTCCCGCTACATCCCTGTTCAATGAGGGGGTATTTGCTGCATTCCTGATTTCAAATTCTACCTTATTATTTGTATAGATCCCGAACTTATAACCTCCGCTTGAATTATTCTGGTTACCCGCAATCTTCTGGTCACGTGCTCCGAGATTCATATAGACCCACGCTGAAACAGTTATGTTCCCCACAAAGTTTATATTGGGGTCATTGATAACTTCGACATACTGATCTGTTCCATTTAATCCCAGAGAATTATAAATCCTGCCAGCTGGATATGTAGGTGAATTATAGGGAGTTCCGGCTTTATTGTAGAAGGTGAAATCATTCAGGCTATTATTATTCAGGTGCCAGACACCTTTATAGTGGCTATCCCAGACTGAGGTAACTGAAGGGTCGGTGGTTATCTGCGGATTTCCATAAAGTATTTTGATTATTGTATTTGATGAAGAAGAAAGGGTTGGAATACGAACCCAGGCAATAAGGTCGCCATTTGTTCCATTGTAATACTCCAGCTGATAATCGAGTTGGTTGTAAGCATCATCAGTAAAAATTATGTCGAATCCATTAGCATTAAATATCTGACCTGTCGGTGAAGTCTGCAAGAAACCCTGTCCGGTAAGGTTAACTAATAGAGGAAAATTATAAAGATCGGATCCCCCGGTAACTTTGGTATAATCAATAGTAATATTTCTTTCATAACCATAACCCAGTGAAACTGTAATACAACCAGTGGCTAAGGCAAAATCAAATGAAGTAGTATTGAGGTTTGTAACTCCACTACGGGAGACATCATTACCTGACTGGGACCCGTGGGTGCCTAAGGCTCTCCAGGTGGTATTGCCATCATCCCTTCCGGTAACCCTTGAAGCCTCATTGATTGTATAACTTATAAATCCGTTACCGGTTAAGTTGAGTGTATAGGTTGCCGCAGGAAGCCCGGCGCTGAAAAATCTCCAGTAACCTTCAGTAAATGTGTTATCAAGGCTAACAACACCATCGGCATAAGCCACAAAACCTGCTGGAGGAGTGGCAATAAATTCAGCAGTTATGTCGGTTCCTGCAGATAATGAGGAAAAATTCATTATGGCTGGTCTGTAAAAAGCGGCTGTTCCGACCGGGAAAATATAATCAGTAGACAGGGTGGTATTGATAGCTCGCCTTAACCTGCCAATAACCGTACCCGACACATGAGTCAATGAGCTGACAACACCATTGGAAAGTGCCAGCGTGAACGCGCCTGTCGTAATATTTCCCTGCGTCATGGTCAGGGTATTGCTAACTGTGACACTTCCAGTTAATGTAACACCATTAGCATTATTAATAGTGAGGTTATTTAGATTTGCTGCACTTGATGGCATTAAAACGCCGGTGCTTGTCCCTCCGAATACAAGGCTGGAAGATGTTGTGGTTGACAGGTTTGTTGGTGTTCCTGCAATAGTTGGTCCGTTTAATGTAAGGGTATTTGCTCCGATTGAAAACGAGCCAGCCGTCAAAGTTATAGTCCCAGCAACAGAAGCGCTGTTCGTGAGAGCCACACCTGCAGTATTGCTAATGTTAAGGTTATTGGCGCTTGAGAATCCGTTTCCTGTAACCTGCGCCAATGTTCCATTATAGGTATAATTGGCTCCGCCATTAAATGTTTTTGTTCCGGTAACCTGTATTGAGCCTGTTCCCGCTGTTGTTGAAAGACCCTGAGTGTGGGCTGTAATAATTCCGGCACCTGAGTTGAGCGTAAAAGTACCGATACTACCATCAATGAGGCTTGTCCCAACATTCAATGTGGAACCACTATTAACCGTAAAATTTATTGTATTTGAAATCGTTCCGCCTGTTTTAGCATAGGTTTGAGTAACTGTGCTATTGAATATAATGGAGCCAGAACCCCCTGCTGTTTCAGTAATTGTCCCGCCTGATTGTGAAAAATTCCCGATAACAGTGAGTGTGCCAATACCATTATCTTCCGACATTAAAAAAGTTCCTGCAGAAATAGAAACATTCCCGTTAACAGTTAATGATGAATTAGCGACACTGCTAACTATTCTATAATTTCCGACTCCACTTTTTATAAAATCTCTCTGTACGGTTATATTTCCAGTACCAGTATTATTGCTATGTACGAAGTTACCAGTGGTATGGGTCATGTTACCTCCTACAGTAATTGTTCTGCTGGTTCCATTATTGGTTAGCTGCAAAGTGCCACTCCCTGAATTGGCCAAACTCAAATTGCCCTGACATGTTAAACTTGATGTCATTTCAATGTTAGAGCCACTGTTAACATTGAATGAAACATTTCCGAAGGTTTGCCCCATTCCCCCTGGATAAGTCGTGGTCATGCCTGTTATATTACAGGTTGAGGCTGAATTCCAGGTAGCAGTGGGGATTGTACCCCCATCCCTGGCATGCTGGTAGGTAGAACCGCTGTTAAACGTTATCGTTCCGGTGGTATTAACTGTACCAGAGTTAACAAGGGCGCCATCTACAGTCATATCAGTACCTGTTCCGTTGGCGACAGTTAGCGTTAGTCCCGTGTTGACTTTTACCTGTCCCCCTGCATTAACGACGACCTGATCAACAGAAACAGAAGCCGTGACAGTTACAGTATGCCCGTTCTGTATTGTAATGACATTTGCTGAACCGCTTGTTGGTGGAGCACCGGCAGCAACCCAGATAGTTCCATCATACCTTTGCCATGTAGCTGCAACGTTCCAGTTACCTGTTGCAGCTGAACGATAATCGTTTGAAGTTTGCCCAAACCCATTATTACCAATCCCTATCGTTGCAGAAAGCAATAGAGAAAATAGAATATACCTCTTTTTATATGGTAAAGTCCATTTCATAAGGCGAACGCTTTAAGGAGCGTCTCTCTCCACATTGATTTGCCAAAACCGGACAGCAACAGCAGTCCATCGAAGAAATTCAACGGCAGGAACAAAGTCTTACTACATGGAAATAGTTCAATCATAGCACTTCCTTAACCAAGAGGTGGCATTACACAACGAAATCGTTGCTTGTCAATTCAACTTCAGCTCCGCTTCAGCATATCTTACCGGTTTAACATCTGAAGATGCCGAATAGATTACACGCAAAGTACCTGCCCTGAAGTCAACTTCCGGTATATTGTTAAGATTAAACCGGAACTTACGGACTATATTAGGTGTATAAACAGCAACACCATTTGCTACGCCGACACGTGTTATCTTACCCCCCAAGGAAATATGATCAACAGCCAGGTCTCCGTAGACTGACATATTACCTGATCGGTTAAATACCAGGCTGATATTTGGGTTGTCATCATTCCCCATTTCAAATGCAAGATCAGAAAGAGAGACTCTGGTTGAAGATTCTCCACTCCTGATAATTACTGGAATAGTGATACCAAAAATAGGGGTCAGCCTGACCGAGATCGTAGTTGTATCTTTGACTGCTTCCTCTTCACCAAGGGGGGTTGCTTTGGGTACCGATCTGAAATAAAAATGAGAACGGTACTCACCGTCAGTAAGCTGATTTCTCCTTACAATCTGAACTTTGACTACCTGTGCTTCTTTTGGGCCAAGAGTGACCGACCGCGGAAAAAAACGAATATACTTATCAGCAAAACGCTGGCCGGGGTCAGGTTCAGTGATTGTCTCAAAGCCTCCATCCTCTGTCATCCTGATCTGGACAATGGATATGGCATAGGTAGCAGTATCCTGTCCTGTGTTTGCAAGATTAAGATCGATTGATCTCATTGACCCTTCAAAAACTGCTCTTCTTGGAGTTATCAAAAGATTTCCCTGTCCATTAAGGTTAAGAGTAAAAAAAAACTCAACCCCGAATACTATTGACAGTAGAATAATAGAAAAATTCAACCTGCATGAGTGGGCATGTCTATACAAAAAGAACGGTATGGAAACTGACATTGAATTATATTTTTTAATTAAAGTCCACTTAGTTAAAGTCAAAGGTTATAATATAGGATCCGGTATATATTCCCACCGGATTGTCGTAGAGGGTACCCACTTTAAGTGTTGCACCAACATAAACATTCTGAAATCCATCCTGTAGCATCCCGGCACCTAAGCCCGGAGAAGGTATTGATACCCAATCTTTGACAAGCATGGTTTTTATATTACCTATGTGGGTGAGAATAACCGGGCTTGCTGGCAGAGTTATTGAATAAGCAGCATTAACATCTCCCGATACATAAAAACTGGCAGCATTATGAGTGCCGACACCTTTATAGACACTTCCCAATACAGAGATTGTATTCTCGGGTGTCAGAATTATCTCTCCACCCTGCGGACCGGGAGCAAACCGCCCGAAATTCATCTGCGACGTCTCACTTGCTGAGAAGACCGGAATTATTTCTGCAATTATATGTCCTGTCGCATTAACCGGAGTGGTGACCTGGGCTATTAACCTGCCTCCGGTTATATTAAATAAACATACCAGGCTGAAAATTAATATATTAAGCCTTCTCATTCTGTCTGATTTGAGAATAATATCTTTTACGTTAGTCGCTAATTATAGTTTACAGTTACAGTAAAAGGAGTTCCTGATACATAAGTTCCTGCAGGTTGACTTCCTGCAACATTCAGTGTAGCACCAACTGTAAGAGTCTGAGCGCCTGTACCATCAAGTGTACCTCCTGCACCAACTGTGGGAGTACTTGTCCATGTATCAACTGTCATAGTATTGGCACCTGAAGTAATTGTTGTTGCACCAGCCGGAAGAGTGATTGCATATGTGAATGTTGCCTCACCTGAAACATCAAAAGATGCGGCTGTTACAGTACCAGTGTTGGCAGGCAGTGAAACACCACCTGTTTGCGAACGGCCACCTGCAGGGTCAAGTACAACTGTTCCAAGGGCAGCACTTACAGCTACATTGCCAAAGTTCATATCCACTGTTTTAGCTATTGCAATAGGTGTTACAATAGTTGCAGTTGCTGTTGCCTGAGCAAAGGTGATAGCTGAAAAAGCCAGCATTACGATTGAGAGAGTCAGAAATTTTGTCATTTGTTTCATGTAAGTTTGGGTTTAATTAATAATTGGTAAATTTATAATTTTTTTTGGTTTTTAGGGTAACAAAAGTAGCCCTATTCGTATTATACTAATAAGGGATAATTTGTTTCAATAAAACAATTAATTAAAATTATTATTTTAAATAGAGTGCATCTTCCCTGATGTTAAATACTATTTAACATTCCAGTAAAGTTGTTAACAATCTATTTTGCCCAAATTTAATCAAATAATTCCTCGTGGCTTGCCACGGGGATTAATACCATTTATTATTCATGATTGCCGATACTCATATTTTATTTTAACTTTGTATCTGACCATAATCAATAAGACTATCGATGAATAAACAGAAACTAATTTTTGTTGTTGACGATGACCCATTTATTAACATGTTGGTTGTAAAACGGTTTACATCCGAGAGATATCAGCTTGAGGCATTTGAGTATGGTGAAGATTGTCTGAAAAAAATAGAAAAAAACCCCGATCTGATAATTCTTGATTATTTTTTTGTAAATAGTGAGCGGGAGGTGATGAATGGGATGGAGGTCTTTAATAAGATAAAAGAGTTAAAGCCAGACCTTCCTGTAATTATGCTATCAGGACAGGAGAAGGGTGAAATAGTACTTGAACTTGCAAAAAAAGGAATTGATGATTATATTATCAAAGACAATAATCTCATTGATAATCTGCAGATTGCAATAAAAGAATTATTTGAAAAATTATAAAAATGATGTAGGGATGTGGCGCGACACATCCCTACATACATTATATTATTTCAGGATAAAATTATATGTAATTGTTCCCTTCTGTATAGCAGGTGCATCAGGTTTCGATTCAAAACGGGCCTTCATTGCAGCCTCTTTAGCCACTCTGAGCAGGTATTCATCAAGTGTAGTTGATCCTTTGGTTCCCGGTACAGCCTGAACAACTTTACCTGATCTGTCAACACTTACCTCAACAACAACTCTTCCTTCTCCCTGGTAATCATATTTTGGTGAAGGCAATGTTTGAAAACCCCTGCCTTGAAGTTCAAATGAAATACCCTTATCACCAAGACCATTACCATCACCGCGCACATTGGAATCGACTGAACCGGATGTTACACCCTGGTTGCCTGGTCCGGCATTCACACCTTCTCCTGTGGAATTAGTTCCTGCGTTCTTTGAATTTGCCAGTGCATTTTTAGTCCGGTCCATTATATCAGAACGTCTTTTAATTTCTGCTTCAACTCTCTTCCTTTCAATCTCCTCCTGTTCTTTACGTATTCTTTCAGTCTCGATTTGTTCTTTAAGTAATCTGTCAGCCTCAATCTTCTCCAGTTTTTTCTTTTCAGCCTCAGGATCAACTTTCTTAACTTCAGGTGCCTCTTCAAAATCCTGTGTAAGTATAGGATCTTCTGCCTGGTTCTCTACAACATTCGCAGGCACAGGAGGTGATGTCTCTTCCTCAATTACCGGTGGTGAGGGCTCTATCATCCCCATACCAGTATCATCAGTTCCAAAATTAATCAGGATTCCTTCTTCTATTTCAGGCGGTGGCGTTACTGAGAAACCAACAAGAACAAGCAATAACAACAAGACCAGATGGATTATTGCAGTACCAGCTATCCCCTTTCCTCTTTCTGAAGGGAATTTGTGAAGGTCATTATTTGGGTGAGGTTGCAATTATTATTTTATAATTATTTGATTGAGCAATATTCAGAACTCTTACAACATTTTCCCATGGTATATTCTTATCTGCATGAAGGGAGATGTATGTATCAGGCTTATCTCCCAGCTTCTCTTTAAGTACTGACTCCAGATCTTCAAAATTGATTTGTTCCTGTTCAACAAAATATTTAAGGTCACTTGTTATAGATATTGTGGTTAGTGGCTTGGCTGATGTCTGTGAACTGCCTTTCGGCAATAGCAGTTTAAGGGCAGTTGGATGAACCAGTGTTGATGTCAACATGAAGAAAATAAGGAGATTAAAAACAACATCAGTCATACCTGCTGAACTGAAGTTAATACTTATTTTGTTTCTTTTGGAAATTGCCATTTTAACGATCTGTTTTTACTGGTTCATTCAGAATATCCATAAATTCCGTAAGTGTTGCTTCAAGGTTAAAAATCACCTTTTCAACTCTTACAACAAGGTGATTATAAGCAAAATATACTATAATACCGACTATTAGCCCTGCAGCAGTTGTAGTTAGAGCAGTATAAATTCCATTTGAAAGTAATGATACTTCAATATTATTGCCTGCCTGCGACATGGCGTAGAATGATTGAATCATTCCTATAACTGTTCCAAGAAACCCAAGCATAGGCTCAGCACCTGCTATGGTTGCAAGTGTAGGAAATCCTTTCTCAAGTTTTGATATTTCCAGTTTCCCAATGTTTTCAATTGCTGTACTTATATCATGTAATGGCCGGCCTAATCTGTTAATTCCTTTCTCGACCATACGGGACGAGGGACTGTCGGTGGATCTGCATAAAGCAAGTGCTGCATCAATCTTACCATCATGTATATAGTCTTTTATCCTGTTAATAAAGTTCATATCTTCCTTTGTAGCTTTTCTGATAACATAATATCTTTCGATAAAAATATATGCAGCCACAAACGATAATAGGATTATCGGGATCATAACCCAACCGCCTTTAATAGCGAGGTCAAGGAGCGTCAGTTTCATCTGACCTGCATTTTCAACAGGAATACCACCATCCTGTATTATGAGCTGTAAAAATGTCATATTCTTCTTTTTGTTAATTAATTTCTAATACTTTCTAAAAGATCAATTTAGGTTTTTCATTTGCGAAGTTATTAAAAAACGTAATTATACCCTGTTCTATTATGTAGGTTTAATAACAATGGTAAATAATTTATTAACCATGGTTATCACGATAAAACTTAATTATAGCAAAAGTTATTTTTCCTTAACCGTTGTTTCCTCTTCCTTCTTTACGTATGGATTGACCTTTTTCCTGAATAGATCCGAAAACTTGTCAAAGTCCTGCTTATAGAAAATACCGACGCCCTGAGTATAAGGAGCCAGCTTTCCTGTATATGGATTATTAAACCGGTTAAACACTTTGAAGCGTATCTTTTTAGTAATTTTTACCTCTGCATCAAAGTCTCTTGTTATTTGATTTGTATTATCAGCAGTATTACTTGTGCCCCTGACATCAAAATTACTATTTAAAACGACTTTATCATTCAGTAGCTGAGTAGACAAAGCTACCTGGACTTCCTGTGAATTAATATCTTTGGTTCCCGGCCGGTAAACAAAACCTATATCAAAGTCGTTACTTATCTGCGACAGCCAGTTGCTAAGCTGGTTTGAAAGCATTTCAGTAGTTGTTACTGCCATAGCAGAAGTGCCTGTTGTGGTAGGTGAACTTTCATGATAGAAACTATTCATTACCAGCAGGTAAAGAAACTGCCGACTTAATTCCTCTTCAGAAGAGATAGCATTTCGGAGCCCTGTTCGTGTTCTTTCATCAGCAGTCGGCAGATATATATCAAAACCAACTATCGGATTAAAAAGCTTACCTGAAAGTTCAAGCTGGCACTCAACAGGTATTCTTTCTTTAAATTCATCATTCTGGAGTATCTCATATAGCGAAGCTCTCAGCTTATATATGGCTTTAATATCTATTTCTGCATTGTCGAGGTCTCCGTTAAATAATATTTTTCCACCGTTCTCGACACTGAAGGATTTATTTAAGATATTACCCAGTGTAAAAAGATAATCTCCATCTTCAATAATATAATCACCGGAAATTTTGAAATCACCCTTTTGGTCGAGATTAATATTCAGATCACCCGATCCGTGACCTTTCATAACATCACCTACCTTTGAATCGAAAATAATTTGGACTTCAGCATCCGGCGTTACTTCAAGATCAAAATTAAGATCCATACCAGTCTGTTTTGGAGGAGCAGGAGGAAGAATAATATTCATATTCTCTGTGCTAACTTCACTTTTGGTATCAGTATTGGAATCAACAAAGGTGATAAAGGAATATTCCGATACAGACAGACCTGTATTCAGTGGGATAAAAAATTTAGTATTTTCACCTGTTTTAGCTGATATATCAAATGAAATAGAATTGGGTCTGCTTTTAATAGTTGTTACTCCGGAGGTATAAGCAGTACCATAGAATAATTGATTATCTTTTGGTTTAGTATTAAGAACCAGACATTCGTTTGATTCTGAAATATTGATTATGAGATCAGCCTTGTAATCCTTAAAGTTCGTATGATTCACTGAACCGGAAAGTGTAGCAATATTACCCTTTTCATCTGTAAGACGCACACTATTAAATTTTATCCCATTCTTATCGAACCTGATTGAGTCGTTCAGTTTGAATGTTGTTTGAAGGTAATCGATCTTCATAGAAGCATCTTCGGCCATCACTGATCCTTTCAGAACTAATTTTTTTGGTTCTCCTGTCAGATTCACTTTTCCTGATGCTAATCCTCTTATATTTGATGCAAATACTTTAAGCAGGGGATTTAGAGCGTCAATAGGTAATTTAGTTACGTTGGCAGTAAGATTAATTTTTTTAAACTCCGGATCATAGTACCCCGTGATATCAATCATCTTGACTCCATCGAGGTTATTACTGGCATTGATATTAATGATTTTTTTGGCTAAATCCAGATCTGATACTACTGATATTGTACCATATTCACATCCAAGCAGGGAAAAGTTGTCCACATTAATATTACTTTCCAGTAAAAGATTATTGTATACATTATTTAAAAGTATTTTCCCGTTAAGATTACCCTTGAAGTTTATAGGAATCATATTAGGATCGTTTCCCCTTCTTCGATTTACAAGAAAGTTAAGAGGAGAAATATCAATACCATTGAAATCGAGGTGTAATGTATCAGCAGGATCTTTTGAAACAGAACCATCGATAAGGTAATAACGGTCATTATTACTGATATATAGCTCATTAATATTTATTGAAGATGTATCGATCCTGATTGTAGACTGACTGACCTTCCAAAGGTTGTTTCGTGAATATACATCAGAGGAGTCAATGTTCACAGTCAGAGTAGCATTTTCTGTTTTACTGGTATCTTTAGCAATGGTGCCTCTGGCGATAAAGTTTCCACGATTCATTGTTTTATCCTTGTTATCCCAATCAATTTTAAAAATGAAATTATCTGGTTTTGTAGTAAAATCAATGGAGAATCCTTTTAGTTCAGATTGTCCCAGAAGTTTAAGGGATGAACTGTTAATATCAAGTGTTAGCTCAGATCCTGAGATAATAGCATTGAGAGAAAAATCTTTAAAAGTATTATTCTTTATAGTCAGCGAGTTTGTTTTTCCTCCAATGGTTATCAGGCTGTCAGGAAAAATCGCTCCATTAATATAACTTTTATCTGATATTAATATTCCTGTTCTGAAAAAATCATTGATCTTATCCGTGTTTTTAAAGTTTATTTCAAAGGTAAAATTGTTCTTTTGTAATTCATCTGATAGTGATGGCATTGTAAACTGAGAAGGCATGAGTGTAGCAAGGGTTGAATTAATTAGGCCGCCTATAGCAGCAAAATTATAATAGCCTCTGATATCTGCATCCACAAAATCGGTTCGAAGACTTAATACAGGTTGATTATTGTCTGTAAATGTCTTTATTGAAAAGTCGTAAAGCTCCAGGTTATTGTTATACTTTATTATGTTGGAGTTAAGAAGTTTTATTTCACCATCGAGGTTATCAATATTGCTACCTTTAAAATTTGAAGTAATTAACATTGTAATTGCTGCAGTGGAGTCAACCTTGTCTAAATTCAGGGCGAAAAGATTGGCTTCAGCTATATTTAAAGTAAAGTCGAATTCCGGAAGCTCCCTGCTGAAATTTAACATACCCAGAAGATCCATATTAAGGTTATCGTCAACTATCTTTATATTTCCATCCCATGTCTTTTCTGTGAAAAATCCATTTAGGTCAATATTCCTGTATATATATTTATTCAACTCAATACTGTCAATTTTTCCTGTAAGATTTGCAGCAAACTTTTTAAAAGAATAGGCATAACCGTCAACATTTGATTGCATACTGAGTTTTCCAAGTAATTCAGTGTTTCCGGTCAGTTCTCCAAGATTAACATTAGTGCCTTTAAGCAGCCCATTTATCCTGTATCTGTTCGACTCATCAGGCCGGAATGATATGTCAGTACGAATATTTCCCTGATTTGTACTGATTTTTCCATACGTAACAAAATCAGTTGTAAATCCTGTAAAACTGCCATCAAAAGAGATATCTCCCAGATTGTAAAGAAAAACAGGGATAGTTATATGCCCTTTTCCTGGAATATTGATTTTCTCAACATCTTTTGCGTTGGTTTTAAGGCTATTAACACCAACAAACAGGAAAGTATTTTCAATTGATGGTAAACCTGAAAAATCAAAGTCGCAATCAAGATTTGTATAGTCACGATACGTTAGCTTGATATTGCGGCCTCTAAGCTCAGATATTGTTCCAAATATTCTGCCTGATAACCAGGCAGATTCATTGATGCCTTCTGCGAATGGAACAAAATACTGAAGATCTGAAGTATGTATTAATGACTTGCCAAGCAATATCTCAAGTTTCACCTCTTCTGTGAAATTTTTAAATGATGATGATAAATCAGGTTGAAGACTAAGTTTGGAAATATTTATTATACTGCTATCACAGTTCAGATTTACAGAATTTAAATATATGCTCTGCTTTGCTACAACCACGGAGCTGCTCATCCTGCTAATCTTAAAACCAGATGACTCTTTAAAGCCCAGGTTGTAAATATTAAATGTTGTTGTGTCATCCAGTATTCTTAGGTCTTCAATTATTCCGTTTATACTGTTTAGATTCATGTTATTAAAGTCTATCCTGGATTTACCCGGAAGGCCTGCATGGTTAATAAGATGAAATCTGGCATCGCTTATATCTATCTGGTCGATAGAGAATTTAGTTTGATTTTTTTTACTCGAATCAGCTGGATTTCTGAGCATATTAATATACCAGCTAATATTCATTAAACCAGTGGAATCGGTTATAAATGCAACCGTTGGGTTTAATAAAATGATTCTTCCAAGCCTGAATGACCTGTTTCGTATATCGATTCTTTTTATACCGGCAGTAACTTTCTGCGAAAAGAGGAGAGTATCATTATTATTATCTTTAATAAGTATATCATTGATAATTAATCTATTAAAGAATTTATATTCTATTTTTCCGACAATTATTGAAGATTTTATTCCATTTGAGATGTGTCTGGTGATCCTGTTTACCAGAAAAGTCTGGATATTAGGATTCTTTAAGAGAAGGTAAAGAGAGGTCGGGACCATAAGAATGATCCCGGAAATAATAATAAAATACTTAAGTGATTTTTTAATATTTTTGATCATTGAAATGAGTTAAAAAATCAATCATCAAAATAACCTAAAATATACCGAAAAACAAAGTATTGATGGCAGTTACAATATTAGCGATAGAATCCTCGTGCGATGATACTTCGGTAGCAGTAATAAGGGACGGTTATGTTCTTTCCAATCTTATTGCCAACCAGGATATTCACATGTCGTACGGTGGTGTTGTTCCGGAACTTGCTTCAAGAGCTCATCAGGCGAATATTGTACCAGTTACCCAGCAGGCGGTGATCAGAGCCGGAATAACAGTCGATGATATTAATGCAGTGGCATTTACACGAGGCCCCGGGCTCCTTGGGTCGCTGCTGGTTGGAACATCATTTGCAAAAGGTTTTGCACTGGCACAGAATATTCCTTTGATAGAGGTAAATCACCTTCATGCTCATGTTCTGGCACACTTTATTCTTGAGAAAGGGAAAGAAAAAAAGCTACCCTCATTCCCATTTCTTTGCCTGCTTGTGTCAGGTGGTCATACCAGAATAATTGTGGTAAAGAATCATTTGGAAATGGAGGTTATTGGAAACACTATTGATGATGCGGCAGGCGAAGCTTTTGATAAATGTGGGAAAGTAATGGGGTTGCCTTATCCTGCTGGTCCGCTGATCGATAAGCTGGCTAAAGACGGAAATATGTATGCTTTCAGCTTTTCCAAACCTTCTGTTAAAGGACTTGATTTCAGCTTTAGCGGTTTAAAGACTAGCTTTCTCTATTTTCTTAGGGACAGAATAAAAGAGGATGAAGGATTTATCGAAAACAATAAAACTGATCTGTGTGCTTCCCTTCAGCATGTGATAGCTACGATACTCGTTGGTAAAATGGTAAAAGCTTCAATTCAAACCGGAATAAATGAGATTGGAATTGCAGGGGGTGTTTCTGCCAATTCAGGTTTAAGAAATGCGATGAAGGAAGAAGCTGAAAAACGAAACTGGAATTTGTTTGTTCCGGAATTCAGATATACCACCGACAACGCTGCTATGATAGGAATTACCGGATATTATAAATACCTTAGAGGAGAATTTTCAGGACATGATGTGACTCCACAAGCCAGGATGTGATTGTTTTCGGGAATATTTATGAAAAGCGATGTCTCAACAGCAATTTTGATGACTTTTTTTCAATAGATTAAATTAATAGAAAATATTTTATATTTTTAAACTTCTAAATTAAGGGCAAATTATTTGAGATGGAGGAGTTAAGGATTTCACCAACTAAGAATACACCGGAAATCATACTAAATCCTGAAGGAATAATCAGGATTAGAGGGCGTTCAATACATGAAGATGTTACTGAGTTTTTTTCGCCCGTTGAAGATTGGGTAAGTGGGTACATTAATACGCCTGCTGAAGTTACATGTGTCGACATCAATCTTGAGTATTTTAACAGCGCCAGTGCCAAGGTGTTTATACATCTGTTACAGAAAATTACTTATGTCGCACTCAAGCATAAGAAATTTATCTTCAATTGGTATTATGAAGAGGGTGATGAAGACATCTTAGAACGTGGAGAATATTTCGCTTCTATTCTTGATGTTCCCATTAACTTCATTAAGATCAACTAACCCCAATGCCTTTCTGCGCTATTGTAACGGCTGCTGGAGATTACAAAGTAAAAGGATAGTGAGATGTTTTTTCAGAGGGATTTTTTCTTATTCTTTTTTGATGTCTCCTGATATACCTTAAGGTAGATCAATGATACCACGAAAAAGATCATTCCCAGTATCAGTAGCATGATTAATACAAAAACTGATGGTTTCTCCAGACCCGGAATAGGATGTTTTAGTCTGTAGGTATATCCATACACAGTATATGTAAGTACCATGATAGATATGACAAAGCTGAAGATTATTGCTGTACCATCAAATATTCTGGTTGTCTTATAGAATTTTGTGTTTTTAAACTTACCATATGATGTTCTGGCGTATGCTGTTGCACGTTTTCGCGACCTGTCTTGCCTGTATTTCCTCCAATCTTCCATAGCCTGGTGATAGGCCTCTTCGTCAGTTCTTATCTTATTGTGATTTGCTAACAGGAATTCGTAAGCTTCGGTTACACTGATAAACATCTCTTTAGCATCAGGCGATGGATTTATATCAGGGTGGTAAAGTCGTGCTTTTCTCCTGTAAGCTTTTTTTATCTCCTCAACTGTGGAGTCAGAAGGAATGGCTAAAATTCTATAATAATCTGCAGGTGTCATATAAACTATTTCACAATACCTGTAAATCCCATGAAAGCCAGAGCCATGATTCCGGCAACAACCAGGGACATAGGAACACCCTTCATTCCTTTTGGTACATCAGCCAGTTCCAACTGTTCCCTTATCCCTGCAAGAATAACCAGGGCAAGTCCAAAACCGATAGCAGTGGAAGCGCTATAGACAACCCCCTCAACAAGATTATATTCTTTTTTAATAACAAGGATAGCAACACCGAGAACGGCGCAGTTTGTTGTTATTAACGGCAGAAAGATGCCGAGAGCCTGGTATAACGGCTGACTTACTTTTTTAAGAATAATCTCAACCATCTGGACTAATGAAGCAATAACCAGGATAAAAGTTATTGTTTGCATGAAGCCAATTCCAAGCTTATTCAATATATATGTCTGAATAAGATATGTTACCATTGTTGCAAGTACTATTACGAAAGTAACTGCACCTGTCATTCCCAGTGCAGTATTTACCTTATTTGAAACACCAAGGAAGGGGCATATTCCTAAATACTGGGCGAGTACAACATTATTAATAAATATAGCCGATATGATTATTAATATGTATTCCATTTCAATCTTTTTTAAGTTCTTTCAAACTGTTAATAAGAGCAATCAGATATCCAAGTGCAATGAAAGCACCAGGTGCCAGAATGAATACCAGAATTCCATCGCCTGAGATAAATTTATATCCAAAAATTGCACCACTTCCTAAAATTTCACGAAATGCTCCCAAAATACCGAGAGCCATTGTAAAACCAAGACCCATTCCAAGGCCATCAATTAATGAAGAGAAAACAGAATTCTTGCTTGCAAAAGCTTCTGCCCGTCCTAACACAATGCAGTTCACGACGATCAGAGGAATAAATATCCCAAGCTTCTCGTACAGATCGGGTACATAAGCCTGCATTAACAAGTCCACAATTGTTACAAATGAGGCAATAATCACAATGAAAGTCGGAATTCTAACTTTATCAGGAATCAGGTTAGAGAGTAATGATATAACAACATTCGATCCAACAAGTACAAAGGTAGTTGCTATTCCCATTCCCAACCCGTTAAGTGATGACGATGTGGTTGCCAGGGTAGGACACATACCAAGCACCAGCACTAATACCGGGTTTTCTCTGATAAATCCTTTGTTGAAGTTTTGTAACTGATTCATTTTAAATCTCCTTTCTTTAAGGTATTATATGCACGCTGAACAGCATCGCAAAATGCCCTGGAGCTAATAGTAGCTGCTGTAATTGCATCAACCGGACCGCCGTCTTTTATCACTTTTAATATGAATTCCGATGGATTTTTTTCATTGAACTGATCTTTGAATGCTGGTTCAGTCATCTTGGTTCCGAGACCAGGTGTCTCCTTTTGTTGAAGGACAGATATATTAATAATTGTTCCATCGGGTTTGAAACCTGCCATGAGGTTGATATTTCCGCTGAAACCGTTTTTTGTATAGGTGTTGATTGCATATCCTATAATAACATCATCTTTTTTTGCAGGGTAAATTTCAAGACTGTCACCTTCTCCGGTTGGTAACCTGAACATTTCTTCATTAGGATTGTTGGTAAATTCCGGAACAACCTGTTTTATTGCATCCAGTTTTTTATTCAGATTTGAAAGTTCTATAGGCTTTTTTGTTAATTCATATACAAAGCCCAGGCAGGTTGATGCTGCAAGAGCTATTAGCGTTAATGCTAAAGCCATATTCCTGAACGTTGATTCGGTCTTAGCCATTTTTTACCTCCTCACCAAATCGTTTTGGTTTAATATATGCATTCATTAGTGGTACAAATGCGTTCATGATAAGTATTGCAAAAGAGACACCCTCAGGGTAAGCTCCATAAACTCTTATTATTACTGTAAGGATTCCTATTCCGCAGCCGTATATTATCATAGCTTTAGGGTTCATCGGGGAAGTTACATAGTCTGTTGCCATAAAAATTGCTCCCAGAAGAACACCTCCTGCAAGTAAATGGAACATCGGATCAGCATTTGACTCAGGATTAAATACCCGGAGAATGGTGGTAAATATTGCGATTGTCCCCAGGATCGAAACAGGTATATGCCAGGTTATTATCTTCTTGAACAGCAAATATGCAAATCCGATAAGTAAGGCAATGGCAGCAACTTCTCCCATTGATCCTCCCATTTTACCAAGGAACATTTGAAAAGTAGTCGGGATTTTATCCATCAGCTGAGATAAAGACTCTCCGTTTTTTATTCCTTCTTTTATAATTGCCAGAGGAGTTGCACCTGTTATGGCGTCAGCATATCCTGTTTTAAATCCTGCCGGTACCGGCCAACTGGTCATTTGTACCGGGAAAGAGATAAGCATAAAAACACGTCCGACTAAAGCAGGATTGAACGGATTATTCCCTAATCCGCCAAAAGTCATCTTTGCAACACCAATTGCCACAAGGCTTCCTATAATTATAATGTAAATAGGAATATTTGATGGAAGGTTAAAAGCAAGCAGCAGACCAGTTACCAGAGCTGACCCATCATTTATTGATAGTGGCTTTTTAAGGATAAACCTCTGAATCAGGTACTCGAAGAGCATGCAGGAGACAATGGAGGTGGCTGTTACAATGAGAGCACCAATGCCAAAATAAAAAACAGATGTAAAGAGGGCAGGCAATAGAGCCAGTATGACGCCATACATCAGCTTTTTTGTTGTCACCTCACCATGTGCATGCGGAGAGGGAGATATGTTAAGTAGATTACTCATGAGAATGATTATGTAACTTGTTATTTCATATTTCGTTCGCGTACCATTTTGATAACAGATGACTTACCCAGCCTTATGTAGTCAAGTAATGGTCTTCCCGCAGGGCATATATAGCTGCACGCACCACATTCCATGCAATCCGTTATCCTCTCTTGTTCAGCTCTTTCGAACAATCCCTTTTCCGAGAGTGTCATCAGAAGATATGGTTCAAGATTAAGTGCACAGGCAGAAGTACATTTTGCACATCTAATACAGGGATGAACTTCCGACCTTTCTGACTCATTGCGCGGGAAAAGGATTATTCCTGAAGTCCCCTTAACTACAGGAACATCAATATTATTGACTGCTTTCCCCATCATAGGTCCTCCATTCACAATTTTTCCTGTGTCATCGGGTATACCTCCTGCAGCTTCAATTAGCTTGCTGATGGGAGTCCCGGTTCTTACAAAATAGTTACCAGGTGAAGCAAGCGATTTCCCAGTTATTGTTACAACTCTTTCGAAAAGTGGTTTATTCTTCTGGACAGCTTCATAAACGGCATAAGCTGTACCCACATTATGAACAACAGCACCTACATCCAGAGGAAGATGACCCGAAGGCACTTCCCTGTTTATAAGAGCTTTGATAAGCTGTTTTTCAGCACCCTGTGGATATTTAACTTTTAAAGAGTGAACTGTTATTCCTTTAAACGCAGTAGCAAGCTTTGTTAAATGTTCTATTGCATCTGGTTTGTTGTTTTCAATACCAATTTTTGCTATATCAACCCTGAGTGCTTTCATCAGTATTGAAACGCCAATAAGAACTTCTTCTCCTTTTTCAAGCATCAGACGATGATCTGAAGTAAGAAATGGTTCACACTCAACTCCGTTAATAATAAGAATGTTACATTTCTTACCATCAGGAACTGTTAGTTTAACATGAGAAGGAAATGTTGCTCCTCCCAGACCAACAATACCAGATTCAAGGCATCTTTTTGTTATCTCTTCCGGGGAGAGTATGATATCCGTTACTATCTCATTGGATCTGTCGATTGTTTCCATCCACTCATCACCTTCCACATCAATGAAAACTGCAACCTGTTTATATCCGGTAGTATCGATCACGGTATCGATTTTATTTACTCTGCCTGAAACAGATGAATGGATATTAGCAGAAACAAAACCTTTACTGGTCGCTAATATCTGACCTGTTCTTACATAATCGCCCTTGTTAATAATAACTGTTGCAGGAGCCCCTATATGTTGAGAAACAGGAATCGTAACGCTTTCAGGAACAGGTAAATATTCAATTGCTATGTTCGCAGTTAACTTGTTTTCCGGTGGATGAATACCTCCAATGGGAAATGTTTTTAACACAATTATATTTTTTAAAATAAGTAATATATTTATCCGTTCACAGTCTCATTCTGAACTTCAACCTTTGGTTTTCCTGGAGGGAAGTGTAGTTCAATAATTGAGTTTGTAGGACATTCAGTAACACATTTCCTGCAGAATGTACATTTATTTGCATCTATGTAAGCAAGATTATTTTCGATAGTTATTGCGTCAAAAGCGCAAACCTTAACACACTTACCGCATGCAATACAGGCTACTTTACATGCTCTTCGGGCAGGTCCACCTTTGTCACAATTTGAGCATGCAACATATATCTTTCTATCTTTCTTTGCTTTTTTACGAAGTTCAAGAATATTTCTGGGACATGCTTTTACACATGCACCACAGGCCACACATTTGTCATCAATGATTACTGGTAACTCAGTGGTGGTATCCATATACATTGCATCGAATTCGCAGGCTCTTACGCAATCACCATAACCCAGGCAGCCATAGCTACAGTCCGTTTCTCCGATATAAAGGGAATGTGATATCCTGCAATCAACTGCTCCGTCATATTTAGATGTCCGGGGCCGGTATTCAGGTGTCCCATTGCATAGTAATACTGCAACCAGAGGATCTACGGCAAGAGCCTCTTTGCCCAAAATTTGTGCTGCCAACCCCATTACTTCAGCACCGCCAACAGGACAATTAAGGCCATCAAAAGTATCGGCTTTAACAAGTGCTTCTGCAAAGTTACGACAACCTGCATATCCACAGCCACCGCAATTGGCGGCAGGAAGAATTTCCTGTATCTCGTCAATCCGGGGGTCTTCATATACTTTAAACTTTTGTGCAACAAAATAGAGTATGACAGATGCTATCAGTGCAAGAAGACTCAGACTTATAATTGTAATAAGAATCGTAGGATTCATTAGTTAAGCTTTTAACGTAAAGGTAAATTTTTCATTAATCCTTTTTCTAAAAAAAATCAGGATTATATAGTAAGGTATAAGGATTGCTAATGAGGTTACTCCGGCAATTAATTCAGGTATTTTCATTGATACTAAAGTTAACAGGACAATGATAACTGTAATTAAAGGAAAGATGTAACCCAGAAAAAGTGCTGTATAGCCCATCGATTGTCTCATGAGAATGGTAACATCATCACCAGGTTTTAAATTATAACTACCGGCTACGTCAATAATTTTCTCTTCTTTTCCTGACATATTACATGATCCTTCAGCCTGACAACCGGAACATGCAGATGCCGCAGATATAATGACAGAAACAGATTTGTCATTTACCTTCAGCACTACACCACTATGATTAATTGTTAAGGGGTCTGTTGAATTCTTCATGAATTATTCTGAAAATTTCAATTAGCAAATTTAAAAATACCGGGCAATTGTAGAATGTTTTATATCAGTTTTTAGATATTGTATATTATTTATTATGATTTTAAATAATCTATATTAACTTATGTTACTCCATGATTGCCTCTGGCTGAAAACTCGTTTTAATTCAATTCTGAATATTGTATTTTGATCCTTTTCCAGGCTCGGATCTTTTTCAAGAATTTCTTCAGCGATATTCCTCACATACTCAATAAGCTGCCCATCTTTACTGAGGTTAGCAATCTTCAGGTCAAATGGTATTCCGCTCTGTTGTGTTCCTTCAATATCGCCAGGTCCCCTCAGTTGAAGATCAGTTTCCGCTATTTCAAAACCATCATTGGTTCTGACCATTACTTCAATCCTTCTGGAAGCTTCTCGTGATAATTTATCTGAACTCATAAGAATGCAATACGACTGGTCAGCGCCTCTTCCTACACGACCGCGTAACTGGTGCAACTGTGATAAGCCAAATCTTTCAGCACTCTCAATCACCATTACGGTAGCATTCGGAATATCGACTCCCACCTCAATAACAGTAGTTGCAATCAGAATATGGGCATGGCCATCCTTAAAAAGTTTCATTGAGATCTCCTTGTTGCCAGGTGTCATTTTCCCATGAACTATACTGATGCAATATTTTGGAGACGGAAAGACTCTTGAAATGGTATCCCACCCATCCTCAAGGTCTTTGTAATCCATCTTTTCAGATTCCTTAATAAGTGGATAGACAACATATATCTGACGATGTTCAGCGATCTGATTTCTTATGAATCCAAATACCTTATTTCTTTCTGAATCAGTAAAATGCATTGTTTTTATTGGAATTCTGCCAGGGGGCAACTCATCTATTACAGAAACATCAAGGTCGCCATACAGGGTCATTGCAAGTGTTCTGGGAATAGGAGTGGCAGTCATAACCAGAATATGGGGAGGATTGAGATTTTTTTGCCAGAGTCGCGCTCTTTGTTCAACACCAAACCTGTGTTGCTCATCAATGATAACTAATCCAAGATTGCTGAACTGAACATTCTCTTCAATTAGTGCATGAGTGCCGATTAATATATTCAGTGAGCTGTCGAGAAGAGACTCAGCTATAGATTTACGGGAAGATTTTTTTGATGAACCTGTCAGGAGACATATTTTGATATCGATCCCTTCAAGTAATTTAGAGATAGTATGATAATGCTGTTTGGCAAGTATCTCAGTTGGAGCCATAATGCAAGCCTGGTAACTATTGTCTGTTGCAATTAGCATGCTCATAAGTGCTACAAGTGTTTTTCCGCTACCAACATCACCCTGAAGCAGACGATTCATCTGCTTACCGGAACCAAGGTCTTTCCTGATCTCTTTCATCACTCGTTTCTGAGCTTCCGTTAGAGTAAAAGGTAGATTGTTGTAATAGAAATTGTTGAAATTTTCACCAACACTTGAAAAGACAAATCCTTTAAATTTTAGGTTTCGGTTTGTTTTAAATCTTAAGATATTTAATTGAATATAAAATAGTTCCTCAAATTTCAGACGGTACCTCGACCGTTCAAGCTCATCAGGATTCGAAGGGAAATGAATTTTATGGAGCGATTCATGAAGATCCAAAAGCTTATATTGTGAAACAATGTATGGAGGTAATGTCTCCGGTAATCTGACCTTAATCTGTTTTAGCAGATTTCCAATCAGCTTACTGATAGTTTTAGATGTTAAAAACTGATTTTTCAGTTTTTCAGTAGTACTGTACTGAGCCTGAAGTGCGGAGTTAATTCTTTCTGCCATTTTATTGGCTGCTTCAATTTCAGGATGGATAATGTTTATAATACCATTGAATACTGTTGGCTTCCCAAAAACAATGTACTCTACTCCCGGGCTATAGCTACTGGTTATCCATTTTCCACCCCTGAACCAAACCAGCTTAATTGTACCTGTATTATCCTGAAATTCAGCAACAATACGTTTCCCCGATCCATGGCCTTCTGTAGAATATCCATTCAGGATACCTTTTATTTGAACAAATGGAAGATCGGGATCAAGCTCTTCAATTTTATAAAATCTGGTCCTGTCGATATATTTGTATGGGTAATAATTAAGAAGATCACGAAAGGTAAAAATATTCACTTCTTTATTAAGTAATTCTGCCCTTTTGGGGCCAACACCCGACAAGTATGTTATGTTTGTATCAAGAAAATCCTGTATTATCATTCCAGAAAAGGGTATATGCAAAAGATATTCGAAATTAACTATTTTTGAAAACCTGTCCTAATTTCTGATATTAAGAAAGAAGTTGAAGAGGTTGAAAAGTTGAAAAAGTTGAAAAATGAAGTATAACATAACTCTAGTCACTTCAAACTATTAAATATTTATATAGAAATGATTTTTTTCAGAGTTATCAGGTATCTTAAATACCTTATATTGTCAAGACACAGAAAAGGACATGGAATTCATAGTCCGTTCGTTTTTGATCTTGTTTCAAGGGTCTTCCGGAATAAAATTGATACGGACATTGTCTGTAGTATTGAAAAGGTAAGGAAAAGATTAATCTCTGATCATGGGTCAATTATTGTCAAAGATCTTGGCTCAGGGGCAGAATCGCTGAAAACAAACTTTCGTAAAGTGTCAGATATAGCAAGATATTCGCCTGTACCATTAAAATATGGAATTTTACTGTCAAATATGGCTGTTGAATTTGGTAACCCATTTATAATTGAATTCGGAACATCTTTCGGAATAAGTACAATGTATATGGCAGCATCATCTCCGGATTCAATTATATACACCATGGAAGGTTGTCCTGCTTCAGCAGATATTGCAACCAGTAATTTCAATATGGCCGGCTTGAATAATATTAGAATATTTACCGGGTCATTCGATGAAACTTTACCAGAGATTTTAAGGCTTCATAAAAAACCTGGAATGGTTTTTATTGATGGTAATCACCGGAAAGAGCCGGTAGTGAATTATTTCAGGAGAATTGTTGAAGTTTCTGATAGCAAGACAGTTATAATAATTGATGACATCAATTATTCTAAAGAGATGGGAGAAGCATGGAATGAAATCAAAGGGTGCAAAGAGGTCTCTCTTACTGTTGATGTTTTCAGAATGGGAATTGTTTTTTTAAGAGAGGGAATTAATCATAATAACTATATAATCAGATATTAACAAAAATTAAGATTTAATTATTTATTATTTGACTTATTTAATATAATTTCGGAAATTCAAATTTTACACATTATGGACAAAGTTATTGAGATTCAAAATATTGTTAAGAATTATGTGATCGGATCAGTGATAGTGAGAGCTTTAAGGTCAGTTACCATCGATATTAAGAGGAATGAATATGTTGCTATTATGGGGCCTTCAGGATCAGGTAAATCAACCCTTATGAACCTTATTGGGTGTCTTGATACTCCAACAAGCGGGAGTTATATGCTAAATAATACAGATGTCAGCAAGATGGAAGATGATTTTCTGGCAGAGATAAGAAATAAGGAGATTGGATTTATATTCCAGACTTTTAACCTTTTGCCGCGATATACTGCACTTGAGAATGTTACATTACCGCTAATATATGCAGGAGTACCTAAACTTGACAGAGAAAAGGTTGCAATTGAAACACTTGAGCAGGTTGGTCTTGCCGACAGGATGACTCATAAACCGAATGAGCTATCAGGAGGAGAGCGTCAGCGTGTTGCTATTGCCAGGGCACTTGTTAACAAACCGTCAATTATCCTTGCAGATGAGCCCACCGGTAACCTTGATAGTAAGACATCACTTGATATTATGGGACTTCTTGATGATATTCACAAAAAAGGAAATACTGTGATTGTTGTTACCCATGAGGAGGATATTGCAAAACATGCTGCACGTATAATCAGACTATTTGATGGTGAAATTTCAAAAGACTTTTTAAATGAATCATATATAAAAGCTTAGTGCTTTTATTTCATTACTTTCAGAGATACTTTTTTTATTTGAACCATGAAGATTTATACTCTTACAGGTGATGATGGTACTACATCATTATCAGGGGGCAGAAGGATTCCCAAACATTCACTACGAGTGGAGGCATATGGTTCTGTTGATGAGCTGATTGCATGGCTTGGATTGTTGAGGGATCATCAGCAAAATGCCAAACGTAGAGAGTTACTGATTTATATTCAGGATCAGTTAATGAGATGCACTGCTGCACTTGCATATGACAGTGAAAAAACCGATATTAAAAGAATATTGCCTGATACTGGCTGTATTTCAGTAATTGAGAATGAGATTGACAGGATGGAGAAGACCCTTCCTCCTCTGAATAATTTTATTCTGCCAGGTGGGAATATACTCGTATCATATTGTCATGTAACCAGATGTGTTTGTCGCAGAGCAGAAAGGGCAGTCTTAAGGTCAAACGAAGGTGAAAAATCACCTCAAATAGTAAATAAATTTCTAAACAGACTTTCCGATTATTTATTTGTATTATCCCGTATCATAAGCTTAGAGCTTGGTGCTGAGGAAGTTAAGTGGACTGTTTGAAGTATGATAATTCTTAAAAAAGGTATTGCTTTTTAAGTAAATTATTATATATATTTGCAAACTTTATATAAAGCTTAACTTAATCAGGAAAATATGTACTGGACACTTGAATTAGCATCAAAACTTGAGGATGCTCCATGGCCTGCTACTAAGGATGAGCTGATTGATTTTGGCATTAGGTCGGGTGCCCCGATGGAGGTTATTGAAAATCTGCAGGAAATTGAAGATGAGGGAGATATTTATGAAAGTATTGAAGATATCTGGCCTGATTATCCAAGCAAGGATGACTTCTTCTTCAATGAAGATGAATACTGATAAAGAGGCTAAAAGAAGCCTCTTTTTTATTTTTTGAATATATCCGCTTTGTTTTTTGGTCTCAGATTATCAAACCAGTTAAACCCCTCCAGCCTTAATGAACCTGATGATGGCAGTAGGGGCGGATCTATAAACCCTACAGGATTTTGGTACTCATAGATTTCTGTTATTTTGCCCTTTTCAACATACGCCTCAATATTAGCGCATTTAGATTGGTTGATGCCAGCAATGAAAGGTCCATCAAGAAGAAAATATATCGATTCTCCGTTTCCTTTAATATTTATTTTATGCAATTCATTGTTAATAAAATACCCTACAAGAGACCTCCCTTTAATCTGATTAAATCTTGTTGAATCTATCTGACTTGTCACAAAAGCTGAATTATATAGTTCCAGTCTGTCTGTCTTTTGGTTTTTAGTAAAAATTGCCATAGAGTCGGAGGTAAGCTGGTTTTCCTCTGACCATATTATTGGGGATTTGTAGAATCTGATAACCGAATCCTGATATGAATAGGATAGAGAGTCACATTTAGCCTGCAGGTTTTCACTGAATATACGACACCCATAGTATGCTCTCATCAATCTGTAACCTTTTCCCGAAGTATCAGATACAGTAATGGCACTAATAGTGTCAGCATGAAGAAAAAGAGAGTCCCCGTTTGAATTTTGAATAAACATAGCTCTGTCTGTTACCATAAAACTTTCAGGCTCCTTAAAATACCAGGCATAATTTCCTTTAATGATCAGGTTATTAGTGGTATCTTCAATAACGACATTGCCGAATGATTCGCCATATCCCGATTTATCGTCAAAATAGAGGGAATCACCGTGAATGATTTGTTTCCGGGTATCGATCATTGCATTTTTCCAAAGACTTGAAACATCAAATTTCGTATCAAACCAACCTTTTTCACAATATGTATAGAGACTGTCTCCATTTAATTCTGTAGGTCCGGTGAAGAATGCGGTTTCTGTTTCTGTATTATAATCCATTGTGTCAGCAGTTATGACATAATCGGGATTTACTATTTTTACACTATCCTTGAAATGGAAAAGGTTTTCTCTTACAAAATATACACCAATAATACTTGTAAGAGTATTTTCGGCATTTGTTATCCTTCCATTATCAGTGTATCGTGCGATTCTGTTTTTTACATCATAATTGATAGTATCAGTATAAAGGTGTGTTTCTTTATCAATGAGTTCAACATTTCCATTTACAAAAGCAATTTCACTCTTCCCATTGTAAAAGAGGTAATCACCAAACAGATCAAGAGTATCGCCCTGTTCGATGTGTATTTTGCTGAACGCAGTCACCTGATTCTTATCCGGGGAGAAATGAGCACTATCGCATGACATTGTAATTTCGTTGTGCCTGAATTGCACATTTCCATGAAACCGGTGTATATCTTTTCCGGTAATTGGATCTCTCATAATTATATCATCATCAGCATTCAACAGTTCTATTGAGTTTCTTCCTGGGTTTTTTACAGGAGTACTCTGTGAATGAAGAGCTGATGAAAATAGAAGAAAAATCAGTAGGTATAGTAAGTATCTGACAGTAGATATGTTAAGTAAATATATGAAGGATTTTATTTCACCCATCCTTTTGTCAAAAAGTTACATGATTTAAATTCGTCACTAATTTTCAGATATGTGGTCTCGATTTTTTCTTTGATCCATTTCGCATAAACTTTATTGCGCTCATTCATTAAGGCTTCATTAAAAAGGCTTTGATAATCATCTTTCAGATTCGCAGTATGTGCAGGCAGTTCTTTATCAAGTCTTACAATTCTGAAAACTACATTATTATTCTCATCAGTTGTTCTGAAAGGGTCTGATATCTCACCAACTTTCATGTTCCTGACTTTTACATACATCTCCGGGTTTAATTCTTCAAGCGAGAACCACGTAACGCGATCAGAAGGATTTGTACTAACAAATTTTCCTCCGTTTATCCTGCTGTCTTTGTGTGTCGAAAAGCGTATTGCGACATCTTTAAATTTGAGACTGTCCTTTCTTATCAGTTTAGCCAGGCTGTCGAGCCTTGAAATGGCCTTAAGTTCCTGATCAGGTTTAACTTTTGGTCTGACAAGAATATGACGTGTATTGACCATATCGCCTTTACGGTCGATTAATTGAATAATATGGAATCCGAATTTGGTTTCAACAATTTTAGAGACCGTGTTCTTAGAGAGACTAAATGCGGCGTCAGAATATTCTTTTTCTGTCTCACCTCTGGTAGTATAACCAATTTCTCCTCCGTTTTTTGCAGATTCAGTATCTTCAGAGTACATAATTGCCAGTATATTAAAACTCTTTCCTCCAAGTATCTGACTTCTGATGTCGAGTAGTTTTTGTCGGGCTTCAGCTTTATTGTCTTCATTAGAAGGAGGATCAATTTGTATTATGCTTAATTCATATTTTGCTGGTATAACAGGAAGGCTGTCTTTTGGGATGGAGGCATAATATCTTTTTAAGGCGGAAGGTGTTACTGTTATATCGCTTGCAATATTACCCTGCACCTCCCTTACAATCTCCTGTTCCACCATAGTTTTCTTTATGTCTCTACGTATTTCTACCATACTCTTTTTAAAATATTCAACGAGCGCTTCTTCACTACCTGCTCTTCTGATGGCATCATTCATTCGCATATTAAGTTCACCTTGCACGGCGTCATCAGTAACAATAATACTATCGATCCTGGCCTGGTCAAGAAACAGTTTAGAACCAAGCATCTCCTCAAATATGCTGCATCTTAGCTGATCAATAGGTGTCCTGTTGCCACTCCTTTTCAAATCGGCTACAGTATTCTCCAAATCTGAAAGATAGATAACCTCATTCCCCACAATACCTGCGATTGATTCAACAAGAACCTGCGAATTTGCAGTGAACAGACCTGGTAAAAACAGAATAATAAGTGCCAGGTAAAATTTAAAATTTCTTTTTATCATTATATAATTGATTTTAAAAATTTGATGTATATCGTCATGCCAAAGAGTGTCTCAGTTTATCATTATTAATATATCTTATAACTATTTTTTTTAAGGGCTTCATTATAGATTCCATTTTCAAGTGACTTTATAAACTCAAATCTTCGGGCATTCCATATAATTCTTTTAATATCATCTCTGACATATTCAAAAGGGGCAAGTGAAGATCTGAGTCTGTAATCTCTTATTGATACTAAATAAACTGAGTTGGAATCGGATGTTTCGAAAAAGGTGTTTCTCTTTAAAAAGTTCTCCTCATTAGCTATACCTTCCTGAAGTTCAACTGATAGCCTATCCATTGAGACCCAATTTTCATTGAAATCGTCAAATTTTTCTGCAAACTGATAACAATAGCTCTCAAGTTGCTGAAGGTCACTTTGATCATTTGAACGAGCTAATAATTTTATCTTATTTAGGTCAGGGGTTTCAATGGGCAGTTTGATAAAGAGAGCTTTTACAATGTTTGAGTGAAGAATAAAACTATTTTCATTTTTATTATAATAATTTTCCAGTTCAGTTTGGGACAAAACGGTATCCATTTTTTCGAGCATCATCTGTCTCTGATATTGGTATATAACAAGGTTTGCCCTGGTTTCTTCAATCTGTTTTGTAATTTCAATATTTAATTCAGGCGAAAGATTTTCTTCGGCTTTTAGAAGAAGGAGTTCTCTCTTTGCCCATTTGTTAATGTAGTTCTTAATTATTACAACGCTGTCAGAATCATTTATCCCATGTTGAATGAGATGAGGTATCTCATCATAGTAAAGGATTGTTTTACCTACCTCTGCAACAGCAATCCTTTTGGTTGTGTTATTATAGTCCTTACAAGCTCCTAAAAGAACAACAGATAGTATAATAATTACAGTTTTATTCATTGTTTAACTTCTTTTTCACTTCTTCAAGTACCATACTGTCAATCTTAACGCTATATTTTTCCTTTAATTGTTCTATCCATTCACTCTCGAGGTATTCCTGATAACCAGTCATCATTTCTCCCTGTACATCATTAAATTTAAGTGGGGCAGGATCGATGACTCTTTTAACTACAATAATCGAGGGAAAGCCATTATTTTGAAGAGACTGTGATCCTTTAATCCACTGAATATTATCAATCTCAGAGTCATCTCCTCTGTACCATATATTTTTTTCTATAGTAAGTAAGGTGTCATTATTATTGTTAAATTTTTCAATGAGCCGGTTATCTATATCACGTTTTCGTGAGTATCTTTTATATGCCGCTGAAAGTTTTTTCTCTCCATTGGTGGATCTGAGTGAATAAATTGTAGCCTCTACTCCCTGGCGTGAAAGATAACTGTTTTTATTATTTGCATAATAGTTTAGCAATCCTGATGTGTCATCACTAACCCTGTTCCAAATTTTTTTACCGGATATTTCGAATAGAAGAATTCCATCGTGAAATTCTTTCATAAGATAACGGAACTCAGGGTATTTTTCTTCAAGAACAGAGTTTTCATAATTAACAATATGATCAGATACACGTGTATCAATCAGGCGATTGATAAAAATGGATGCATCCCTGGTAATAATCATTGATCCTCTTGTTTCAATATAATTTGCGAATTCATTTAGCGTAAGGTACTGATTAGCAAATGTATATAAATTTACTTTTGGCATAGTGATCCTTTTGTACCTTTTTAAACCCTTTATGATTAGTGTATCGGTATTTTCAACGAACCATTTAAGGGAAGCCGGGTTAATTCTAAAATTATACTCTTTTTTTAGTTTTTCAACGAATGATTTTTTACTTATAGAATTAAGATACGACCGGTTTATCTTACTTTCAAGAAATGATCTGGATTCTTCAAATGTTCCGGGGGGTTTTTTATCTAAAAGTTTAATAATATGCCATCCATAAATTGTCCGGACAGGTTTAGTATATTTACCTGTATCAATCAGAGAAAATGCTGCTTCCGAAAAATCACTGATAATCTCTCCGGCTCCAAACCAGTTTAATTCGCCACCATTCATGGCAGATTCTTTATGATCGGAATATTTTTTTGCAAGTTCCCCGAATGATTTTTCTTCCTTTAAATGTCTGTAAATATTATTAATCTCATCTTCTGCCTTTTTTGCCTCGTTCTCCCTGGTTCCGGGAGGAGCAGACTTCATAATATGAGCTACCTTTATTCTACCCTTTGCCGTCCGTTTATCAGTAACTTTAATAATATGGTAACCATATGGTGTCCTTACAGGCATTGAGATTGATCCCTTTTTAAGGGTATAGGCAACATCTTCAAATGGCATTATCATCTGAAATACTGTAAAATAACCAAGATTACCTCCATTAACTTTCACAGACTGATCATCGGAGGTGCCCCGGGCAACCTGTTCAAATGATTCTTCTTTAATAATTCTTTCTCTGATATCGCAAGCTTTGTTCCATGCTTTGAGAGTATCTTCAGGAGAAGCTTCCTGCGACAATGAAATTAGAATATGCCATGCGTTTACTTCGGTTAGCGATCTCTGATATGCTTTTTGGAGCAACTTTTCCTTTGTTTGGGTATCGGTAAGATAAGTCTGGGCAAGCTGATTCCTATAACCATTAAGCTCATTACTGAAAGCCTTTGTTGTATCAATCCCTTCATTAAGGGCATCGGCAACTTTGAGCTTAAAAACAATATAATCATTCAGATAGCTATCAACATCCAATCTGTTGCCAGGCTCTAAACTTTTTCTATACATCCTTATAAATTCTCCCGACTGTATCTCAATTCCCCCTATCGTCATCAATAATTTATTATTCAAATCCTGTGCCTGGCAAACAACCGGCAGGAGAATTATTATAATGATAATTAAAGATGATCGGAATTTCATCAGTATTAGCTGAAACCTGTTATTCAAATGATTTTCTGCTGTAGTTAGGAGACTCCCTGGTTATGGAAACATCATGAGGATGACTTTCAATAATTCCTGAGTTAGTGATCCTGACAAATTTGCCATTTTTCTTGAGGATAGAAACGTTTTTAGCTCCAAGATAGCCCATTCCAGCTCTTAAGCCTCCTGTCATCTGGTATATTACTTCAGCAAGCGTTCCTTTATATGGTACTCTTGCAGCAATGCCTTCAGGAACAAGTTTCCTTATATCATCCTCCATATCCTGAAAGTAACGATCCTTTGAACCCTGTTGCATTGCTTCAATAGAACCCATGCCTCTATACGCCTTAAACTTACGTCCGTTATATATGATAGTTTCCCCTGGCGATTCTTCAACTCCTGCAAAGAGTGATCCTGCCATAATTGAATCGGCACCTGCTGCAATTGCTTTAATTATATCACCAGAATACCTGATACCTCCATCGGCTATTATCGGTATTCCGGATCCTTCAATCGCTTTAGCAACATTATAAATAGCAGATAGTTGCGGAATACCTACACCTGCAACAATTCTTGTTGTGCATATTGACCCAGGCCCGATACCAACTTTAAGTGCATCGGCACCTTCATCGGCAAGCATCTTTGCCGCCTCTGCAGTTCCTATGTTACCTGCAACAACATCAATTCCGGGGTAGTTTCTCTTTATCTCCTTAAGAATATTTATTACGTTTATTGAATGTGCGTGAGCAGTATCAATTGATATAGCATCGACACTTGCATTTATGAGAGCTTCAACTCTTTCCAACGTATCTGCAGCAATGCCCACTGCACCAGCCACTCTGAGCCTTCCTTTATCATCCTTACATGAATTCGGCCGGTCTTTTGTTTTTGTAATGTCTTTGTAGGTTATCAAACCGATCAGTTTGCCAGCTTCATCAACCATCGGAAGTTTTTCAATTTTATGTTTCTGAAGTATTTTTGCTGCTGATACAAGATTAGTATGATGATTTGTTGTGATAATGTTGGTTGTCATTACCTCCGTTATGGGGCGTGAGGGATTGTTTTCAAATCTGAGGTCCCTGTTTGTAACAATACCTTTCAGGATTCCATTCATATCGATAACAGGAATACCTCCTATCTTATACTCAGTCATCAAATTCGTTGCTTCAGCAACAGTGGCATCAAGATTAATAGTTATCGGATCAAGAATCATCACATTTTCAGCCCTTTTTACACGCTTTACCTGTGCAGCCTGTTTTTCGATAGACATATTTTTATGGATTACTCCAATACCACCTTCCCTGGCAATTGCTATTGCCAGTTCATCTTCAGTAACAGTGTCCATGGCAGCTGAAACAATAGGTGTGTTGATCCGGATATTTCTAGTGAACAGGGAGCTGAGATCGACTTCCCTTGGAAGCACCTCTGAATATGCAGGAACCAGAAGCACATCGTCAAAAGTTAAACCTTCATAAAGTATCTTATCTTTATAAAATGACATCAGGTGAGATTTTTAAGTTATTGCTGGCGCAAATTACGAAAAAATCAGGACTCTTAAAACAACTAGTAAATTTTAACATGCATAAAAAATTGAATAACAGTTATTACATTTGTATATAGTGCAGCAAGGATGAATATTGAGCCTTACATAAAGATTCTAACCAGGTACTGGGGATTCAGTTCATTCAAACCCTTACAGGAAGAGATAATAAGATCTGTTGCTGAAGGAAAGGATACTCTGGGACTCATGCCTACTGGCGGTGGTAAATCAATCACTTTCCAGGTTCCGGCTCTTGCTCAGGAGGGTATATGTCTTGTTATCACCCCCCTGATTGCTTTGATGAAGGAGCAGGTAAATCGACTTAATAGTCTGGAAATAAAATCTATAGCTATCCATTCAGGAATGTCGGGGGAGGAGATAGATAATGCACTTGAAAATTGTATTTATGGCGATTATAAGTTCTTATATGTCTCCCCTGAGAGGATATCAACACGGATGTTTCAGGGTAAGGTAACAAGGCTTAACCTCTCTCTTGTTGCTATTGATGAAGCCCATTGTATATCACAATGGGGATATGATTTCAGACCTTCATATCTAAAAATTGCTTCACTCAGGGACCATATCTCAGATAAAGTTCCTTTTCTGGCTCTTACAGCTTCAGCTACTACACAGGTAATCGATGATATTATGTCGAAGCTGGCCTTCAGGGACAAAAATGTTCTCAGAACCAGCTTCGACAGAAAAAATATTTCTTACCTGGTTCGGACAGTGGAGGATAAGGGTACTTACCTGGTAAAAACCCTACAGAAGGCAAAAGGAAGTGGTATTGTTTATGTACGAACCAGGAAGAGGTGCAAAGAGGTTGCAGAACTCCTGGTGGCCAATGGTATAAGTGCAGATTTTTATCATGCAGGATTGCCTGAGGAGTTGCGCGACAAAAAGCAGACATCATGGACCATTGGTGAGACAAGAGTAATAGTAGCAACAAACGCCTTTGGAATGGGAATTGATAAATCTGAGGTGAGGTTCGTAATTCATTGGGATATACCTGATTCAATAGAAAACTACTTTCAGGAGAGTGGGAGAGCAGGCCGTGATAACAAACCTGCATCTGCTGTTCTTCTGTATTCACAGGCTGATAAAAGTCGTCTGAATGACTCAATCAGAAAAAAATTCCCTCCAGTTGAAAAGATTAAAGATACTTATGAGGCAATATGTAATTATCTGCAGCTGCCTCTTGGCTCCGGGAAAGACAATGTGTTTGACTTTAATATGGCTGATTTTGTTTCAAAATACAGGTTGCCGGTAATCGAAACTTATAACAGCCTTCAGTTTCTTCAAAGGGAAGGTTACATGGAATTCACAGAAGAGATAAATAACCCTTCAAGAGTACATTTTATTGTAAGCCGTGATGATCTGTATAAATTCCAGGTGGCAAATGAATCGTTTGATGGATTTATTAAGCTTCTTCTTAGGTCGTACACGGGGATGTTCAGTGAATTTGTTGCTATTAATGAGGAGGCTCTTTCAAGGAAATCAGCTGCATCACGAGATACAATTTATCAATACCTTGTAAAACTGTCTTCATTGAATATTATACGATATATCCCCGGGAAAAAAAGTGCACTCGTAATTTTCACTGAAGAGAGACTTGTTCGCAAAGCCTTACTGATATCTGCGGATAACTATCTCAATGTTAAGGAAAAATATGAGATAAGGCTCAGTAAAATGATTGATTATGCTGATTCCGAAAATAGATGCAGATCTGTAACTCTTCTTGATTATTTTGGCGAAGAGTCTGACCGTTGCGGCATTTGTGATGTCTGCCGTGAAAGAAATGAGCTGGATCTGAGTAAGTACGAATTTGATCTTATTCTTGATGAGGTTAAGACTATCATGATTGATAAGAACCCTGATGCAGAGGGACTGGTTAAAATGATCGATTACCCTGAAGATAAAGTTATTAAAGTGATACGATGGCTGCTCGATCATGATAAGATCATCTCAGATGAAGATCATAACCTTACATGGAAAGGACCAGATTTGTTTTCAAGATGATACTTTTTTCTAATTGCAATATCTTTCTTTCGTATCTGCAACTGCATTACCACCTGTAACAGGTTTAGGATGATCTTTATGAAGCATAGCTTTCATTTGTCGGACCACATCGGCATATTTTGAATTACCGGCAAGATTATGCAATTCTTGCGGGTCAGTTTCTTCATTGTACAATTCTTCTCCCATTTTTCCGAAATCCCATTCAGTATATCGCCATACTTCGGTACGAACACTATGACCTGGTGTATATCCTCTCTGAACCTGGGTAAAAGCCGGATGTTTCCATGTTGCTTCAGGGTTTTGAAGAAGAGGAAGCAAACTATACCCTTGAATATTTTCAGGAGGCGTCAACCCTGTAAGTTTGGCAAGCGTTGGATAAATGTCAATCAGTTCAACTGTTCGATGACATATCTTTCCGGCTGCTTTAGCTCCCGGAACAGAAATGAT
>Ga0307377_10000962_pt1 | contig 38271 bp, 58 predicted proteins | sample TR3MG_FD_202535 | JGI IMG/M metagenome (GOLD analysis project Ga0307377, IMG submission 202535) | Soil microbial communities from Risofladan, Vaasa, Finland - TR-3 | ecosystem: Environmental > Terrestrial > Soil > Coastal area > Acid sulfate soil | place: Finland: Risofladan, Vaasa | collected... | reverse complement strand
ATTAGCGCTTGATTAAAAACCAAATCACTATCAAGATCATCAAGTTTTTTATCAATAACATTTTCAGTATCGTTTTCTATCATGACACCCTCACGGGTCATATCATCCGGTATGGTCCTAACGACTTTTGCGGCGAATCCATCGCCACACCACAAATCACTTAGAAGCCTGTCTGACAGTGTAACAGACGAAGTGAAATTAGTATATATAGATTTGTCGTTTTTCTTTCCGATTCCTGCATATACGTTACTCCAACTGTCACGCCTTATTTTTTTCTTATTTCTATTCTTTTTCTTACTCATTATTATTCCTTGTTAATAACACTAGCATAATAATCACTATTATTATTGCTGCAAATCTTAGAATTAACATAATGAATAAGTATATTATATTGTTGTTGATATTTCAACATAAAAAAAGCCGGGCGTAGATGCTGCATACCCGGCTTATACGTTATAAAAAGGTGGTTAATTTTGGATGGTTTCCTCAGTAGTAAGAAACTCTTTTACTTTGACTAAATCGTCTATGATTTTATCGTCACTGAATTTTAACGCGAAGTAAATCACATGTTCGGCGTGTTTTTTACACACAACCTCATTCAAACGTATTGCAGCAATTGACATATCATACGCCATAAGCGCAATTTTGTACACTATTGTTGTTTTGTTTGTTGCGATTTTCTTTATATTTTCCATTGTTTTTCTAATTTTACGAAACATATTTACTTTTAATTCATTATATACAGTCTGTGAATTATACACATCTACTCTATCAACGAACACTTCAATTTGTGCGGTGTTAGTTGTCTGCACTGTAACAGTAGCATAGAAATGTCTTACGGCATACAAACATAAATCAACTCTTTGCTTTTGTGTTAAACCGGCAAGTAAATTTTCTGCTGTCTCAATTCTTTTCAATCTTTCTTTTGCTTGTTGTGTTGTCATTTAATGTACCACCTTCAAAATTATTATCATTCAGGTTAACAACCTTACTATACTAAGTATAATACAGTTCTTTGTTTATGTCAACAAGTTTTTATTTAATTTTATTCTTTTTTTCAAAGTATTGGATAAGCCACTTTTGATATTTTTGTTTCTCCGCAATTAGTTTTATATTGTTTATATCCGGCGGACAGAAATTTGAGAACAGACGTATAGTCCTATATGTGTTTATGCCGTCATGTAGGTTGCCACACGGCGTAATCATATCTTTCAAAGATATACCACATAATGACATTTTTAAATTTGAAACCGTATGTATTTGATTATAGCAAAGAAGTAAATGCCACTGCGTACCCATAGTAGATGATAAGTCCGCTTCATACAAACTAAGAAATACATCATCTTTTTTAATTTTCTTTATACTTTTCAGAAATTTATACAAATTCGTTTTTGTCATTTTTAATCCTTATTGTGTATTTTTAGCATCTCATCTAATACAGCCGTTTGGCCATCTATGCAATTCTGCAACAGCACTTGCACCTCATTTAGCAAGCAATAATTTCCAGTAAACAATATACTGGAAATGTCATTTTGTATATACGACAAACTATTTATATGGCTTTTTACTACGTTTATTACGCTCTGCTCTTCATTTTTACTCATACCGTGCTCCTCTTTTATTCCATCCAATCAATACAATCAGGGGTTTCGCACTTAATCCACATACCATTATTTTTAATTACGCGGTAAAATGCTTTATTATTGCATTTTGGACACATTATATAACCATCTTCCATATTCGCACCTTGTATACAGGTGTCTACTAATCTTCGTGCTTCCAGTGATTTTTTAAAGTCCATACCGTGCTCCTTTTAATTTAAAAAAATAACCGACCATACACTTAACAAGCATACAGCCGGTATATATAAATCAGGTGGTACTGATTAATTGTCAAACTTAGTTATTCGCAGTCTTTCCAGTTGTCTTATACCCATACTTTCGGCAAATTTTTCGGCTACATAATAACCCATGTCCACAGTTATGTACAGTTCTTTTGCAAAAAAAACCGACATACTTTTGTAATCAAATTGTATCGGATCAGTTTTTTTTGCACGGGCCATAAATACACTAACTTTATCAAATTTCACTTCGGTTTTTATCGTGTTAAATGCAACGGTGTAACCAGGGATACCATCATCAAAAAGCCAGTTTTCAATGACTGGTAATTCGCTCGGTTCACAACAAAGACCCTCACCGACGATGTACAAACCATCGCACTCTTGACAAATTGCCGCTTCAACAGTTTCACAACCACATTCACATGCGAAACTAACAGGGTTATTACTAACACTTTCTATTATATCGAAATTTCCACATTTCGGACAATAAGTATAATATGTATCAACTTTGTTTGTTTGCTCTGTATAATCTGCATAAGTCATAAGTACCACCTCAAAAAAAGTAAATAAATACGGTTAACAACCGGTTACTTTAAGTATAGTGCAGATGTTTGTTTTTGTCAACAATTATTTAAATATTTATTTGAAATAAAAAGCTTTTCCGGTTAAATTAGGAAATACCGGAAAAGCTTTTACATAAGGATTTTTAGGATTTTGGAAAGGTAAGTATTAATATTACAGTACTACTTATTTTTCTCATTGTCAAGTGGAAAAGTAATAATTTTTTCATTGGATTTGGTAAAACGAACTTCAATAATTTGATTATCTTTGATTACGGCTTGTATATGCTGTCCAAATTGAAAGAATAGTAAATGATCACATAGTTGCAACCTGCTACGTATAATCTCGTTGAAGGGTGCATTTTTGAAGTGTGGTAGGCTGTTATCCTGGTATGGCTTGTTTAGCTCTGTTAATGTCTTGATTTTTTTCTGTGTTGTTTTCAATTTGTAATTAAGATCTGCAAACTTCTTCATTTCATTTCGTTGGTCGGCGGCAGTGATTGGTTTTTTATCCACTTGCTCTTTTGTGTGGGTTTTTGGTATGTCACATATTTTTTTATACCATGCATACGTTGAATCCGAACGGTGTTCGCTTGAACACCAAAAGTTTTTACATTTCTCCATATCACACTGCATACAAAGATAACCCTCCGCTACTTGATATATTGCATTCTCATATTTGAACAATATGTTAAGCGGGAAATCGTATTTGCCATCATCACGTAAGTAGGGCTCAATATTATCAATATAATGTAATTGCTGCACGTCATAAGCTTCTTTCGCACCTATTGGTGTCTGTATTTGGGCTTTTTTATACTTCATTGTTTACTCCTTTTAATACGTCAATCATTTTCTTAATTTCTTCATATTTCACTTTTCCCATAAAAAGGCTCCTATAAGTTTTTTTAAGTCCTTCCGTTATCCTGTCTAATGTATTCACAATATAAGTGAAAAAGTTTTTACAATCTTTACATTTATTCATTTATAACCCCCTCTCATTTGCACGAAAAAAGGTAAAATTAAACGTGTATACATTTATGGGTTACATACCACTTTTTGTACCGTTTGTTTAATTTTACCCCTGTATTGTTTATTTAATGCTGTGTTTAACTAACCATCGTATACATAAAATAATTCCAATTATTAAACCCGCACCGCCTGCACATATAGCAATAATTATTTCTTCTTTCATTTGTAATTCTCCTCATCGTCAGTATGTTATACATTCCTCTTCTGCCTGTATACATGGAATACCAGTACCATAATGTTTCTCATACTCACAAACATTATGATTAAAAAAACAGCATTCCCCATTACGGTAATGATCACAACTTCTTTCCATTCTTTACCTTCCTTAAAACTTATTTATAGCACTTCAATCGATATTCCTGTTGTCACCAGCTTAAATTCTTTCACATATTGATCCGGGGTATATAGTGTGTTTTCACCCGTTAGCGGGTCCATAACTGCAATGAAACCGTCAATCCCTCTTATCAGTACCCAATGCAATATTTGGTTGTTCACAACAATTAAGTTGATTGATTTTGCAGCAGGTGTTGTCAAAATGTAATCAACAAACTTCTCAATATTTGGCGCACCGTCATAGATTTTAACTTCTTTTTGATACTTTTTTTGCAGCTCAAAAAGCCGCGCTTCTTCCTGTGTGAAGACAGCCTCATAAATTGGTTTGAGCTCGGCTGTCACAGCATCAAAATTATATTGCTTATATGTGATAATCTTGACGCGTCCGGCCATTTGCCAATGCGTTTGTAGAAAATTAAACATGTCTGTAGCCATTGCTCCCAGTCCTGGTGTATACACTCTCTCGTGCACATACTGTTCTAATGACGGGTCAAGAGGTGTACCGAATATTTCACTATACACTACCAGTATCGAAGAGGCCGCACAAGACGCTCTGACATTATCCTGTATAATTGTTTGTTCGTACTGCATAAGTCCAATTGCGTTAATCCCTGTTGTAAGCAGTGCCAAAAGCAGCACTAATAAAATCATCTTTTTCATTTTATCTCCTATAAATATATATTCACAAACATAGTTTGTGTTATTTTACCTTATTAACCATGGAATATCTGTTCATTTATTCATTTTTGACTCCACTTTACATGCCATTCCAACTTTGCAACACAACCACACTCACGACATGTAAATTCAATACAACCATCTTGTCCTACACAGTCCCAAATAAAATTATCACCGCCACATTTAAGACAACCAATATCCTCTGCTGCACTTTCGTGCAATGATATGTAATCAATTGGTTCAATGCCTCTATAAGCATTTTTTATGTCACTACCATAAAATTTTGAAAAATTTATCTTTCGCATTTTCATTATTTACCCCCTTTATAATACACCAAAAACAAGCCGTGTTTACAATCAACGAGAGTCTACACGGCTTTTATTTGAAATTGATACAAAAATTATAATTCTTTACACTTTCCAACCAGTTCCCACATTGTGATAATACGAGCGGGAATAGTTTTTAATACCTCTTGTACCTGATATACTGACATTTTTTCCGTTGTCATATTCGCGACTTCGGATTCAACAGGTAATTCGTAGTAATCGATACAATAATAGTTACCGGTATCGATTTCTTTTGTGATACATTCTCGATACGCACCACGATCTATATCGTCATCTGTTTTGTTGTCTTCCACGGTACCAAACCTGGCATTATTACCTTTGACAATCTCCTGTAATTCTTCTTTGTTCATGTCAAATATGTTTTTAATATTCATAATTTACCCCCCTTTATCCTAATTTATATACTATTATATTGTTTATGTCAACAAGTTTTTAATCTATTTCACTAATTGTAATCCGAACAACTACACCGGTATATTTTTTATTGTCTGTTTTGTACACAGCAAGCACACTATGTACAACCGTAATGTCATAAAATATCCGCGCAAAATGTATCTGTGCTAAATGCATTGGTTGTTCACCATAGGCGCTCCATCACACCCGAACCCAAAAGTATTTATCACCGTTTCTTATTACATAATATGCAAGGTCTTGATTTTTCGGTTGCTCCTGTGTATACATTGCAAAATGTATATTGGCACAATTAAATTTTTTCCCTGTTGTACAACTTCCATCTGCGTTCGCTGCTACACATACAGGAAAGCATATAACACGTCTTCCCGTGTCGGCATCTTTCACAACAATCAAATAACGTTTTTTACCATAATCATATAGCACTGTACCAGGCGGCAATGTATTAACCTGTTTGAAGATCACCGTTCCACAGGTACCGCATTTTTTCCTTACTCCCTTCAAAATCTTACATAGAGACACACTATGAACAGCAACGCAATCACGACAGGTAGCGCAATCTTTACATTCTTCGTATATTTTTCCGCCAAGCTTAAAAAATGCCGTATTTGGTGCCTTTTTGTGCGTCTGCTGCAATGTTTCTTGGGTATCCTTCATTGCCTGTTTAAAATCCTTTGCCTTTTTGATTGAAAGTTTATTCATAGCATATGCCATACTGTCGGCACTGTCGCTTTTGTCCAGACCTACATAAATACAATCATAAACACTACGCCCCATAAACGCCTTAGATTGATTGTGCCCTTTACCCATGGCTAAAAGCTGCTCTGTGTTTGTGAGTGGTTTGTGATGTTCAAAATGAATACCGTTTACGTTACCACAATTTAGTTCGTATGGAACATCACAAACCCCAGCTCTTGATGCAATGCCAAAAAGACAATGCCTACATTGCGAATTTTGAACAACTGCCGATTTAAAGATCATTGCCATATTTTCATCATATGACCATATCACGGCGCCAACGGGCAATTCTAATACTTCTTTGAATGAACAAGCTGCGTTGTCCGACCAATTATTAAAGCAATCATATATAGTACTATTAATACATTTCGAATCTAAATCGCATACGTCACACCTGTTGTGACGTGGTCTTGTACTACTATATACCCGCTCGTAAAACTTATTTTCTACCTTAATATATTTGTAACCTTCCATTCCTCACCTTCCTATTATGTTGATATACGTATATTACTACAATAAGTTGTTTTTATCAACAAAAATATATAAAAAAATAACCAGGTTTATTGCCTGGTTATTTGTTAATCTTCCAAATCATTAATATATGATTTGAATTCCTCATCATAATTGCTAGATATGAAATCCATTAGTTGATCAAAATCAACAGTCATTAACACCTCTTTTAGCTGTTCATCTGACAACCCGTTTAGATCTAAACGGGTCATTTCATTTGTCTTGACTATTATCTTTGCATCATACACATTGCCCTGTATCTCGTATTGTTTCGCAGATATTTCGATACTGCTACTCATTATTTAACTCCTAATACACTATATATTTTTTCAATATCTCACATACTAAGCTACTGCCAATATCCACATGAAATGCGTCACAATGTTCATCATATTCAATGAAATGTGCTGTCTCTAAGTTAAGCAGTATCAAACATTTATCAAATTCGTTGATTTTCACCCCATGTTCATCCATGTAAATAAATAAAGCCTTTTTTGTAAAATATTGGTTATTTGGTGCCCCTTTTTGCACGTACCGGCTTAAAAACTGTAATGCCGCGTTAATTGGTTTTAACTTTTTCATTTATATTTCCTTATGTTGGCTCTTCGTAGCCACTTTCGTTGTATTTCTTTTCTCGTTGTGTAGCATCCGTGGCATATACCAACCAGATCACCAGCAATAAATACATTATTTCCTGTGTATGTGTAATAATGTATGCCACATTTACTACATTTATTTACTGTCATTGTTTTACTTCATATATTATAATAAAGGCGGCTTTTACACCACCTATGCTATTTACCGGTTTGCCAGCAAGTACGCTAAAAACGGATTGTCATATACAATACCGTGCACGTTACCAGACAACACTTGTTTAATAATTCCGGACTGCTTAAGGCTTTTAAATACAACCGTAAACCATTCTTTTGAATTAGGAATCATAGTCCTTGCTTTGATGTTCAATCTCATTTCATCCGGTTTGAATGAAAAGTCTAAACCTCGCACATCTATACTGGCTTCAATGTAATCCAGCGCAAAATCAAAGTACTTGTCATACGCACGATCATCTAATATAGCACGTTGTTTTTGAACTGCCGTGCTGCTGCTACGCTCTTTAAATTCATACTGCTGTTTGTCTTTGTCCATACGTACCACCTTATTCAAAGTTAATTCAAAGTCAGTTAACAACTAACTAATATTAGTGTAATACAGTTCTTTGTTTTGTTGACAAAAACTTTATTTATTTTTTCCATTCATTTTCCTTTATTCTGTTATAACATTCTACACATACTCTACGCACATCAATAATTGTACTGTCACGAAAAGCAACAGTTTTACTGCAGATTTCACAAACAACCTCTTTACCTACATCTATTCCTGTGTGGTATTTACGGTTATCAGTTCGTACACCTAAATCTTTCATTTTAAACCCTTTCTTTTATTTTACCTAAAAATATTCCTGATCGATCACCTGGTTATGATCCGGTATAATTACTATTTTTTTTCCTGAAATAACAACAACAATGAATGTAAATCGTCTACACTCATTTCACTCAAGTAATTAGAATCTTGTTCAGAATTATAACAATCTTGTGCAGTACCACCAGCCGTTACTAATAATTCATCCTCGCTGATACGATAAGAAACAAAATTGAATAATGAGTACTTATCTTCATCATTTTCATCATCATCTTCATCATTTTCAATTCCAATATCTCTGTAATATTCTTGTTTATTTTCTCTTTCATTTGCTCTTTCATTTGCTCTTTCAATTGCAACATCTCTGCAATATTCTTGTTCCTTGTCTAGTGCGTCCTCATATGATACCACAATAGTATCACCATCATAGTTTTCACACAGAGAAAGAATTAGTTTTTCTTTTTCAACGTTATCTTCCAACCATTCTTGAACTTGTTTTCGGGTCATACAATCACACCAATGCGAAAAATATATTTGTCCTGGCTCTGTGATTAATTCACTGGCGGAACTTCCCGCCGTTGTGACTACTTCCCAGCCTTGTTTTAATTTCCTTACGTATCCAGATGTTAAGCCTGAATTCCCGGTCATTACGTCCCTAATTATTGTTATTGCTTCTCTTTTAGTCATTTGTTACTCCTTTTCTGGTCAATCACCGGGTTATATTTTTCTTTGTTACATTCTTCTTTCAATACACTCTTGTCATTATCCCGATAAGCTTTAACTAATTCTTTGTTTTTGTTTATTTTATATTTTCCATTTTTAATCCAATCGCCATTATTATTAAGGTAATAGGTGTAAAAATATTTTCTCCCTACTGCTATACCCTCTTGATCTGATTTGCTTCCCCAACCATTAGTTACTTGTATAATTTCCATAAGTACCACCTTAAAGTTATTTGTTCGGGCTAACTGCCTTACTATACTAAGTATAATACAGTTCTTTGTTTTTGTCAACAAGTTTTTATTTAATTTTATAAGTTTTTTTATGGCCACAACTAAAAAGATCCGGAACATGTAACAAACATCCCAGATCCATACATATCATTCAAAAATAAATATAATTATACCACTCATACCGAGTGATTACGTGACTATGTTAACCAGGCCAAACCCTTAATAGGTGATAATTCACTCATTCACTCTACCGCCAACGGATGTTTTTCGTTCTTTAGTTGTTTTGGGTGTAGCCGCTTTGTTAAACACTGTACAGTCTTGACACTCCCGATCATCAATTAAGTTACATATACGATCACAACAGCTGCGACATATAGTAGAATCTTTACTGCTACAAAACCTAAATTCAGTGTAATCTTTCTCGCTTGGAGCTACACTACAAGCACAAACACAGCAAGTTCTGTTGTGTTTGCTTTCTCGTGCAAGATCACCAATTCCCATTGTGGCATAAACATTATTCCAGTATTTTTCTTTATCTTCCTGCTCTTCCTTCTTACCACACTCACTACCTTCTTCTTTTGTATAATCAACATCATCAAACACACGACATTCGCAACACATATTAATAGAAGCATGACTGTGTGTTTCGTTACAACACACCACACATAGAAATGCTTTTGTTAACTCACACCATTGTATACTATCCCAATTAGCATCATCATGTTTGAGCACATTATTACAATCCTTACTGCTACAAACCAGTTGTGTATGGCCTGCCTTATGATCTACATTAACACCTTCCCGCGTTTCTTGTGATTGATTGTGTTCAACATATGCAGCATAAAAACCATGTAGATACTGCGCAAGGGGTTTATCGCCATTGAGTTGATACGTAGCACATAATCCGGGTTTATCAAGTCTTTCTTCCTTGCTTTGCATAAACATTGTAACACTGTCTACCATATATGGACTAGCAGTACTTATCCTGATTATGACTTTTTGATGATCAGCGAAATTCTTAATGTATTTCAATATGTCTATTTGTTTTTTTTTCACTACTCCACAAGGATTGCTAGTAGTGTCTGCACGGTTAATTATCTTGGCATATTGTTCACTATATTCTTTTATGTTTTTTTCTTTTGCTTTTCTTTCTTTTATTATACTACTTACAATGAAACCAACAATATACTCGATAGAGGTTATACCCACTGCGCCCATTACCACCAAACTAACGACATATCTTGACAGTCCGTCTATTCTCATAAGAATTATACCGAACGTAAACACAAGTATAATTGGTACACTTGTAAAGAATACTATGATATCCCATACATTTTTGAATTTTTCTAATCTCATTTTAACCCCTCTTCTATTGTTTATTTTTTAATTTATGGTCAAAGTACTCATTATGCGAAAAAGTATACATAATGAGTACTATCATCTACATTTTGCTATGCAAGTATACTACCAGTATACTGTTTTTTCACACAGGTATTGTATTTTTACCCACATAGCATGCATATTTCTTTATTCATTGTTTACTTATCTTTCCTGACATTTGTAGTTCCCGGATAAAATTAAAAATCTGATCCGACCGGTACCCATATGCCTTGCCATTGACATAATGATCATATGCTGTATTTGGATCGTCCGGTAGTTGTTGTATAATTTCTTTCATGATTGGGTCTTTGTATATGTGCAATGCTACCCATACGTCCAAATCGTCCGCCTTTTGTATATGGTACAATACATCATAATTTTGCACCGCTTCAACGACAGCATCAATTGCGTCGACCTTAATCGTTATTGTGGCAAAGTCTTTCATTCCGCGTTGTACGGCTTCGCAATCTCTATATAGTATACCATGGAATCTTTCCATTTTCATCATCCTCTTACGCTCCCTTTCTGCATGTTATTTTTTATCGTTCCAGCCCATAATCCAGAGGCGGGCTGGACGCTTTTTATTGATTTTTAACACTGGTCGTTGTCTACTGATTAAATATTCACACCGGCCAAAACAACCTTTGAAGGGGCTATTTTTCTGTGTGTAGTCTGATCTAAAATGACGTGGTATGCCATACAGATGTTTTTGAAATTTACCCTCTCCATAGTTTCTACCTTTAATCTTGTTCATTTGTCATATCCCTCTTTGGTAATCTAAAGCCGTATCCGGAAAGAAAGAGACTCGCGGCTAAATCCGTGTTTGCAAATCCGTCAATTAGCGTATCTAATATGTTTTTTATGATATCTCTCAGAACAAACAAACCGTCTTTATCAAAATATATTATGCCGTTTTCGGATTGGTACGCTTTTACGTCCTCATCTATTCTTAGCATTATAAAAATAAAAGTATCAAATTCTGTACTCACTGTTTAACTCCAGTCACCTTTACTGTTTTTAGTATAATTTATCTGAAATTCTAATATCTCGATACAACGCAAACAACTCACTACCCATTCACCATGGTCGGCAATCGGAGTAACTTTGTGTACCGCCGCACTATATCCACATAAAGTATTATTATGTTTACTGCTTATGGCGTGTATGCTGTTTTCAAGGCGCTTTGTTGTATCTGCACCAGTGCAATAATTTTTGTTTAATTTCAAACTTACCATAATTCCCATTATATGCCCCATATTATCAATAATTTATTGTGCTTTTTGCAATTTGTACATGTCTGTGTTACCAGATTTACTTCACCTGTTCCGCCTTGTGGTGGCACAGGTATCTGTGGTTTTATACCATCTTCTTTTTCTGGCTGATATCCGTTACTGAATATCATTGGTTAGCTTCTACATTCTTTTTTATTTCAGACAGAAGCGTATTCAAATGTTTTTCAAATTTATCTTTTTCTGTAATATAATTTGTATATGCAGTTTCAAGTTCTGACGTTACGTGATAGGATTTATCGGTCTTTTCATTCGCTTCCCTTATACCTTTCAATAATACTTTTTCTAATGCATCGCTTATGGCCGCTTTTACATCTTTTTGTGAAATTTTCAGTATTCTTTTTTCTTGTTTTTCTTTTTTTATCCTATCCACCCAAGCAATAGCCGCAGATATGTCTGGAAAAGATAACACATTATTATCTACATGCAGATCCACATGTAGCGAAAACACAGTTATAGTATAACCAATATACGTAACAGTTTTATACCCAAAAAAAATAGATGTTTTATTATGCATATTATCAATACTTTGCAAAGCTAACTGTATATTTGGTTTATGTTCTATTGTTCCGCAAATATCACAGTAAAAACGATTATCTTTATATATTATTTGGTCTATACCATACCAAATATATTTTTCTTTTATCACTTGTCTTTCCTTTTTGGCCTATTTAGTTTTTTAATTAATTGGTTAATTTGTTCCTGCATATAACACACACGTTCCAAATAGAAATTATACTCTTTTTCAAGTTCCGGGGTAGATGGATAGACTTTATCGGTATTAATTAACTTAGACATTTTTGCATTTTTTGTCTTTCCATGAAAACATTTGACTTGGTAATATCCTGTTGTGTCGTCGCGTCTGGCTTTACTTACCACACGTCCCTTATACATTCTTATATTGCCTTTACCAGATGTTTTGAACACAAAAACATCTGGTGAGGGTCTTGATTTTCTTAGGGCCTCTTTTTTGTATACGATGGTATGTTCGTTTACTGTTCTTTTTTCTTGTTTTTCCTTTTCTACCATGTCTATATAGTCCAAAAAATCATTTATATTATCCCACTCTCTCCAAAGTATACCGGCATCATCTTGATATACAAATCGAAAATTCTTAATTGTACATGTGTAACCTTTATACGTTATAAAATTTCTAGGACCAGCCCATGGCATAAGATCCAAACTTTTAACGATTTTTATAGCCGCCAATATATTATAAGAGGCATGATATATACCATCATTCTTATACCTACAACGACCTAAACAATCCACTGTAATTTCTATATTTTGAAAATATATATGCCGTACTGTATTCGTTTTGTCAGTATGTTCTTTTTTCTTCTCTTCCTGTAACTTTATGCGCTGATCAATGCTATTTTTTACATTGATCATCTTTTCATAATAGATGGTACCCAAATACGGCTTAACATCGTCTGTACACTCTGTACCATCAACATAAAAATTATTTCCATTATGTAATGCGGGGTCACAATCTCTTATTACATATCCACAATAAGTTGTTACATATGATTTAAGATATTCTAGTTTTTCTTTTACGTCTTCGTCTTTCGATACAGAAGCTTTTATATTGCATTTTATGGCACCATCTATTCTTATAGTAGTGGGTAATATTCTATTCTCCTGTTTTTCCTTTTCTACCATGTCTATATAGTCCAAACAACCTTTTAGAGTGATCCACTCTTTACAGTAAATACCAATGTCATTTTTGTAACGTACAATATTGTTAGACTGTGTAGCAGCTTCCACAGCTAAAAAATTATATCCTTTGTATGATAACCACGCTCTATCTCTTTCGGTTTGACAATAAGTAATCTTTCTAATGTTCTTCACAGCCAGCCATATATCATAGGATACCCACTTAGAACCACCACACGTATAAGAACATACATCTGAACTACTCACCGCAATTTCTATATTTTGAAAATATATATGTCGTACTGTATTCATTTTGCACCTTCCTTATCTTTTTTCATTCCTACCATCCTTTTCTTTTTTGATCCGGTCCAATTGCCGGGTTATTTTTTTGTCTTGCATGTCTCGGATCTCTTTACTTGTAATTGTATACATAATTTGTATTTGTGCTTTCAGGTTTTCCAGGTCGGCAAATTCTTCAATAATCTTTTCCCGGTCCGCCTTTGCTACTGCCTGTATGGCTTCGGCAGCCTCTTCACAAAATTTTAAAATTTGTGCGGCTGTACCTTTATACTTTAATATTTTTACTAGTTTTTCGTTTCTATTCATATCTAACAGACATCCTTTATTAATTGAGGTCCCTAAACGGCACCACTACGTCACATTCACTCTTTCTTCTTTTTTGGTTAAGACTAATCTATTACAATGTTTACATATTTTCATTTATTTTTCCTTAAAAGATGCATCTGTTTATAAAACCCCACAACTACTATTGTATACTGTTTATAATGTAAAGAATCTCTTTTATGTCCCTTTTTTATTTCAGCACAAAAAGCACCCAGTGCGCCCTCAAAACACCCACATTTAACAAAACTATCTTCTACAATATAGTGTGTTACACGTTTTTCACTCCCAACACCTGCAAAAGTTAATATATTTTTACCTCGGATATTTTGTAAAACTGTTCCTTGTAAATCCGCACCAGATAAGTTGGCTCCTTGTAAATCCGCACCACTTAAATCAGCATGACGTAAATCTGCATAACGTAAATCTGCATTACACAAATTAACATAACGTAAATCAGCTCCTTGTGCTATAACATCACGTAAAACCGCACCACGCAAATCCGCATTACATAAATCAACATTACGTAAATTGGCTCCTTGTGCTACAACATCACGTAAATCGGTATTAATTAGAATAGCACCGCCTAAATCTGCTCTACATAAAGCACCGCCGGACAAATCAACATCACACAAATTAGCACTACGCAAATCCGCATTACATAAATTAGCGCCACGCAAATCAACACCGCGTAATTTAGCGCCACGCAAATTAGCATATGTGCCATTTTTTCTTGCGTGTTCTGCAAGCCAAACACAGACATCTTTATAGAATTTATTCTTTTCTTTCCTGTTCATACTACAACCTTTTCTACAGTGATACTATATTTTCTTATCCTTGTCAACAGAAACTTTATTTTTTTTTCCACCGCTCAATATAATCTGCATCTTTGCCTATTAGAATACGGCCAATGCATGCAAGCGAATCCGGCGCGTCATCAGGTGTGGAATTCTCTACATAATCAAGTACCTGTGTGATATATTCCGGATCTGATAATTCAATATCAAAATCAATCAAATCAAAGAAGCCATTTTCAAGTAAGTAGGTTTGTATTTTGACATGCTTGTTCATGTGCTCGTGATAGTCGCTTGCAAGAATTCCTTTCTTTCGTAGTTCATCGGTTGCAAAACCTTTATCATCATTGTTCTCAGTGTGCACAGTGCCAACATAAAACTGTTTGTATTTCTGTAAAATAAAATCCCATTTATCTTTTATGTTTGCGGTAAATACCAACCCTATAACCTGGTATCTACCATCTGGTTTCTTCTCACAAAATGTAACAGCCGTTGTGTCATTGCCGCTATACGCTTTGTCTATATGCCCTATTGCTTTTTTGTGCTGGTATTGCCATTTTGCATAATGAGGATTTTTAAACAGCGCGTCTTCGCTGGATACGTGCTTCAATAGGTAATTAGCCGCCCATGTGATAGCCGTTGTGTTTTTTCGTTTATCCGCTTTTTCCACTTCTGTCAATATGTCTGTACTGTTCACATCCCATTGTTTCGGTTCCGGTATGGCTTTCAAACTCCAACAGTCGTTACGATGCCAGGGCGTGCCAATGAACCCTATAAGACCTGCCGGATTAAGTACATTGATAATCAATTCTTCCATCATTGCAGCAGTTCTTTTTCTTTCTGCCACACTAATTTTATCATCGATCGTTACAAAATCATCACATATAGCGGCATCGACATGTTTCCCGGTTGCGCCTGTTTTGATGCCGTAGGCATTTACAGAGCCTTCCCTGGTGACGGTTTCTTTGAAATTAAATCTTAATGTGTTGGCGTTATCCTCTTCCAGTCGGGGCGTTATGCCGTGTGCTTTCAAAAAAATTGCTTTGAATTCGTCCTTTTGCATCAGTGTGGATATATTTCTAAGACATTCTTGCGCGTCTGTCACGGTTTTTCTAACAATACCTATTGTAGCGTTAGGATGAAAAAGAAGCCAATATATTACACCAATTACTATTATCGCTGTGGTTTTGTAACTATAGCGGTGGGCCTGTAAAGCTCTTTTTTCTTGTTGAGGATTCCAAATATACTTAATCCACTCCGAATGTAGGGGTGTAAGTTTTGTGAACCCTGCCAAATGGCCTAATACATATGGATTATCTCGAATGTATTCAAGGTCTATTGCTTCAAGTACATCATCATTCATTATTATCTTTCCGCGCACTGAAAATATTTATTAATGTCTTTTGTGCTTCTGCGTTAATGCCTATTACAGTGTTATTTTCTACTTTATTTATCAAATTTATAATGGCTATGATCTCAGTCAGTGCCTTATCTCTATTTGCCAGCTTCAACACAGTTTCGATCTCGTTACCATCTTTTCCGTAATGCTTGCGCTCTACACCGTCAATGACAGACTTCCTTAATGACTTGTCTATTTCATTGATTTTCTTTGCTGTACCATCCTCATTCACAAATGCAGCGACGTCATAAAAGGCGCGTAGTCGAAGAGTTTCGATAATTTCTTTTTTCAATATTGGTTTCAGTGCGTCAAACGCTCTATTAATTAACATGTTAATTGCTTTCTTAATATGCTGTATCTGTAATAATGCATTACCCGATTGATACGCTGTTTTTTCTGTCACACCCCGCAAACTATACTGCTGGTACGCCTCTACAACATCAAGTGTATGTGTATATATTGCACAAAATTTAATTTCTCGCGGTTCTAAACCTGCATCCTTCAACTCTTTGTATACCTTATCACCAATAAGATCCTTACATATTTGTAAGGATCTGACTTTGGTTTCTTTTCGTGTCACTCTTTTTTTCTTTTCAATCATTTATAAAGCCTTAATTGTGGTTTCTGTATCTTCTAATATTGTGTGTAGTATGTTGTCCGCTATATTTTCAAAATCTCTTTTTTGTGTAATCAAGATCACTTGTAATTGTAATTTGTCCGTTAACACTCTTAGCATATCACAAGCGTATGGAAGTAAATCATCTGATAGATGTTTGAAAGGCTCGTCCAGTATAAATATATTGGACTTCTTACCCTTTTTTAAACTCCACAGCGATAACCGTAAAGCCAATGACACCACGTCAAGTAGACCACCGCTATCAAATTTGGGCTGCATCTTTTGCCCGTCCCGAACATACAAAAATTCACAGGCTGGCTTATTATTCTTAATAAGAAATTTTGCTTCGAATGTGTATGCCGCCTGAAACGGAATCTGACTAACGGCAAAATTAACCATGTCCGTTATATGAAAAGTTAACTGCTCTTGTGTTTCCAATGCTAATTTTTGAATTATTTCCAAGGCCTCGCAGGTGTAATTGTTTTGTTGTCGTTCAATTGTAAGGCTTTCTTTTATTTTATTCTTTTGCTGCTGTAAGAGTTTGTACGCACCTTTTCTCTCATTCACTTTCTCTATAATACGGTCAATCATTCAATACTCTACCTATTTTGTCAAGTATCTTATTTAATTTTTTTGCGATTTTTTGTTTCTTCGCTTCCAATATTTTCAACTCTTCTGGGACCGATTCAAATGCCGTAAGCCCTGCACCGGTTAACTCTTTTTGTAGTGCTTTTAGCTGCCCTGCTAATTCGGCCTGTTTTGTATTATTTCTTTCTATTCTTTTTGTAAGTGCTGTATACGCTACAACAATGTCATTCATGACAAACACTCCATGATTATTGCCTTGACAGGTTCTTTTACCATCATTTTTTTATTATAATTTAATATTTTTTCTTCAAAATCAAGACCTTCGACACCGTCAATGCGTCGATATGATTCTATTGATTTCAAGTTTTTTGCTCTATTTTCTGCAAACACGTTATCTCTCTTATCTAAGAGATACACACGCTGTGCGCTTTTATTATCAAAATCATAAATATATATTGAGGGTTTGTAATCTTTCTCTGATAGCTTTTGGCGCGTGATACAACCGGGATTAACTAATAATTGCATAGTTTCCGGGTGTTGATACACAAATGATTGGTGATTATCACCAACTAATATAACGTCTTTGATTGACTGTTCGCATAGATCTTTTGCAGTGGTGCCTTTTTCAATATATGGTGGTACCACAATTGCACAATATTGATGATAAACATCAATATTGTTCGGTATGTCTGATCTGTCAGACATACGATTAAGCAATCCTATATTTGACATAGATTCCTTAGTGTCTGCATGGTATAACAGATCGTGATTACCTGGTATGTACACAGTAGGAAACTGTACCATACTATCATTGAGAAAGGTTAACATTTCCTGTGGATATCGGTCCCTTGCGCAATTAAAAAGATCACCAGCAATAACTACATAATCAACATGATTATCAAATGCAGTATCGTATATGAATTTTACAGTTTCTTTTTGTAGCAGTAAAAAATCGTCAGTTCGATTTACGGGCTGTGTGGTTCTAATGTGCCAATCGGCTGTAAATAATAATTTCATTTTTTCCTTACTTTATACTGGTATTATTATTACCTGCACCTTGTTATAATCGTTAACATTACAAAAACATCTTGATCCTACTATTGCTAATTTCATCTGTTAATTCCTTCTTTCCCGCATAAAGGACAAATATTATCAGGTGTGAGTCTTTTAAGCTCTTTTTTCAATTGCTGTAAGTGCTTATTTCCATTATCATACAGATCTTTCAAACCACTATACTCTGATAACAGAACAATCTTCTGGTCAATCGCCTGGTACTCAGCCAATAACTTTTCAGGCATTGTCGGTATATCAACAGTATATTTTTGCTTACATTCAATATATTGATTATACAATGTTTTTAGACTACTTATAAGCTTTATTATTGTATTCTTTTTATTATCTAATTTTTTAAGTTTTTTGGTGTCTTTCACCATGTCTGATAACCCGGCATACCTTTCTAACTCTGTCTCTTTTTCTGTAAGCTCTTTTTCAAGCTGCTCTATATTTCTACTTTCTTTATTTTTTCGCTTTTCTATGTTTGATAGACAGTTGGTCATTATGTCAAGGTCCACAATGCTATTAATGTATTTTCCAATCTCACCCGAAGTAAAATGAAATAAAAAAGCACCTGATAATTGACTGGAATAATTAATTTCTGTAAAATTAAATATATCCTGCACGTCAACAGGTACGGATTTATTAACCGCTTCCAATACATTATCATTCACAATATATTGATTTATACCGGGTGCTTTTTTACGGGTTATGCTGTTGTTTCTATCATCTTCTGTGGTTATACAATAACCTTTCTCGCCATGTCTGATTAACTGTGATTGCATTTGCGCCGGCTGGTTGGTGAGGTTTATTATTATCGACCTCACCAGCGCACTTTTCCCCGTTCCAGATGGGCCTATAATGGCATTGATTCCAGACTTGAAATTTGTTACAGTGTGCTTATGACTCTGTATATTTTCAATTATCAGTTTTGTCAGCATATACAGATCCATCCAAAAAGCAAAAAGTACCAGGCATCCTACTACTACAATCACAATCTTTTGTGTCTACAAAAAAATCGTCTAAAAGATAGCAGTGAAAACCCTTATCTTTATATCTATATACAGATAAACGATTACCACATTTAATATGCGCACTTGTAAAAATAAGTGTTTTTTTACGATTAGCTTTTACAATTAAGAATATATCTTTCTGTGTTTGTGCTTGCTGCTGTAAACACTGGTCAAAAAACTTGACCAGATGCCCTTTTAATGGTATATGCATATTGATTTCTTTGTAAAATTTAAGCTCTACACAAAACAGATTAAAAAATCTATCAAGATTGTCATATTGTCCTTGCGGTATAACTGATTTCAAATCTCCGGCATTATCAATCATGTTCTGTGTTTTTTTCTCACCTTTCTTTACACGCAAAGTAGAACGTCCGCCGGATGTGTCCGACCGCCATACGGCATCAGATAATGTATTATCTGTTAGCCACAAACTAAGTTTTTTTGCTATCTCTCTTTCAAAAGCATTACCTTTATTTTTACTCCCGCCCTTCTTCATTTTAGTATTTCCTTTTCCGCTTGCCAGGTCCAATCTCGTTTTCTATCTTATGCCACTTTTCAACGATTCTTTTTTTTAATTCCGCTTCCTGGTTATTCACTTCGATATGCTCGACAGCCTGGTCTAATGTCATCTCCACACCATCCCATACAACAGTTGCGCTTTTTTTTAATTTCCCCTCTTTCGCTGTATACATGTCATACAAAAATAAAAGATTAGTTGTGACATTATCAACACCATAGCCGAACAATATTTGAATATAGCAACTTCGAAAAGGTGTCGCGCTTCTACATTTTTCGGTTCGGATCTCGACAGTAACACCTATTGCCCGCCCTTTTTTAAAGTGCTTTTCTACCTCTCTTAGCCAGATTATTTGACTTGAATAGAAATCGAGTGCTTTGCCACCCGTTCTCTTGTGCTTAGGTTTGTATATAAGATTGTCCAGGTTCGCTATCAACTGAGATATAAAAATTAACGTCGCTTTTTTCTTTTGCATAGCCACAATATGGGAGCCCAGAAATTCTTTCAGTAATTTGGGCTTTTCAAGTTTGTAAGAACCTTTATTTTCCGGATCAGGGTCTTGATTTTTTTTGTACCGCTGTTCCTCTTCCTGCTGTCGTATCCGTGCAGCTTTGCTTTGTAATGCATCATAGCTGTCTACAACAGTTAACGACTGATTTTTATCCCTGTAAAAAACAGGGAAGGTCGAATATGCAAATTCTTCTAATGTTTCTGGCACCACTTCGGCATATATGTCCATACCGTATACAGCTTGTGTGTCAAATTTTGCGCCGGATTCCTCATCAAAATATTGGTGCGGAACATCTCTATTGGCCGCTACACACTCAGTAGCCAGTAATGACTTGCCTGTTGATTTATCACCTACGATGTTTATGAGCCCACCCTGAATGTAACCCCCTCCCAACACCAGATCATACATATCACAGCCGGTTGTAATAAATTCAACCGGTGGCTTTTTCGTCATTGCTTTTTTAAGTGTTTTTTCTATCTTTGTTACTTTTAATTTTTTTCCTATGGTCTTCGGCTTTCCATTCTCCATATTTTACAACACCTTTAATTATTTTATCCAAATCACTTTTTTTGTATATTCGCATATATCCTATTTGGTCTGACCATCCAATTTGCTGAAACCAGTTTTTGAATGTCCCGGAATTCATGGGCTTTTTGTTTTTTTTCAAATATGCAATAGCCCCTGCGAGATTGCAAAGGCCATTAATAAATTCATGGTCTTCTGTATTCATGATTAATCCTTATCCTTATTCTTTTTCTTCTTCTTTTTATCTTTATCTTTCTTTTTCTTTTCTTTTGGCAAATGTTCAACATATGCTTCTAACGGCTCTTCGTTTTCATCTGTCTCTGAATCATCTAATTCATCCATATCAAAATACATATTTTTTTTAATCTCATCATATGCATGTAGATTAAGCACCTCATCAAGTGGAAATACTTGATCTGTAATCTTTTTATCTACTTTTTTTATTAGATCTTTTTCTTTCGTTTTAAAAATAAAGTTTTTAAACCGTTGTAAACCTTTGACTCCTGTATCAGTAAATGTAAAATAGCAACCGTCTTCTGTATAGATCGGTGAAGGGTCACACTCGCCCGATTTTGCGAACGCCTCGCGCGCGTCACCCAGTTCATGTTCAAATAAGGGTGCGCTTACTTGAAAAAACTTAACATCATCACTGCCTTTTTCTTTTAAGAAGTACAGTGCTCGTTCTTTTGGTTTCAAGTCTTTCTGTGTTTCTTCATCTAATTCATGTGTTTTAACATAATCACACACAGGGCACTTTTTTCCGTAGGTTTTCGCCATACATATTGCATTTTCTTTCCCATCAACACCCAATTTGTAATGTACATATACCAGCACCACGTACGAAGTATCACCCTCTTTTTCATCCGGCATACGGTTCACCCCTACCGGAAAAGGCACAGTTACTACAGTATAATCATCATTTACCGGCTTAAACGGCTTGATTCCTTTTGCCTTTACAAGCGAAAAATTGTAAAAAGCCATACCCCATTTATTTTGATCATTGTTCTTTTTATTTTTTTTCATTTTTTTCAATAACTCATTTTTCCCCATTTTATTTATCTCCCTTATTTAATTTGTTTTTTAATTTTTTGTTTGTTATTTTTTGTTGTGTTTTTTTTGCAGATCCGCGAATGTATAACCCTTGTTCGATTCGTGAATTGATACGCTCGGCGCTGTTTTTCCGGACCTGTAAAGCAAATACCATTGTTTCGGCTTTTCTATGATCAGAATACGCTTTGTCCAGCTCTTCACGTAACATATACAGATTATCTATAATTGTTTTTCGCGCGGGATCGGATTTGACCAACGCGTTAACATATGAATCGGTCGGCGTTTTTCCATCCAACTTTATAGTTGTTTTGAACTGCGCAAACATTTTATTTTCCAATATTCCTAATTCTTCTTTTTTCTTGTCAACAATCAACTTACACCGCTGCACTTCATCAAATAAATCGTCTGCAAGATCTCTATAACGTAGTGTCAACAGAGCTTGACGTTCAAAAAGCTCATCAAGCTGGTCCGGATTAACTATTATGTCAATCTCCCTATCATTCATTTTCAACTCCTATACTAATTATACCAGTTATTTTTGTTGCTGTCAATAACTATTTTGCATTAACAGCCTGATAACATGCATGTACAAGACCAGAAAAACCGGACCTAAAAAAATCAATCTTACACGCATTCAAAACATTAGCTGCTCTTGTGTTTTTTTCCCCAGACAGCAACACTTTTTGCATGTAACTACAAATGGTTAGTCTTATTGTTTCAACATTTGCAGTATCCGGTATGGCTGCGAGCACTTCCGCAACATCTTTCCAACCTCCGACTAGTAGAATTCTACACAAATCAATCGCTTCCTTTTCGTCGAGTTCAATAATTGCCTGGTCAATCATCGCTTGCTGTTCGTCTTCGCTTTCCAGATGTGACAGCTTTTCCAGTAATATGATTGCGTCCCTATTATGCCTGTTAACCCGTTTCACAATCGCCTTACATATTTTTTTTGTTACCTGTATATTGTTTTTTTCAGCAAAAGAAAACAAACACTTTGTAAGCTCCTTTACTTGTAATCTTTCAATCTCAAACTTTGTACACCGACTTCTCACAGTCTTAACAATTTTTTGTGGATTGGTCGAACAAAGAACAAAATACACATCTTTAGGGGGCTCCTCCAATAGCTTTAATAAACCTTCTTCGGCTTGTGTGGTAAAATTGTGCGCCTCATCAAGAATGTATACTTTTTTTGCACCCGCGAATGTGGGAACTGCGACACTGTCTGTCATATCTCGTACAGCGCCAATACCCTTATCAAGACCTGCGTTAATCTCAAAAATATTGTCTTCCGGACAATTAACCATTTTAGAGAAAATTCTTGCAAGTGTAGTCTTGCCGCTTCCGTGCGGGCCGTGAAATAAGTATGTAGTTGGACGCGTTTCCGCTTCTACCATTTTTGTTATAATCTTTTTTGTCTTTTCATTTCCCCAATAATCATCAAGATTATCCGGCCTGTTTTCTACTGCAAAATTCATTCTGTTATCTCCTTTTTTTGATCCCATGAACCATTTACCGGTGTAATTTCAAACTCTACACGCAGCGGTATAATAATCCATTTCCAATGTTTTTTAATTTTTTTTTCCATTATATATTTTATCGCAGGTAAAAGCTCTTCCCGCTCACCCGGCGCAAAATCAAAAATTAGTGAGTCATGTATTTGTCCAATTATACAAGTCTTATAATTTCCTTTTTTTAGATACTTTACAATTTCATAAAGGCTCCATAATAATATATGAAAGGCACTTCCTTGTATACATCCATTATTAACTTTAGTTCGTTTTTGAATAGTGGTCATTCGAAAACCGGTTTTTAATTCTACATATCCATTTTTCTGGTAAGCCGTCCAATTATCCTTTTTCCATTGGTTATATATTTTAAATCTTTTGTACCAAAAATCATATTCAATTTCTTGAATATGATTATAAAATCCGGTCGCCTTATCAATGTACCCACGATCATTATATTTTAGTTTTCCAAGTGTTGAAATTCCAGTATTGACTTTTAAGGTTTTCTTAAATTCCGATGTCATTTCAATCCACATTTTTTCCGCACATTGTTTCCACCAATCACCGTAGAATTGACTGAATACAAACCCGCCCTTAACCATTTGCCTCATTGGTTTTGAAACCTCTTCCGGCTTGCAACCAAAAACCAACGATGCAACGTCTCTATGCATATCTTTTGTGGGATCAGTTACATACTCTATCAATTTTGGATCTTCGTTGTAGCAGGCACTTGCGGCAACCTCAACGGCTGAGTAATCCGCTTCCGCTATTTGATTGTTAGGACTCGGAATTATGCAACCTCTAATGAGTTTCTTAATTTCCGGATCTCGAACCGGTATATTCTGCCAACTGGGATTACTTGCACTACCGCGATATGTTACTACACCCGACAGCCTGTACATCGGAAATATTTTCCAAAGTCCTTCAATCTCTACTGCCTCCCTTTTGAGCTGTAATACGTAAGACAATGCTTTGAATAATCGTCTGTACTCCAACACCAACTTACACAATTCAGAATTGATCTTTTCAAGTGCTTCTTTTTCTACTGACTTCGCCCCACCGGTAGTAGCATTTTCTGTCTCATAGCCTAGCACACAGTATAATAAGTCTTTCAATTTATCATTGCTAGTATGGTCGAACTTTTGACCAGGCGGCAAATTAAGCTTTTTGACTTCCTTACATTTTTGTATACTCTCATTGATCGAAAACAACCGCTTATTTAACGATTCTTCATTTTTAAGTATTTGTACCATGTCCACACAAATTCCCGCTTTTTGTACCCAATTTAAACCTCTCATGGAACGTAATAAAAATTTATTGCCTTTTGCAAGATGTTTGTCTTTTTTTATAATGGCTTTTTGATAGGGGTATAAATCCGCCATAAACATAGTATCAAAGAAACAATAAAGTAATACTTTTTCAATATCAAGCTCTTTCATGCGATTGAACCCATTGGCAGTACCGTTCGTAGACTTTATGTAGGCGGATACTTCTTTATCATATCCCAAAACACCGCAATTCAAAAACACTTGATGTTTAAGACTGGTAAAATATTGCCGGTTGTCCATAACATGTGCAGTTAATTGTGTATCCCAAAACCACCCATTTACATTGGTATTCAAAATGAAATAACTCCAATCATCTTCAAAAGCCATGTTGTGCGCCACTTTTTTAATCTTTTTATCGAGTAAAATTTCGGCTATTATTGGCTTTACTTCATCATACATTGGAAATGACAGCGCGTTTTTGCCCTGCTGCATAGATACACAGATTATTTCATGCCCTGGTGCGTGCGGCTTTAATCCGGTTGTCTCGTAATCAAAAAACAGAGGGTCTTGATTTGGAATGATTTTAGCCAAAAACTTTTTGATTTTGGCTATATCAGTTGACAATAAATGATTGTAATCTTTTTTTAAATCACCATAATCTTTAAAATCTTCAATTTTTCTTACTGCTAACCTGTGTATTGTTTTTTTGAAGCGGTCCCATAGTATCGTATTTTTCTGGTAATCCATATATTCAATTGAATAGAACGGATATACAAAAGCTTTGTATTTTTGACAAGGAATTTCAGCCTGGTAATATCTTCCCATATCGCTAATAGTGATTTCATCACAATACAACGCCTGCATACTGGCCTTACCGAGTATAAGTATCTTATGGGGTTTAAGTTCTTCTATTTGATCAATTAGAAATTGTTTGCAGTGCTTAACCCGCGCAATTGATACAGTATCGGTGTAACACTTTACCGCGTATACGTACCAACAATCTTTATTCAAATCAATATTTTCTGCTTTTAGAATGTTTCTAAGCTTTTCTTTTTCTATCTGACCATCAATACATTCGGGATTATTCGTTACAATAAGAATCTTTTTTTTCCCTTTCCCGATTGCGTCCATTTTTGGAATTTGATTTTTACAAAGTTTACATTTTTCACAGACACTTTTTTTTAGAGTATCCGAGCGTATGGAGGAAAGCTCCTTTATTTCCGCTTGTGCTTTTTCAAAATCAAAAAACCCTTCATTCATTAATAACTCTCTCATAAGTTGCCAAATATTCTTTGTTATCATTGGTAAACAACACGTATCCGGCTTTTTCGTTAATGTCATGAAAAATTATACTGATTACATTATTTTTTTCACACAAACTTATGCCTTTTGTGAAATTTATAGGATCTATAATAATTTTTTGTAGCGTCCGGCTCTTGTGTGAAATTTCACACAGAATACTACTGCTATCATTTTCAGCGGTAATTGTTATTTTTTCCAATTGAAAATTGAGTAGTACCTTCCTGCGCTTAATTTCTTCTTTTTCAACAAGTATTTCGGCTGTTCTAATCCCATCTAACAACGCTTTACTATCGAAAATGTCCGGCGAATTGGTGATTTTATCAAAAAAATCTTTCGGGGTATGCTGGCTTTGATATGCAGGTTGGTGTATTTGTAATATATCATTACCAGCACTTGCAAAAAATAAGCCATTTTTTGTTTGACTAATTTTAACAGGCTCCAAAACCGTTAAGATATCTACATATTCAACGGGAATGTACAAAGTGTCCAAACAACTTATATTATTTTTCATCCTAGCAAAAGCGTATCTGTTGAATGACCATGTGTAATCTTTTTCGACTACAATATTATTATTAGGCGTGCCGCGTTGTTTGTCAATTGTGCCCTTACAGTGCTGTAACGCCTGTACAAAATCAACAGACAGCTCGTTTCCTTGTTGCACATCGTAAAATGTTTCAATCTTTTTATCGTTTTTCTCATCCCATTTAAGAACTGGTAAATTACAGCATTTCCGCCCACATTTGATTTGTAATTGTGTACCTTCTTCGTTATACTCAATTGTAATCTCATCGCCTTTGTCGGCCTTCACCCGGTCAAGAAACTTCACAAATTCTGCGTATGGTATTACATATTTTTTTAAATTTTCAGTTTCTAACTGTACAACCAAAAAAGAAATTCTACCGTCTTTGTACATAGCAGAACCATCTATGTATATACAGTTATCGTCCGCCTGATTTTTTAGTTTTTTAAACACGCCTATCTTACTGATAAGCTGGCTTTTGCTTATTTTCATTGCTACTCCTCTCATTATTTTTTATTTCCCATTGATGTCTTGAATCCAGATAAATTTTCCCAATATCTCGACACTCCAAAACATATACAAAATTTTTTGATGTGAAAAAATTGTCACGACTCACTAAACAATTCACGCGCATAATACCGGTCTCTTTTTCATCCTCTGTTTGGTTAAGTCCAAATCCAGCAGTTAACCAATTGCCTTTTCTATCATCCTCTTGAAAGTCCGAACCTGTAATAGCTCTTTTATTAGTTTCCTTGTTTGTATGCGATACTGTAACAATTAACGCGTGTTTTTTTTGTGCGAGTTCTCGACCTACACCCCATTTTTCATTGATTTCCTGCCGTACCTGGTCCCGTTTTCCAGATTTCAACAAATCCATTGAGTCAAATATTATCACGTCTGCAACAAAGCCATTGTTGAAATACTCGTCAATTTTCTTATCAGCAATAGACAGCGTTAACGAGTTTGCTGCATACGTAATGAATCGGATATCGCCCCTGTATTTGATTTGTAATTGTTTTTGTTTATTTTTAGATTTCTCTTTTGTTACACCCTTTTTCTTTTTCATTGTGTATGACATTTCCCATTGTCCAGACTCGTCACCCGCTTCAATGAATTTCGGAATTCTGATTTCATCATATCCAGTTTTTTTATCTTTCAATCGTAGAGTTTCCGCGCTGAAATACTGTCTAAATCTGCGTATGCATTTCTTATGTGCCATTTCCATATTGAAATAGATTACATTGAGATTACTTTCCATCGCCCATATTGCTATTTGCTTGAGCCAGAATGATTTCCCACGCTTTTTAGGGCCGTTAAACGCTACAAAATCACCGCGTGCAAATGGGCCTGCAATGTCGCCCAGTGCACCAGGCATTATAAAAAGTGAATCGGGATTGTTATCCGGATCATCATCCCAAAATTCTTTACCATATACAATAGACGTCTCTTGGCATATCTGTGTTTTGGCTTCGATCTGGTTATATGTTGCAATATAATTTTCAGCATCATCTAGTTTCCCTGCTTTTGTTGCAGCACTTATTTTTTTTGTGAGTAATGCCAGATTCGCTTCACGCAAGTATATTTTTGCCTGATCAATTGCGTAATCTTCATTGTATTTTTCATATTTCACATATTCATCATTAAGAGTTTTCAGAAACGTCTGAATTAAACTTTTCTCAGTACCTTCAAGTTTTTCTGATTTGTCGTCAAATATATTTTGTATGTGTTTTTCTGGTGCTTTCTCTGTAAGTTCGTAAAAATCAATGATCCAGGTTACAACCGGCTTATAGAAACTTTCGAACACCTCGTAAAATAAATCAAGATTAACTCTCAGTACAGGTATAATTTCACTGCACACTTTTGTTGACACTATCATTGATATAACAAGCATTTTTAATTTTTTATTGTCAACTCTATCAATCGTAAAATTCATTAACTTCTCACTTAAAGAAAAAAATAACCGGTTATTACAAAAAGGATAAATAACAACCGGCAAAAAAGAACTGACTAAAATGGAATATATATAATGATCTCAAAAAGAGATTGCGTGTAAAATAACCCGGTTACATATTATCAATATATGTAACCGGTAAAATAAATTAAAAGGAGTAGCCGTATATAAATATAATTTTTAAAAAATGTACCCGCCATTATTTCAACAGGCGCGGGTATAATCCTGCTTTGTACTAATTAGATTTCCGCTTGTTCGTCTAGCGGTAAACGGGTTTAGTCATCGACTTTCCTTCGCCACCCACGTAACACGCTGCCCTTTTGTGGCTACCTTGTTCTCGTATAGCTCAAAAGGGAGGAATTAAAAACTTAAAGTGTGTCGTTTATCATAATTCCTATTGCCCAGTTCGTGCTTGTTCATTAGCCTAACAGGGAATCGAACCCTGGTACTTAGATCGAAAATCTAATATCCTACCATTAGATTATTAGGTCATAATACTTATGGGAGTAACACCTCATAAGTATTAATGAAATTAAAAATTAGCAATACTGTTTTTTCAATCGGGCCGGTAAGATTCGAACTCACAATAAAGGCGTTTGCCTTTGTCTTACTGCTATGGATCAGATAGCCGCTCCCAATTAGACCACAGCCCGTTTGAAAAAAACTTTAGATTATACAGTCTGCCTACCTGGCAGACTGTATGTATTCGGGGCGGAAGGACTTGAACCTCCGATAAACAGGTACGACCTGTTTATTACACCAAATCATACATATACCCCGTTTAACAGGCTTTAAATAGAAATGCATTCACAGAGTACATTACCAGCCATCCGATTTACCCAGCTTGTAAGGCCTGGACGATAGCGTCAGTACCATACTACTCTGTCAATACACTTATTGATTATGCTTGTAATAATCAAGTTCTTCCATATCGCTACAATGATGCCAGCAATGGTTAACACATTTGCGATTAGTACACCTATTTTGATAATCAAAACCTTGACCAAGTCTTGCACTTGACATTTCTTCAACTACTGCACCACACGCATTACAAATCCCATCATTCCAAATATTAGACACATGACCCTCTCGCATTTAAAAACCCCCTCTTGCTACAAATAATTATTTGTTAAAGGTTTTTCGGGGTGAGACCTGGCAGCATCACCCCGAACCCCTTCAACAAGATCCTGATTTTTCCCATCATGTTTATCATGCGACGTGGCACGTTGCACAAACACAACAGGAGTTAATCCGATTCTAGATTTTGCCTTCCGGAAAGTGTATGACACCCACCGAACTGATCCAAAATCACAGACCATGCTAAACCTCAATTAACCATAACCAGGTAGACCATTGATGCGAATGGTATTAGCAATCCTTTCGCTATCACGGTTTACGGTTATCAGCCTTGTCACCGTTCCTGCTTCCGAAGTAGTGTTTTTTACAGGCCATAAACCATCATAAACTGTAAGCACACGTGTCGTAAAGGATTTTATTACAAAATTATTTTTCTTAGTGAGATTATTCACGATCGTTATAAAAATAATTTTCACTAAGTTTTTCATCTTGCCGTCTCCCTGGTTTCCCTTGTCATCGTTAATTGTTCGCCATAATAACCTATTTTTTTTAACATGTCAAGATATTTTTTTAATTTTTTTTCAATAACCGGATTTCATTCTTTTCAAATCTCGCGCCAACCGTTGTAAATAGCTGTCATTAGGCTTTAAAATAATATCATAATTTTTTTTCAAGTACTCGTCGAACCAACCACGCGTAACACCAGCGAGCCTTACTGATTGCTGGTTGCGCCATTTTTCCGATAAAGACCCTAACCACTCGACATACACGCCTAAAAACTTTACAAACGTTCCCAAATGGCGCGAAAACTCCATGTCAAGGGATAACCGGGTGTATTTTTTACCATCTTCAAAAATAATCGACTTGTTACAAATTTCATTGTAGAAGGGCTCTAAATATGTAATAGCACGTATAATTACCCGAGGTGTTACGTCACACATCTGCGAAATTTCAGTAGTAATTTCCGGGTAATTGTCTGTGATTTCTTGTACCGGAGATAGTTTCGGCGGCTGTAAATAGGCACGAATAAAAGAAGACGGGCATTTTTTTACGAAGGGATTATAAAATAATTGTGGCAAGCTCTTCGGCAAAATCTTTTTTTTGTCATCTTTTGAAAATGGGTAATAGTCTGGTAAATATGGTTTTCCGGCCTCTTTCAGTACTTTCATAATTTTCTTGTGTTTCCATTTTTTTTCCTTTAATTTACTCCAATCGCCTTTATTGGCAACGATCCACGGCTCTGTGATTTGTTTACAATTATCGAAAAATGTACCGTTAAGCAAGTGCTGGTATAGACTGTACGCTTCTGCAAGTGTGTTCGTTATTTTGTTCACATTGTGTGTAACTGCCGGGGCCGGAAAATCTGAAAATGTTCTTATAATTTCCAAGAAATTTTCATCGGATAATATTTTGTTTTTTAGTTCATTGTTTTTTTCTTTTGTTTTTTTTTCTTTCTCTTCAAAAGAAAGTATTTTCCTATTAAAAAAAAAATTTAAACTGGACAAATAGGAGTTATCATTTTTGATAACTCTATTATTTATTATTAATAAATAATAAAGAGTATTACATGTTAAATATTTAATATTTAACTGTGTTTTTGAAAAATCCAGGAAAAATTCAGTAGGAAGTGGTGTTTCCGGTGTAAAAACTTCAAAATCACATCCAGTCTCTTCTATCTCCTTATTGCGTAACATGTTAGGTAGTGTAAAACATCTAACCGCAGGAATGTTTTTTTTAGTAGGCATGATAGCACCCATATCCGTTAAGTTTGCTATTGCTTTTTTTTGTGCGTGGTAGTTTAGACAGGTGTCCTTTTCCATAGTGTTGACAGGATATTCAAAAGGTGCGCTTACACAATTAAATTTAAAGTACATCTTTATGATATGAGTCAAAACTATAGTCTCGTGTATGCCTATATCCTTACACAGTGAATCGTTGTAAAAACAAACAGTATCAACACTATCCGTTATTTCTTGTTTTTCATTCATTTTTTCCCCCTATAAATAAATGTTTTATAGTTTTTATAATAATATCATCATCATATTTTCACTATGCAACACTATATTTTTACTACTGTTCGTAATATTATTACATTCTTGTTTGTGATATAGTAACATAAGTATGTTACTATATCAACATGTATTTTTAACTATTTTTACTATACATTTATGTAGTAGTCTTGTATGTTTTATACTTTTGATTCTACAAAGTTTATAAACATATTTCTTATATTTTAAACATTTTCATTCATTATGCGTTACACTTTTGTATAATTTTGGTTATAATTGACCTCTTGTATTACACAACATATCAATACTTTTAGTTACAGTTTTGTACATCAATTGATTACAAGAATACAAATTACTTGACAAAAATCTATGGATATGGTAATAATATAAAAACAAAAAATAGGAGCTCAAATTGATTAGTAAAGAAATCGTGCTTGAGGCGATTTGCGTTGATGACAAATTCACACTGAAAATAAAATATCTACCACGTCCGGAATTTATTAAAATCATTGCTGCAATAAGAACAATTCCAAGTAAATACAGAAAATACACAGACTATAACAAACAATGGATAGTACATAACCGCCCGGAAACATTGAAGATAATTAGAAAATTAGGTTTCGATATAACTTTCAAACCAGGCTGCAAAGAAACTAACTCAGACAAACTAATTAGCAATAAGCCGATTACCGTTCAATTGTATAACAACCATTTGACGATAAAATCAAAAGATACTGATTTTCTCAATAGATTATTGATTGTATATCAAACGTATGATTATAGTATGTGTTACTTATCGGGATCATATGACGCAAGCAAACGTCAAACAGTAGAGTTTGCTAGTTTAGAAAAAAACAAAACTAACCCTTATGTAAAAATGGGTATAGGGTTCAAAAAAGGGCTTGTAGCTAGATTAAAACTAGATAATAACAAGGTCAAAACTAACGATAAAAGAAACAAAACTAAGTACAAGTTTACAAACAGTGAAATTAAGGATTGTCTCAGTTACTTGTCATTATATGATTACCAAATAAAGGCCGTTAAGGTCTGTCTTAAAAAAGTAAACGTGGTAATTAAGCTTCCGACAAGCGGCGGAAAATCTGAAATATTTCTCGCCCTTTGTAAATTAATGAATAGAAAAGTATTATTACTGTTCAAAGCGGTATCAGTATTAAGACAAACCTACAAACGCGCACAGGATGCCGGACTCAATGTAGGCATTATTACAGGTGCGGTAGTTGATGAGAAAGGTAGAAAAATAATTATGTGCAGTATCAATTCTGTACACAAGTTGAAAGAAAAATATGATACTGTAATTGTTGATGAATGTCACACAGCAGTGTCATACACATTTCGGTCATTTCTTCAAAGTAATGATTTTATTTATCGATTTGGCTTTTCTGCAACGCCATTTGTCGAAAAAGAAAGAATCAAAAAACTTAAAGTGCAAGAGTACATTGGAGATATTGAGTATACATTGCCAGCTATAAATCTCATTGCCCAGGAAAAAATAGCAAAGCCTAGAATATTCATGGTGCCAATTACCAAACCAGATAACTTATACGAGAAACGCTGGAGAAATGCCGAACAAATGGGAATTATTGACAACGACATAAGGAATCAAAAGATCAAAGAAATAACCCTAAAATCAAACAAAACTATGATATTGGTGAAAAGGATCGAACACGGGCAAAAACTTGCTTCTATCATCCCTAACAGCGTATTTATTTCCGGTAGCGATGCTGTGTCTATCCGTGAATATAATGTGGAGCTTTTCAATAATACAGATGACTTTGTATTAATCGCGTCCGGTATATTTGATCAGGGTATATCTATTAATTGTATACGCACATTGATAATTGCCGGCGGGGGAAAAAGCTATATACAAACAATACAAAGGTTAGGGCGTGCGTTAAGGATTGATACAGGTAAAACTAGTGTTAATGTATATGATTTTTTTGATAGTCATAATTGCATACTTGAAAAACATACACTTATGAGGATTGATGATTATAAGAAAGAAGGGTTTACGGACATTGTGAACTTGTAAAGGAGGTTTTTAAATGACAGGTTTCCGAACAGGAGTGTTATGTTTTTGTGCATTTTTAGCCGGTTGTGTATTCATTGTTATGTGGTATGAATTGAAAAAAGTCTTTGCAGAAAAGGAATTTTAAAATAATGTTCGATGTTGAACGGTTTCTAGGGGATTACAATATTGATTTCATTACGGAAGGTCCAAACACGTCTGAAAATTTCTTAAATATTCATTGCCCTTTCCCTGGCTGTGATGATCACGGGTACCATTTTGGAATTGCAAAAAATGGTATGGGTGCGAGCTGTTGGAAATGTGGTAAAAAATCAATTTTTGCCACACTAAAACTACTTGCACCGGATACGAGCCCACAACAGATCGTAAAACAGTATCGTCCAGGTTATCAATTATTATTAAAATTAAACAATAATGAAAGAAAACTAAAAGAAATACCCAAAAAAGTTATATTACCAGGGCAAAATCTAACAAAAGTACATAAAAACTACTTGAAACAAAGAGGATTTAGCCCTGATTACCTCATACATAAGTATAAGATAACAGGGACCGGCCCACTTGGTGCATATCGATTAAGGGTTGTTGTACCCTTTTTTTACAATAAAAAGTTGGTTAGCTACCAGGGGAGAGACATAACTAATCAAAGCGAGCAACGGTACAAAGCGTGTTCAAAGCCAAAAGAGATAGTACACCATAAGCATATACTTTACAACTTCGATAACTGTCAAAAAGATTGGTGTATAGTAACAGAGGGATTTATGAAAGTTTGGAAGTTAGGCGATAACACTTGCGCGACCTTAGGTCGTATCTTCACAGAGCAACAAGTCTTGTTACTATCTTGTTTCAAGGTAGTTTTCATCTACTTTGATCCTGATAGCGCAGGCAGAGACGGTAGTCAAAAACTTAGTTTGTTACTTGATAGCTTGGGTGTAGTTAGTTTTATTATAAGTGCTGAAAAGGCCGCCGACAACCTTACACAAGATGAAAGTAAGTTGTTTATGAAGAAAGTTAAGAAAACATATAAAAACTTGTTGACAAAAACAAACTTATAGTTTATAGTTATATTGAGTTAGTTTGTAACTAGCTTAAAATTAACTTAAATAAGGTGGTGGTTATGAAGAAGAAGAATACAAACAATGAAATAATGGTTACAATTACAAAAGCGGAATATGAAAAATTAAAAGCGCGGTCACAGAGATTGCGATCTTACGAGAGTATGGGGCATATTAAAAAGGAATATTAAATAATAATATGCCGGGTGTTTGGTGCGTCCGGCATTAAAAATAAAAGGTAGGCGAATTAACTTTAAATAAGGTGGTAGGTTATGAAAAGCGATAAAAACGGTTGTAGTGTTTGTAAAGAAGGTAAAGAGAGTTATGAAATGTTTTACAGTTCTTTTATAAAAAAAGAAATGTGTCAATATGATTTTCGACATAAAGTACATGGTTTATTTTCTTGTGTACGTTCTACATTAGAAGCATGTCGGGAGCACAGGGACCGTTGGATTTACAGAAAAGAAATTACAGAAAATCAGCGAGCAAAAGTATTGGAATTAGATTGAATAAAAGGGGGAAGGAAAATGAAAGAAGAGATTAGAAATTATAACAAATGGCATGAAGTGTACAATTAAAAAAGGAAGGTAAAGAATGAATAAAATTCAAAGTATAAATGGTATCATGAAAGTGTTTTTTTCACATTTAAATTCAGGCGTAAAAGCAACATATAGACGCAACATTATTGAGCTACTTAACATAACAAATCATTCGGCTAGAAGTGTTTTTACATTGTCATTAGAAGACTTAGAACTATATATGGCAGTGATAAACAAACAAAAAAATACAGGCGATAAGACAAAGAAAACAATAATTGCTAATATTAGTTCGTTTTTGAATAAAGCGAATGCCGCAGGATATTTTCAACCGCATATAAAGTATAAAAAAATACTTAAACCGCAGTCTATGACTGGTAATAAAGCACAAATGGCAGATGATCTCACTACACTATTTCCCGTTAAGTCTACACAACATTATACTGATTATAAATTAATAGAAGCAACTAAAACAGAAATTACCTCACTAACAACAGAGATTAACATATTACAAAGCGTGATTGACAGTAAAGATCCATTTACCGTTATTCAAATGCGTATATCGACATTGGATGCGTGGCGGAAAAGTAAAGAATCGCTTTTAAAAAAACTGGAAGAATTGGAAGGATTAAAATGATAGTAAATCAAGAAAGGAGAATGTGAAATGACAGAGTTTGAAAAACAACAAAAGCTTTTATACCAGTTTATTGTTAATTACGTAAAAGATAAAAAAAGTCAGGGATTAAAAAAAAGTCGTGACACATTTCCGACTTTCCCTGTAATGGTTGAGTACATGAAGTGTGATATGGGCACACTTCAAGACCTACTAAAAGCGCTTATAAAAAGAAAAGTATTAGGAAGAAATGTGGCACATTATAAAGTTTTGAAGGCACCGGAAGAAATACAGGAAGAAATACAGGAAGAAACACAAGAAAAACCGCAAATTAAAGACTCTGTAAAAACACCACAGGAGACGAACAAAAGGGGGTCAAAATTAAAGAAAACTGTGTTTTTAGTGTTAGTGCTTGCAACCATAGTAACACCGCTTATTTTGACTGTTTTGTACGCCAAAGAGTTTTTTGTGTTTTTTATTGAAAGCAAACATCTTGCCTACTCATTTTCCGGGAGTGTGACTCTTGCTGGTATTGTGTGTTTTTACTTTGGCATCAAACAAAAACGGATAACATACCTGGCAATATGGTTAGTCATTACAATGTTTAGCGTTTTTACGTCGATCACAGGCCAATCGGCTGTGAAAGATGCAAAAGAGAATAATATTAGATTTCAAAACAATAATAACCAGAATGACATTGACTTATATGCCGCTTTGCAGAAAAAAATAGATTTTTGTTATAATGAAATTACCGATCGAAATTCAATGAGGGAAGATCTAAAAACGCGTATAGAAAAATATGAAAGCGATTCAAACGAGTATAAGAAATTGTATGATCGGATCTGGAAAAAGGTTTTACAAATTCAAAAATATGAAAAGGATATTGACAGACTTGAAAATGAAAAGGCCATAATGATTGAAGCAAAAAAAATCCAGTTTGAAAAAATCGAGATTAAAAGTCCTTTTGAGCACTTTCAAAGTATGTTTAATTTTGATGCGAATATATTACAGTTGATTATTTTCGTAATTATTGCGATACTTATTGATTTTCTGCCTGTTGTGGGCCTGCATATAATATTAAGGGGGATTTTGGAATGAAAATATCAGAACAATTACAAAAAGATGCCGATATACTTTTAGGGGCCTGTAAAGTTAGTGTACACGGAGTCAAATCAATTAACATATATATGGAATGGCCCGACAGCATCAAAACAAAAAAAGTCACGCTAAAACAGGTGTTGTATGGAACCGGTTACAGAGTGCACAAAAAGGGCGGTTTTTGGTATATAACAGAAAAAGGAAAAGAATTTACAGGAGTTGAACATAATCATTATAGTATGAAAAAAGAACATCGGGTCAAAGGTGTTAAGACACCTTGGCGTGATGGTATACGTGCGGATGTTAAGACGGCAAAAGAGAATAAGGAAAAGGGAGATTATTAATGGGTTATCAATTGTGGTTTCTTTTGTACATGATGTTTAGTGGTGGATTGATTCTATATTGGTTATTGGATGCTTATATAATGCACGAATTAAATAAATACGGATTAAGGAAAAAGAATGGAAAAAGAAAAAAATAAAACGGGTAAATGTTATAGTAAGGTTAATCAAGGTCAACGCAATAAGGATGATGATTACCAGACACCTTATTCTATGACAAGACAATTTATAGATAAGTATAAAGATTTTTTTGATTTTACGCTGCCAGTATTGGAGCCGGCAGCAGGTAAGGGCGCGATGGTAAAGGTGTTACAGCAATATTTTAAGACTGTTAAGGCAATTCAATATCCTGAATTTGATTTTTTAAAATCTTTTGATTTTGTTGCAGAAAAACCAGCTTACATAATAGGTAATCCGCCGTTTATACACGCCGATGCTTTTATCCGGCAAGCCGGCCTTGTTGCGCAAAAAGCATTTGCTTTTTTATTGCCGCAATCGTATTTTTCCGGACAACAAAGGTTTTCCGAAAAAATATTTACAGGGCTTAATGGGTTTTACCTCACAAACATAGAGACATTCACCCGTTACCCTATGTTAAGCGATGAAATTAGGGATGATGGAAAATATATAACAGGTATGCAAGTTTATGCTTGGTATATATGGAAAAAAGAATACAAAGAAAAGACTTGTGTTGATTTGATTAGTAATCAGCAGTACGTTATAAAACAAAGTGATGACACATGTAAGAACTGTATTGCCGGTTATTGTTGTAACCCGTTTACAACAATGTACACAAAAGACGGTACAGAGGAAAAAAAGACGCAAAAACATAAATTGCGGTATGCGTGTAGCATTGACAAAACCAATCATTGGTGGTGGTATGTGTGTAGACAATATGGTAAAAGGGAAGAGTGGGGAGAAATAAATGAAAAATGAAAATAATATGGTTGTGAATTTTCCTGATCCAAATTTAGAAGCTACCATCCGTTTAGAGATCAATAAACCAACAGGAAATATCCTATCATCTGATTTGGTCGGGATAAAATCATTAATTGCTGGTTTTAAGGGTATTTCAAATATAACTGGTTTAGAGTACTGTACAGCTCTTACAGACCTTAG
>Ga0307377_10000961_pt1 | contig 38297 bp, 38 predicted proteins | sample TR3MG_FD_202535 | JGI IMG/M metagenome (GOLD analysis project Ga0307377, IMG submission 202535) | Soil microbial communities from Risofladan, Vaasa, Finland - TR-3 | ecosystem: Environmental > Terrestrial > Soil > Coastal area > Acid sulfate soil | place: Finland: Risofladan, Vaasa | collected... | reverse complement strand
GCGGCACACCTTGCAGTAGAACCCGATATAAAGTGCTCCATCAAACGCTGCTGCTTATCCTTGTTTAATCTGCTCTTTCGTATGACTGTTATGATAACCTTTCTCTGTTATCTAGGACAGCCCCTTATTCTTTATAGTGTTAGATAGTATTAGTTCAAGCCTGTAATTATGGTGACTCAATTACTGTTTCAGACGTAAAATCCTCATTATCCAGTTTCCATTGGCCGTTTTCTTTTACAAGAGTGATGATCCCTGATACTTTGGCATTAGGATCATTTGTATCAACGCCTTCCATAGTTAAGATTGCTTTATTGCCCTCAATTTTAGATGATATGCTAGTTCTCTTAATTGAACTACGCACTTCCCGCATTATATCGAGGAAAGCTGCCTCATCTTCTTTTGATATTTCACCCAATTGGTTCAGGTTGTTTTGAGAAAGATAGGGTTTCAATTCATCAAGAGAGTTTGTCTTCATAGATGTTTTGACATAAGAATCATAAAATTTAATAGTTTCGCCTTCTTCATCTGCAAATACAGCGGCGCAAATTAAAAGACTAACAATTAAAGTAAAAATGGTTGTGTATTTTCTCATTGTTTCCTCCGTAATATTAATAATATATATCAGCCATCTTTTCTCTAAAGGATACCGAGCACAAATATTGTTGACAAGGAATACTTGTAGCAGTGATAATTTTCAACAGCAATTCCTGAATTAAACGTACAATATATGCATAAAAATTATAGTTTGAGGAGATTCATTAATGGATAAGACTGAAAATCTACTTAAAGAGCTAACTGAAGCACACGGTATTCCGGGTTATGAGGCTGAGGTGCGTAAAGTTATTAGAAATCACTTTAAACCCATAGGCGATATAGAAGAAGATAATATGGGAAGTCTTATCTGTAAGAAAGTTGGTAAAGACACCTCTCCTAAAATAATGTTAGCCGGACATATGGATGAAGTCGGATTTATGGTCAAACACATATCCTCAGGTGGCTTTATCAGATTCACGACCTTAGGCGGTTGGTGGGATCAGGTTCTACTTAGCCAGCGTGTAGCAATAAAAACAGGAAAAGGCGATGTAATTGGGGTTATCGGAGCCAAACCTCCTCATCTTCTATCTCCAGAGGAAAAAAACAAAGTAGTTATAAGAAAGAATATGTACATTGATATAGGAGCTACATCAGAGAAAGATGTGGAGAAAGCGGGGGTAAGAATAGGCGACCCAATAGTGCCGGTAAGTGAATTCACAATTTTGGCTAATCCTAAAACATATATGAGCAAGGCTTTTGATGACCGCGTGGGATGCGGTGTGGTGATTTCAGCGCTTAGTTCTCTTAAGAAAAGTCATCCCAACACTCTTTATGGAGTTGCAACTGTACAAGAAGAGGTCGGAGTAAGAGGAGCTACAACAAGTGTAGAAATGGTTGATCCTGATATCGCAATAATTCTTGAGTCAGACATTGCAGGTGACGTCCCAGGAATAAAACCCGATGAATCCTCAACTAAGTTTGCCGGCGGGCCTTCTTTACTTTTGTATGACGCCCGAATGATACCGAATCTGAAACTCAGAGATTTAGTAATCGATACGGCTAAGAGAAACAAAATTCCTCTACAGTTCACAACGATGGAAGGAGGAGCTACTGACGGCTCTGTTATTCATCTCTATAAGACTGGAGTGCCGACTGTTGTTTTAGGGGTCCCATCTCGTCATATTCATAGCCACAACTCCATAATACACAGAGACGATTTTGACTATACTGTTAAGCTTTTAAAAGCTCTTATTCAAAAACTGGATAAGAAAACTGTTCAAGAAATTAAGTCTTTCAAGTAATCGTTCTATAACTATAAGAAGCTTCAAGCTTTTAATTAAGAAGATATTATCGTGACTCTATAAATTGCTGGTAAACTTAAGGGCACTTTGGAATCCATAAAAATCAAAGGGGCAAGAGAGCATAATCTAAAAGATGTATCCCTCTCTATTCCCAGAGGAAAGCTTGTTGTTATAACCGGAGTTAGCGGATCAGGTAAATCTTCGCTTGCTTTCGACACAATATTTGCTGAGGGCCAGAGAAGGTATATGGAATCTCTCTCCGCCTATGCCAGACAGTTTGTTGAAAAGATTGATAAGCCCGATGTGGATTCAATTGAAGGTCTTTCCCCCTCAATTTCAGTAGACCAGAAAACATTTCAAAGAAACCCTAGATCGACCGTAGGAACTATTACAGAGATCTACGATTTCTTGCGGCTCTTATTTGCCCGTATAGGAAAACCTTACTGCCATAAATGCGGAGTTGAGATTTCTGCACAAAGTCTCGATAAAATGGTTGAGCGGGTTTCGTCTCTTGGAAAAGGAGAAAAGATTTCAATCTACTCCCCAATTGTTCAGGGAAGAAAAGGAGAGTATCGAAAAGAGCTTGAAGACTTAAGATCTGAGGGATATCTAAGAGTCAGAATTGACGGGGATATCTATGATCTTGATGACGAAATCACTATTAATAAGAATAAAAAACATACTATAGAGCTTCTGGTAGATGTTGCTATAATCCGCTCCGAGAATATGGCAGAGAGGATAAGGGAGTCTTTGCAAATAGCACTTAAGCGCTCAGGCGGTGTTGTTGTAGTAGAATCAGATAAAGGGGCAAAATTTACATTCAGCGATAAGTTCGCATGCCCAGAGTGCGGAATGAGTTACCCTGAAATCTCCCCTCGATTGTTTTCATTTAATAGTCCTTACGGCTCATGCAAAGAATGTCACGGTCTAGGGACAACCTCATTTTGCGACCCCGAGCTTTTGATTGATTCTGATCTCTCTATTTCCGAAGGAGCAATCATACCCTGGGGAAATTCAAGCTATTTTAAACAAATTATCGATAATGTATCAATATACTACGAATTTGATTTGAACACTCCTTTTAATAAACTCCCTGCCAAAATAAAGAAAATAGTTATTTATGGTTCAGGCGATGAAGAGGTTATGTTTTACAAGGAAAGAAAAGGGAGAGTGCTAAAATACTGGGAAACTTATTCAGGAGTTTTAGGTATAACTTCACAGTGGTTTAAGGAAACTGAATCCCCTGAAATAAGAGAGAAACTGTCCCAGTATATGAGAACCTCAACATGCACCCTGTGCGACGGGGCCAGACTGAGAAAAGAGGCACTCTCGATTCTTGTAGAGGATAAGTCGATTCACGATCTAGCTAAGATGCCGGTCGAAAATGCGCTTGAATTCTTTGAAAATCTAAATCTAACAGGCCGAGATAAGTTGATAGGCGATAGAATAACTAAGGAGATTAAGTCCCGCCTCAGTTTTTTAGATGATGTTGGACTTAGCTACCTTGCTCTAGACCGCTCAGCTCCTACGTTATCAGGCGGCGAAGCTCAGAGGATAAGGCTTGCCACTCAAGTCGGATCAAAACTAACCGGTATTACATATGTCCTCGACGAACCTACTATAGGGCTTCATTCCAGAGATAATTTAAAACTGATTGAAACACTTAAATCCCTAAGAGACAGTGGTAATTCAATAATAGTTGTGGAACATGATGAGGATACTATCAGAAATGCTGATTATGTTGTTGACATTGGTCCGGGTGCCGGGGAAAAGGGAGGAGTGATCGTATCAACCGGAGGGATCAGTAATTTAGTGCAGAATAAAGAATCACTGACGGGTGGTTACTTATCCGGCGCCCTTGGAGTTGTCTTGCCAAAGACTCGTAGAAAACCAAAGGGGTTTATTTCTATTCAAGCTGCAACTGAACATAATCTAAAAAGTATTGATGCCAAATTTCCTTTAGGTGTGTTCACTTGTGTTACGGGAGTTTCGGGATCAGGAAAAAGTACGCTTGTTATCGATACTCTTTATAACGCGCTCAGTAATTCTCTATATAGAAGTAAAGAGCCGATTGGTAAGCATAAGAATATAAGCGGTTTCAAGGATATAGATAAGGTGTTAAATGTAGAGCAAAGTCCAATTGGAAGAACCCCTAGATCTAATCCGGCCACTTATACGGGCCTATTCTCTCCGATTAGAGATCTGTTCGCTATGCTTCCTCAATCCAACGCTCGTGGGTATAAGGCGGGAAGGTTCAGTTTTAATGTCAACGATGGCAGGTGTAGTGTATGCTCAGGGCACGGGACTGAAAAAATTGAGATGCATTTTCTGCCGGACGTCTATGTTACATGTGAGCGCTGTGGTGGAAGCAGGTACAACTCTGAGACCTTGGACATTAAATACAAGGGAAAGAGTATCGCTGATGTGCTGGATATGACAGTTAGCGAGGCGCATGAGTTCTTCAAAAATATTCCTCTGTTAAAGTCTAAGCTTGAGGTGCTTGAAGCGGTTGGGCTTGAATATATTAGATTGGGCCAGGCTGCAACAACTCTTTCGGGAGGAGAGGCTCAGAGAATAAAACTTTCAAAAGAGCTTTCCCGCCGCGCAACTGGAAATACGATATACATACTCGATGAGCCCACAATTGGGCTTCACTTTGATGATGTCCGTAAACTGCTTCTTGTAATACAAGAGCTTACCAATAAAGGAAATACTGTTATAGTAATTGAGCATAATCTTGATGTAATAAAATGTGCCGATCATTTAATCGATATGGGCCCAGAAGGTGGGGATGCAGGCGGGTATATTGTGGCTCAGGGGACTCCGGAGAAAGTATCTAAAGCTAAGGGTTCCTATACTGCTCTATTTTTGAAAAAAATATTATCTAACAAATCTAAAAATAGAGGGCCTCATTAATTGGATTTAATACAGTCAATAATATTAGGCGCAATTCAGGGGCTTACCGAGTTTCTCCCGGTAAGCAGCACGGCTCACCTCATACTCCTGCCCTGGTTCTTCTCATGGACCGATCAAGGGCTTCCATTTAATGTGGCTCTACATATGGGTAGTTTGCTAGCGATTATTTATTATTTTTGGCGTGATTGGGTTTTAATAATCAAAGAGTTTGTTCAGAGTGTGTTTAGCCGAAGTTTTGAGGGTCGTCCTAATGGAAAAACCGGTTTATATCTAATTATTGCAACTATTCCGGGCGCTTTAGCAGGCGTACTTTTTGAACAATATGCAGCAGGACTCCTTAGACATCCTTTGTCTATAGCTTTCTCCCTTTCTTTTTTTGCTGTAGTTCTTTATTTCTCAGACAGAGCGTCTAAGAAAACCAAAACAGTTAGAGGGATGAACATGGTTGATTGCATAGTAATCGGCCTTTCTCAGGCGTTCGCAATTATCCCGGGGGTATCGCGCTCTGGCATAACAATTACAGGGGCTATGTTTAGAAACTTAAACCGCGAAGAAGCCGCAAAGTTTTCATTTTTATTGGGAGCGCCGCTTATAGCAGGCGCGGGAGTGTTTGAAGCAAGACATCTAGAATATTCAGCGGTGATAAGTGCGCCTTTTATCGCCGGAGTTTTAACATCTGCAGTTTTTGCGTTCCTGGCTATTAAATTCCTATTGAGATTCGTTAGAAAATCTAGCTATACAGTATTTGTTGTGTACAGACTAGCGCTTGCTGTGATAATAGCCGGTTTATATTTAATCAGATAAAACATCTTGTATTCTTCTTACCTCTATTGGACTAATATAGTATTTAACAAATTGAGGTTACAAAATTGATCGCACTACTTACAGCAACTTGGGATGAGATCAGACTTTTAAAACGAAACATACAAGTTTCCGAACAAGGGAGAAGCGGAGAGCTGAAATACCTGATTGGTGAGCTATCTGGCCGACCTGTTATTGCAGCTCAGACAGGGGTCGGGATAAGGAGAGCAAGGACGGGAGCAAGCTTAATAATTCAGAAATTCAAACCCTCACTTATTATTGTCGGTGGTTTCGGAGGCGCTCTGAGTTCTGATCTCAATGTTGGCGATATTATTTTAGGTGAGTCCGTAATTAGTTTAAAGAAAGATGAGACTAAAGAGCTTCACTGTGATTTTTCTTTTTCTGACGCCGATTTTGTAAAGGGACGAATACTAACCGAAAGCAGATTTGTTAATGAACCGGAAGAAAAGAAGCGCTTACTAAAAGTCTCAAAGGCATCAGTTGTAGATATGGAAACATGGGGGGTAGCAGAGGCCGCTCGTCAAAGCAAAACACCTGTGGCTTCTGTACGCGCTGTATCTGATGAAGTTCATGAACTGCTGCCTGATATGGCTGCATTGTATGGAAATAACGGCGAGCTTGATTTCATAAAAGCTGATAAATATTTCAAAGAGTTTCCAGATTTAGTAGCCACCTATTTAAAATTCCGATTTAAGAACACCCCAATTGCGTCAGATTCGCTGAGCAAGTTCCTCTCAATTTTAATTGCCAATCTATAGTTCCAAATTGACATAAATATTCTTTACATCCATAGGTATCGGAGTAATCTTTTTAATATGATATTGAAATTAATGAAGATTCGCACTTTATATATACCAGCATTACTTCTCATTCTTTTTATTTCATCTTTCACAGTATCGATAGCACAGGAATCCAAAAGAAGTGATCTTGTAGTTCTACAAGCTATGCAAGATGAACTCAATCGCTCGCAGCAAGAGCTAAAGCTTGAAAGCTACGAATCACCTTATTTCATAAGTTATCAGATTAAAGACAATGAATTCTATAGTATCAAGGGGAAGTATGGAGCAATAGCCTCCTCAGATAACAATAGAGTGAGACGTTTGTATGTTGATGTCCGAGTTGGTGATTATGATTTTGATAATTCCATCAAGGGTATATCAGGCGGCAGAGTACCGTTTCACGACGCCTATGAAGTGCCGGTAGATAATGATCCTGATGCCATTAGAGCAACGTTGTGGCAGGTCACAGACTATGCTTACAAAGAAGCCCTAACGCAGTATTTCAATAAAAAAGCTAATAATGTCCAGGAGATAAAAGATATCAACTCCAAAAGTTTTACAAAAGAAGCGAGCCACACATATTTCGGCCCCGAGATTGAGTTAGCTTTCAATGCCCCAGAGTGGGAAGACAAGATAAGAGATATTTCTTCCGTCTATAAGAACTATAAAGAGCTTACCAATGCAGATATTGTAATCACGGCACAACAGGAAACGGTCTATTTCGTCAACACTGAGGGAACTAAATATATAAGAGATGAACTGCTTTATTCAATTGATGCCCAAGTAGTTGCTAGGGCCGAAGATGGGAAGGAAATAACTAACTACAGAAATCTCTACTACGTTTCACCAGAAGATATTCCAAGCGTAGAAGAGATTAAGTCCGTAGTGAAAGAAATGATAGAAGAAACACTTGAGATGAGGAATGCTGAAGTCCTTTCCCCTGTAAGCGTGCCTGCATTGCTTGAACCGGAAGCCGCTGGAGTTGTGTTCCACGAAGCAGTTGGCCATAGGCTGGAGGGTGAGCGGCAGATCGACGATGATGAAGGTCAGACATTCAAAGAAAAAGTAGGTCAAAAAGTCATTCCGGCTTTCCTTTCTATAATTGACGACCCGTCAAAGAAGAGCTTAAACGGAACACATCTGATGGGATATTATCCTTTTGATGACCAGGGAGTGCCGGGAGAAAGAGTGGTTTTAATAGAAAACGGAGTATTAAAAAACTTTCTATTATCCAGAACACCTGTTAATGGGTTTGAAAGATCAAACGGTCACGGCAGGGCGTCTTACGGGCGTGCTCCCATAGCGCGGATGAGCAATACTATTATTGAGTCCAAAACAGAATATACTCAGGAAAAGTTGAAAGAGCTCCTAATAGAAGAAGTTAAACGTCAGAATAAACCTTTCGGCTTGTTAATTAAAAGTATGAAAGGAGGAGAGACGAATACTTCTTCTTACAACTTCCAGGCCTACAGAGCAACACCGGTTGTAATATATAAAGTCGATCCAAAAACCGGCAAGGAGACTCCGGTACGGGATATAGAGATTGTCGGAACGCCGCTTGTTTCAATTAACAAAATCATTGCCACAGGTAATGATTATTCCGTTTTTAATGGGTTCTGCGGAGCCGAGTCAGGCTATATTCCTGTTTCGACAGTTGCTCCGAGTATCCTGGTTTCAGAGATAGAATTTCAGCGCAAATCATCCAAAAAAGAAAAGCTCCCTTTATTGCCGCCCCCATTTTTTCAACGCAATAATTGATAATTTATCAGGTTCTTAATTCGCCCGAATTAGTTAACAATATAAAAAGGTTCAAAATCTAAAGATTTTTTGTTAGTATTGAATATATTACTTCCACTCCAACTCTTAAGGGGGTTTTCAAATGGCTAAGACTGAAAAAACTATGGAGGCTTTACTAAACGAAGGACGCACTTTTTCTCCTAGTAAACATTTTAGAGAAAATGCTCATGTGAATGATGAAGCTCTATACAGAAAAGCAAAACGAAATAGAGAAAAGTACTGGGAAGATTTTGCCAAGGAACTTGACTGGTTTAAGAAATGGCGAAAAGTACTCACTTGGAAAGCCCCTGACTCAAAATGGTTTGTTGGTGGAAAGCTAAACGCTTCTTATAACTGTTTAGATCGCCACATTACTACATCCAGGAAAAATAAAGCCGCAATAATTTGGGAAGGTGAGTTTGGGGAGAGTGTAACTCTTAGCTATTGGGAGCTATACAGGGAAGTAAACAAATTCTCAAACGTTCTTAAAAAGCTTGGAGTTAAAAAAGGAGACAGGGTTACAATTTACCTACCGATGATCCCTGAGCTTGCAATTGCTATGCTTGCATGCGCCAGGATTGGTGCCCCTCATAGCATAGTTTTTGGAGGATTCAGTGCCGATAGCCTCCGGGACAGGATAATAGATTGTAAATCCAATCTGCTAATAACATCAGACGGCGGATTCCGAAGAGGAAAAGTAGTCCCACTTAAGGCAAATGCTGATGAAGCTATTAAAAAGACTCCAAGTATTAAAAATGTAGTTGTGGTTAACAGAGTTGGAGATAAAGAGAAAGTAAAAATGAAACGGGGAAGAGATCTGTGGTGGCATAAGTTGATGGAAGAGGCTGACCCCTATTGTGCTCCTGAGAAAATGGACTCAGAGGATATGCTTTTTCTTCTCTATACTAGCGGAACCACAGGCAAACCTAAAGGCATAGTCCATACAACAGGCGGCTATATGGTCGGGGTGAGTGCAACTACTAAATTGGTTTTTGACCTCAAAGAAGAGGACACTTACTGGTGCACAGCAGATATAGGTTGGGTTACAGGTCATAGTTATATTATTTACGGCCCACTTGCCAACGGCGCTACATCAATTATGTATGAAGGTGCTCCCGATTATCCCGATATTGGGCGGTTTTGGGCGATAGTTGAGAAATATGCTGTAAATATTTTCTACACAGCTCCAACAGCGATAAGAGCTTTCATGAAATGGGGAGAAGAGTATCCGCAAAAATACGATCTAAGCTCGCTTCGTCTTCTGGGATCGGTTGGGGAGCCGATAAACCCTGAGGCATGGATGTGGTATTACACGCACATCGGAGGTAAAAAATGTCCGATAGTTGACACTTGGTGGCAGACTGAGACGGGGTCCATACTAATTACAGCGCTCCCCGGATTGACTATACTAAAGCCCGGATCAGCTACACTTCCATTCCCTGGGATAGATGCAGATGTTGTTGATGAAAAGGGTAAAAGTGTCAAAGTAGGAGCTGGATATCTAGTACTTACGAGTCCGTGGCCTTCAATGTTAAGAGGGATTTATGGTGATCGGAAACGCTATGTGGATACCTACTGGAGCAAGTATCCGGGCATCTATTTTACAGGGGACGGTGCTAAGAGAGATAAGGATGGATATATATGGATTCTAGGCAGAGTGGATGACGTAATGAATGTAGCTGGGCACAGAATTAGTACCATGGAAGTCGAAAGCGCTCTTGTTGATCATCCTACAGTTGCTGAGGCTGCGGTCGTCGGAAAGGCCCACGACCTAAAAGGTCAGAGTATAGTTGCATTTACAACGCTTAAGAAGAATATAAAGCCGAGTCAGGAGCTTCTGGATGAACTAAAAAAGCATGTGGCCAAAAAAATCGGAGCTATTGCCCGCCCGGATGATATTATTTTCACTGCAGAGCTGCCCAAAACAAGAAGCGGAAAAATTATGCGTAGGCTTCTTCGTAATATCGCAGAAGGGGCAGTCTTGGGAGATACTACAACATTGGCCGATCCTTCGGTTGTAAATCAGCTCAGGGAGCAGCACGAGCACAAAGAAGGGTAAAGCCTATTATATTTAAGCAGAGGCGGTTTGTTGGTTTTGTTGGTTTTCTTGTTCAGTCAGTGTTGAATTTCGTAGCTTGAAATTCTGGATGTCTTGTTTAATAGAGGCAAGAACAAAGCCAATTACCGTAGCATCATCTAAAAGCCCTACTGCAGGAACTATATCGGGTACGGCATCTAATGGATTAACAAAATATACAAGAGCACCCGTACATAGAACTAGAGTCATCCACGGTATTCCCTTATAATCGCCTTTGACCCAAGATTTGAGCATGGCAATAACTACACTAATCTCACTTTGAATGAAAATTATCTTTTTCTTGCCGGAGTTTATTTCTTTAGAGGCCGTATCTACTAACTTATTTACATCTTTAGTGCTTTTTAGAATACCGTAAGCGCTAATGAGCGCTGTAGTAGAAAACAACTTAAGTACGGTTTTCGAAGAGGTGAACATAATTTATTTAATGCTACAAAACTTCTTATATGCTATTAAATAGTGGAAACTATGTTACATCTTTTAAGGTCAGACCATTATCTTTCAGGACTGCAAGAAGACCCTTTTTAGTAATGGTTCTATAAGTCCTCATAGTAATTCTAAGTCTGATAGTACGGTCGAGCTCTGGAATATAAATCTTTTTCCATTGAAGATTTGGGTTCTGGCGGCGCTTAACTTTATTGTTAGCGTGTGATACGTGGTTGCCTACCAGCGGTTTTGTTCCAGTTATCATATCTTTCTGTGCCATTATTCTCTCCTTCTTAATACATAAAACAGGTTACTAAGTATTCCACAAGAAAAAGATTTGTAAATACGAATATAAAATAAAGAACCGAACCTCTAATTAGTGCGTATAAGTATATTGTGTTAGCTAAATAAATGAAAGAGGCATTTTATAGAGATTGAGTTTAGGGATTTTAGAACACAAATAATGATTGCATATAAAATTTGGTGCGTGTCACCTTAAAATTGAGTAAATACACTTTACGGAGGTATTAATTATGAAGAAAGGAGCAATTCTTTTCTTATTTGTTGCATTAGGATTAGTCATGTTTTCTGTCCCATCTTTTGCAGATAGCGTTGATAAGGCAACAGACGCAATGCAAGAGGGTAATGACATGATGGACAAAGCCGACACTATGAAAGACGGTAAGGGTATGATGGATACCGGCAAAGAAATGATGGGCATGCAAGATGCTCAGGTCATGGAAGGCACGGTTACTTGTGTTCAGGCTGATCAGGGAGGTCAACTACAAAGTCTGACCACTTTTGATGAGTGTACGGGAACTCTCGTAGTTGTTACAGCTGATAAATCCGCAGCCATAGTTGCTCCCCAAGCTCAGTCAAAAGCGATGAAGGGCGGCAAACAAACTGTTGCTGGAGAATTGGCAGGACATACAAGAGGTTACATTCTTACCTCCTCCTCAGCATTAGATGATAAAACCGCTACCCAGACTGTAGAAGGGACTTTAGTCTGCCTTCTTCCTAACTATGAAGACGGCACAGTTAAGCCTGTAGTTGCTACAGCACCATGCGGCGAGAAGGATCAACATCTTCACGTAGTTCATACCAATGACGGTCAGGTATATGCCCTTCATGGTACAGAGGAAGCTATTAAAAATTTGGAAAATAGCACTCAAAGAGACAATGTTAAGCTCCAGGGGCAGGTGCAAGGAGAACAAGGAGCATGGGTTCTCTACGTTAACTAAGAATATATTTTAAATTAAACTTCAGGGGGAGATATTGCTCTCCCCCTTTATATCTCAAGATTAATATGAATTATTTCTTTTCTTTTGTATGCCCTTCGTCGTGATCTTTAAAATAGAGTTTTTGATACTCTTTGGTAGCAGTCTTTAGCTTCTCAACATTTTCAAGATCAGTCGTTTGTTTTGTTTTCATTGCATATACAGTCATTTGGTGAAGCAGCTCTAAACTCTTTACATAGTCATTGTATTTGGGGTCATCAGAGGCAGTTATTTTCACACGCTGTGCCAAGAAATATTCACTTACAACATCCTGTATCTTTTGCGCATGAAGCTCTTTATTGTTAACCCATCTAACTAGCTGGTTATAGTTTTTGTCCTCTGCTTGAGAAATTTCATTTATCTGATTCATGGATTTTTCGATTGTTTCAATGTCTTCCATGATCATTTCAAATCTAAGTTCATCATGATAAATGCCGCAAGGTATCTGGCAATGTGCCTGTGCTTTTTGAAAAGAAACGAAAACTAGTGTTAATAAAATCGATGATAAAATAAGCCTTTTCATTTTCTATTCTCCTTTTAAAGTTTGTTCTATATTATGTATTCTAAATTACCACATGCTACAATCCAATTAAAACTTCTTAATATTAAATTTATATTTACGGAGATATATATGATTAGTGAGGATTTATTAAACGTAATTGCCTGCCCTGAAACGAAACAAGATCTAGTAATAGCCGGGGATGATCTAGTTGAGAAGATAAATCTCTTGATTGAAAATGGGGAGTTACTAAATAGAACGAAACAAAAAGTTGCCGAAAAGATAGACGGCGGTCTAATACAAAAAGAAGATCCAACGTATCTCTATCCAGTTAGAGATGAAATACCAATATTGCTTATGGATGAGTCCATACCTCTTGAGAATCTCTTATAGTTTTTAGTTGTAATATCTATAAATCTATCTCTTTATATTGAAAATCTAATCTGCCGCCATCCTGCTGATAGTATGAAAATTATGGAGGCGCAAACTGTTATAGACGCGCCCGTAGGAATGGATAATATGAAGGAGAAGAAGTACCCTAAAACCGCAGATAAAATCCCAATTATTATAGAAAATACAAATAAAAGCTTAAGCTTTTCAGTTAGATAAAGTGAGGATAGTGCAGGCAGAGCCAATAAAGCAAAGACTGGCAATGCTCCTAAAGCTCTAGTCGATACTGCAACAACTAATGCTACGGTAATTAATAATAAAGCGTTTAATCTCCTGAGTGGATATTTGAATAACTTTGCTGACTCTGTATCAAAAGACACAAATATAAAATCCTTGTAATAAATGAGATGAATGACAAATGCTAAGATAGCGACACCTGGGATTAAATAAACATCAATCGGGTCCACTACGACTGCGCTTCCAAAAAGTATAGTAGATATGTCGTGCGCGCCTTTAGTGATTCTGTCTCCAAGTATTATGACGCCACCAGATGCTAGTAAAAATCCAAATGCAATCACCCCCTCACGGCTTATACGAGAGAAATCTCTTTTAAGCGCATAAAATGCAGCGGCAATTATTGTCAAAAAGAGAGAGAGTGCAAACGGGCCGATTAAGCTTGAAAAAATTGTGAGCCCTATTCCCTCAAGATAAAAAGAAAGCGCCACTCCAAAGCTTGAGATTTGAGTAAGAGTCGCGCTTACAAATATTATTCTCCTCAGTACAATATAGACTCCTAAGAATCCACATATCGCTCCTGTTACAGCGCCGACAATCATTGGATCGCGCCATAGGAAATAGCTATTGATAAATTGGCTTAATATCTCCATTCTGACTCCGCTAGTCCAGATTTAAATTTAGTCCGAAGAATTTATCCAGACTTTCCTTTTGTAGTACCTCGATCTTTGTCCCGGACAGAAACGTGTTACTGTCCTTGTCTATCAGAATTAAATGATCTGAGAATTCTGAGACTGTTTTTAAGAAATGGCTCACCATAAGAACGGCGAGTTTGCTCTCAGTTTGTACGTTTCTTACAAGCTCCATAATTTGAGCTTCTCCCTTTATATCAACAGATGCTGTCGGCTCGTCTAAAACCAGGATGTTAGGTTCTCCGGCTATAGCACGTGCAAGCAGGGTGCGTTGCTTTTCCCCTCCTGAGAGTGAGCTGAATGTGCGGTCTTTTAGATGTGAAATGCCCGCACTATCCATCGATCTCATCACGATCTCATTATCTATATTAGATAGCCTTCTTCCGGGTTTTACCCTGCTGTACCTGCCCATTGATACCATCTCGCAAACAGAGATTGGGAAAATGGGGTCAAACTTTTCATTTTGAGGAACGTAGCCGAATACTAATTCATTGTGAAAGAATACAGTTCCGGACACGGGGGAAATCAAGTTCAAAATAGTTTTAAGAAGCGTGGTTTTGCCGCTGCCGTTGGGGCCGAGGACTCCCCAGAATTGGTTTTTCTCAATGGACAAATTAATAAAATCCACAAAGGGATCTTGTTCATATCCAATTGCTACATTTTCAAGTTTAATAAGTTCCGTCATCAAATTTAATTTCCTTCTTTACTTTTTAGAGCTGAAGTGATTTCACCTACAAGAGCATCAAAAAGCTCAATATAGCTATTAATGCCGTCTCGCCCTTCGACCATTGCTGGTAACGAAAGAAAAGGAACCCCCGTTTTCTCTGCAATAATTGAAGGTGTTTTTTGCGGGTAATAATTTGCCGCAATGATGACTTTTACGTCCTCATTCTCAATCGTTTTTATAATATTTGCGACATGAGAAGGTGTTGGGGGAATGCCGGGTTTAGGCTCTATTGTTCCTACCTCCGTAAAACCTGCCCACTTGGTGAAATAGACCCAGAGCTTGTGATAAGTTACTACCTTTGTATCCTGAAAAGGTTCAAGCCCGGTCTTCCACTCACTTATTTTAAGTTTAAGCTCGCTCACAAAATTGTTAAAATTCTCCTCGTAAAAGGCGGCATTTTCAGGATCTATCTTTATCAGTCTTGCTGCAATTCCACGAGCTACTGGTATTCCGTTTCTCGGGTCCAGCATGTAATGCGGATTCCCTCCGGGATGAATATCCCCCATTGATCTATCTACTTGGCCGGTATGGACTTCGAGTTTATCTTTGATAGAGGTTGATACGTTGTAGTGCCTAGTTGGATTGCTCGCCTGAATATCTGAGTTTCTGGCACCAGTAATAAGTATTGGCAGCCACCCTACCTCAAGCTCCAATCCGTTATAAATCATAAGGCCAGCTTGATTTAATTTGGTAATGAAAATCGGTTTTGCATCTACAAAGTGCGGGTCCTGATAACCCTTTGAAAGGCTAACCACTTCAACCTTATCACCGCCTATATCTTTTGCTATAGTTGCAAAATCAGTTGTCGAAGTAACTATCTTTACCTGTGCTAATGCATCGTGACCAAATGAAATTAATGAGATCAAGATGATTGTTATTGTTGTAAGTTGTTTTAATAATTTTAATTTTTTCATGATTTTTGCCTCCTATGTTGGATTTTTAGAAAGGATGTGCCCCGTGCGCTCCGATTGCATACTGGAATTGGAGAAAGACCGCATGCTGATTCTCTCCAAAATCTTGGTTGAGATAATCATACTGAAGTCTTATCTGTGAGAATTCGCTAGGCTTAAATGTCAACATGGGTGAAATACGGTAAGTCCTTCCCAAAAGTCCTAGCGTTCCCTCTTCTTCACCATCTTCGCCTCTAGACACGGTAAAGATATTGGATGGCTCGATATCTGCACCTTCCTCAATTTCTTGAACCGGAGTGTTTGTGTCGATTATTCCAAATCTAAATCCTGAGTTCCATCTCTTAGCGAAACGATAGACTAACTGCCCGTACCATCCCCAGTTCTCAAGGTTTTCTTCGGGAGTCTCTGCATCGAGATACATAAACTCGGACTGTAATTTAACTTCTTGATAAGGATTATTTTTCAGTGGGCGGTACTTAGCAAATAGGTCTATACCATAGAGATTTGATCTTTGCCCTGTGGCTGTACCGTTAGAGCCGGTTGCGAATGACCCGCCCATATTTACACCGAGTGATTCTGATAGCTCAAAGAAGTTGGCAATGTGAAAGATGTAGAGTAGTCGTCCTATATCATTGGCATTCTCATCTCTTGCGAATGTAGCGGTTTCGACATCGGGGCTTCCACCTAAGGCGCTTAACTCCAAATACCAAGGGACTGGAACAAGGAAATTGGTCTCTATGCTCGTGGGATTGAGATGTTCTCCAAGAAACTGCGCTACGGGTAATGGAAGTGTAACAAAATTCTGATTGTGTCTGTGAATTTGGTTTATCCGACCAAACTTAGCTCTTGCCCGGCCAATTCTAAACTGCGAATTTAATGGCAGGCTAAAAAGTGTAGTCCCATATGCTTCTTCAATCTCTACTCCTTCAGTGCTGAAAGAAAGGAATAAATCAAATATAAAATACGAGTCTACGACACTCTGAAAACCAACTTCAATTTCCTGTAGATTAACGCCCGTATTTTCCGGGTCATTTTCAGCAAAAACAATCGGATCATTCTGGTTGTAATATGCTCCAGCGAAGATACCTATTACGCTTATTTTCGGATTAAAAGTGTTTAGAGCCTTATTTAGAAAACTTTGATTTTCTTGGGTAGGTTCCTCTATTACAGTTAAATCCGTTTCCTCCTCAACAATAATAGTTTCTTCTTTTACTGGCTCTTCTATACCCTTCGCCTGCTGTTCTAAAACTTTATTACGCTCTTCTAAATTTTCAATTTTCTGTTGCATTTGCTCCATCATCTGTCTTAGTTCTTCTAATTCTTTTCTAACATCACTACTTTCATCACTGTGGGCATCAAGGCTTAGCAGTGTTGTGAACATGATTGAAAAAATAATTAAGATGAGAAAATTTCTACTCAAAATCATATGACACCTCCAACTTTTATAATTAAAAAAGTGATAACCAGGTCTTATTGCCTATTGGGAATGAACTGCAATTAAAAGTGAACGCACGTGGCTAAACGCCGGACATTGAAGTTTGCACGGACAAAAAAAATTTAAATATGTAAAGTTCCCAATAACAATTATGGGTTATACGGCTGGAGGCGCTCGGGAAGGGGTATCTAAATTTAGAAAAGAATGTGGAACTACAAAATCTATACGGATAAAGGTTATTAATTGGTCTAACTTGCTGATATTGTTGAGTGAAAATCCAGTTTCAGGGACTTGTAGGTTTCCTTGCAATAAACATGCAGAGCAGTCCTCTACAGAATTGCTAGTAGTAGAATGAGAATTAACACCATCTGTATTAGAGCCTGAAAATGAGTGGTTATGAAAGCTTAAGGAGAATACAAAGAATACAGCAAGAGCTGGAATGAAAAATCTGGAAAACGCATTATTTTGTAAATCTCTAATTTTCTTCATGCTGTACCTAACTTATCTTTCAAAGATACAATCTCACTTGCAATTGCGCAAGCAGCTTCCTCAACAGTGAGGGAAACATCGAGATCAATACCTTGTTTTTTAAGCTCTGAAAATAGGGATCCAAGAATAGGCGGTTCAACATGACATTGTGAGAGTTTATCTATCTCTGAAAAAATCTCTTTAGGAGTCCCTTTACCTACGATTTTTCCTCCCTCAGCGATTAGGTACACTGTGTCCGCTATAAGAGGGACAGTATTCATATCGTGAGTTGAGAGTAATATTGCTGTTCCATTTTCTTTGTTTACACTGTTTAGAAGATTAATGAGCTCCATCCTGCAAGTTGGGTCAATATGTTCAAATGGCTCGTCCAGGATTAGCAGCTCTGGTTTAGTAACAAGAGCGCCCGCCATACCAACCTTGGCTTTCTCCCCTCCACTCATATAGTGAGGCACCTTGTCCCTTAAGTGTTCTATCTCTAACTTGATGAGTATATCATCTACTAGTTCATCAATGTCTTCCTGTTTATACCCGTAGTTTCTGGGAGAAAAAGATATATCTTCACTTACCTTGGGAGCTATAATCTGAAGATCCACGTTTTGTAGAAGTACGCCTATCCGCTCTCTGATTTTCTCATAGTCCTTGGCCGGGTTTACTCCCAAAACATTAATATAACCTTCAGATGATGTTAATAATCCCAGAAGAAGAGATAGCAATGTAGATTTTCCGCTTCCGTTGGGGCCAAGAATAACTACCCTTTCCCCTTTATTGACAATAAATTCTTGACCATCAAAGACAAGCTCTGTGCCATCGGGATATTTAAATTTTAAATTGCTGACTTTTACTAATTCTTCCAAACTACCACCTCAATTCTGAAACTGTTGATATATAGATGAGATAACTAGCGCTATTGCCGAGCAAGCTAGTATATAGACGCCGAATTCGAGAAATCTTTTTTCGATAACTGTGCTAATTGTAATTGCGAAAATTAAGAGACCTAGCGCTATTGCCAAAACATCATTTCTATTAATAGACGTCTTTGTACCCTGAGTAGTTATTCTTCCGCTGTATCCCCTTACGTTCATCATTCCATAAAACTTTTCTGAGTAATCAAAACCCTTTACTAAAAGAAGCCCGATACCAGAGGAGAAATTTCTAATATTTCTTATGTATTTTCTGCGCGTTAGGCCGCCCCTTACTTTTAGGCTTTTGATAAGCTCATCGGTAAGCTCAAGCAAGATAAATACTGATCTATAGGTGACGAAGAGTCCTTCAGCGATCACTCTTGGTAAGAATGGACGTAGCACATTAAACACGTCCGGGTAGGGAGTAGTCACAATTAAAAGAACCATAGTCAGAGCTGCCGTTAGGGCCTTTAGTATTATTACTCCCGCCTTGAGCCAGCTCCCGTTCCACATTGCAAAGGCGAAAATTAATGCAAATATAGCCGGATATGCAGCAATCGTAATAATCCTGCTGACAGGAAGCCTTGTCCATACGGCTATGGTCACTAATGTTATATATATACCAAGAAGCATATAGAATTCATTGGTAAGAATAATCGACGCTATAACCAGAGCTGTGAATACTACTTTCCACAGCGCTTTCGCTTTATGAAGGAAGCTAGTTCCATGGTTGGCGTAATAATCTATTATTGCAACATCCATAAGCCTGATCCTATGCCCTTTGAGGCAAAATCAAATCCGGGCGCACCCGGGATACATATTTAATTACAAAAGCCGTGATTATCCCTTCTAAAAGCCACCCTATGCCCAATAGAATTAATATAGTTTTTGCAAAGCTCTTTATGTTTATTCCTTTAGTAAGCTGACTGGGAATATTCGTTTCAGTTGCAACTTCGGTCGGATGACCTCCCTCAATTCCTATGACAGTTTCAGGGTCGATCCGAGACAAATAAACAACACCCACTAAAATGGAAGTGCTAATTATAAGTGCTATAACCGCCGCTAGGCCGGACGACCACATGATTGAATCTCTGCCCATTATTGTTAGAAAGAGTTGAAACAGATAGAAACCTATAAATGCTTCTGCGCCAACTACAACTGTGTTTAGTCCTACAACTGTGATCCCTCCGTGTCCAAACATTGCAATAATCAAATTGACTATGAATATTGAAATAAAAGCTACAGCGGGTCCTAAGATTATTCCTGCAATTACGCTAAGGTTAATATGATAGGCAATCGGAACGATAGGGATTGTCATGCACACGATCATTAGAGCTGAAATGATGCCGATTAAAGGAACTTTTCGCTTTAATTCTGTGCTTCGAGTTCTATAGATAGAAAATGCTAGAATCAAAGCTGTTAATATCCATCCAGCCATTACCAGCCAGCCTGGCAAAACTCCGTCAGGTATGTGTAAATGTGACATTTCTTAATGTCCTCCCCTAATATTCATGCTTGGCATTCCTTGCATTTTCCGAATAACTGAAGAAAATGGGTTTTAATTTGAACGCCGGTATCTTCCGATATTTGTTTTGATAAATCGTCAAGCGGGCATTCCGCAAATTCAATTACTTTATTACAATCCGTACAGACTATTGGATGGCGGTGTCCCTCAGGAGCAATCACATAGCTATGGCAGCCGTCTTCCAGATGTACTTTTACCACGAGATTAAGATCAACCAGAGTCTCAAGTGAGCGGTAGACTGTGGCAAGCCCTGTATCAGGAAGAAACTCCTTTACCTTCAAATGAATAGTATTTATTGAAAGGTATGCACTTGTATCCTGGAGTACTTTTAATACAGCCAGCCTTTGGGGAGTGCACTTAAATCCCTTATCGTGAAACATACTCTTAATTTCTTTAGACTTTTCTACTGAAAACAATTATCCATCACCTATATATTCAATTATTAGACCCGCTCTAATTGAGAAAGTTTCTCAATTGTATATTCTTCAGTTATATCTGTCAAATGCTTGATTTTAGTTTCATATGATCAACATATGTCCACTACAATATTGCTTATTTCTATTTTTAGTATATTGTGTAGCTAAGGAATGGGCTGTAAAGAGATTGATACAGCTTTTTCTGGTTAGATTCACGTCGAGGAATGCGTTTCTAAAACTAAACAACTTACTGTAGTTGCCTAAGAACTTTACTAATAACTTAATGACAATTCCGGTAATTTGAAATTTCTAATTGAATCATATGATCCAAAATTGTGGATATATGATGGGAGCAATATAATACATGCTATCATTTGAAGAATTAGGTTTATCCGAAGAGACTCTCAAGGTCCTTAAAAAAAAGGGTTTTGAAGTACCTTCACCAATTCAGGAAGTCACCATTCCTGCGATACTCAATGGTAATAAAGACATAGTGGCTCAGGCTCAAACCGGGACAGGCAAAACAGCTGCTTTTGGCCTTCCTCTTGTTGAGCGCTTAGATGAACACAGCAGATCCGTACAAGCTCTAGTGCTAACACCTACAAGAGAGCTTGCGATACAAGTAGCTGAAGAAATTCATTCTTTAAAGGGAAAGAAGAAATTAACTATAACTCCTATTTACGGCGGTCAGTCTATTACTCTTCAACTGAGATCACTTAAAAAGGGTGTTGATATTGTTATCGGAACCCCTGGTAGAGTGCTCGATCATATTGCACGGGGAACTTTAAAGCTGGGAGAGATTTCCTATCTTGTTTTAGATGAAGCCGATGAAATGCTTAACATGGGTTTTTTAGAAGATGTTAAAAAGATCATGAGACATACTCCTGCCAATAAAAGGACGATGCTCTTTTCAGCAACAATGCCAAAAGAGATTATACAGATTGCTCGTGAGCATATGACGGAGTTTGATGAATTTAAGGTTTCAAAAGATCAGCTTACCGTAAGTCAAACAGATCAGATTTATTTTGAGGTGTCAGCTTCAAATAAGTTTGAGGCCCTGTGTAGGATTATAGATATTGAAGAGGATTTCTTCGGCCTTGTTTTTTGCAGAACGAAGAAGGATGTAGATACAATTGCCAATCACTTAGTTGAGCGTGGTTACGATGCGGATGCATTGCACGGTGATCTTTCACAGCCTCAGAGAGAAAAAATATTAAACAAGTTTAAAAAACATTTGATAAATATACTTGTGGCAACTGATGTAGCTGCAAGGGGTATTGATGTTCAGGACCTGACGCATGTGATTAATTTTGCCCTTCCGCAAGACGCTGAATCATATGTGCACAGGATTGGACGTACCGGTAGAGCAGGAAAAGAGGGAAATGCTATCACTTTTATAACTCCTGAGGAGTATAGGAAGCTTAGGTATATAAGCAGAGAGACAAAAACGGATATCCGAAAAGCAACGCTCCCAGATGTTAAAGATGTTATTAAGACCAAAAAGATAAGAATAAGAAATATTCTAAAAGATATTGTAGAGGCAAGTCCCCGATCTGAATATATGGAAATGTCTCGTGAGCTTCTTGATACGAATAGCCCTGAAGACGTAGTTGCCGCATTATTAGAGTATTCTTTTCAGGATGAGCTGGATGAGAAAAATTACACAGAGATTGGAAACGCTTTAGTCGATACAAAAGGTAAGACAAGGCTATTTGTAACACAGGGGAAAAAAGACGGTCTGACATCTCAAAAACTTATGCACTTCATACAGAACAAGTGCGGAGTTAAGAGTAAGAAAATTAGGGATGTGCAAATTCTTGAAAAATTCTCTTTTGTAACACTCCCATTTCATGATGCTGAATTGGTTCTATCATATTTCAAAGGTAAACAGAAGGGTAAGGGACCTTTCATAACTAAGGCCAACAAAGCCCGTGAAAACGGTTAGCCATATATCAAATTGGGCTAACCGGACAGTTCTTTCACTTCTTTGTATCTAAAGCAATTTGTAATATGGTCATTTATCATTCCTGCTGCCTGCATATATGCATAACAAATTGTTGAGCCAACGAAGCTGAATCCTCTTTTTTTAAGATCTTTATTCATAGTGTCTGACTCAGCTGTTTTGGCAGGCAACTCGCTCATTTTCTTCCATTTGCTCTGTATAGTTTTATGATTTACAAACTGCCATATATAGTCATCAAATGAACCAAACTCCTTTTGGATTTTCAAAAATGCCTGGGCGTTTTTTACGGACGAATTTACCTTTAAACGGTTTCGGATAATCCCGGGATTGGTTAGCAGCTTTTCTACTTTTTTGTCGTTGTAACGAGAGACCTTAACCGCATCAAAATTGTCAAAAGCCTCGCGGTACGAATCTCGTCTCTTAAGAATTGTAATCCAGCTCAAACCTGCCTGAGCTCCGTCTAAAATAATCATTTCAAAATGCATGCGGTCATCATGAACGGGTACGCCCCACTCTTTATCGTGATAATCTACATAAATGGGTTCAGTCCCACTCCAATCACAGCGCTTATTCATAACCACCCCCTTATATTCTAATCTTCGTCGCGGTTAACAGTATCTGGTGTAAACGCGGGTAAACATACAGCTATATATTTAGCCCCACCTTCACTCGGAGTGCTGTATCTAACCCATTCACCGGCGTGAGTAACGATTGCCTGCCCTGCGTTAACTTCAATTGAACCGCTCTCATGTTCAACCGTGAGTGTTCCATCTAGTACCACGGTAAGCTCTTCAAATTCAGGGCGCTGTCCCGGTTCCACCCAGCCTTCGGGCGAAGTCATACGGGCGATGCTAATATCAGAATGGCCGGTATTAACTCTTCCCGCAAATTCTTCAATTATTTTAGGTTTATTTCCTGCTGCTTCAATGATTGATGGTTTTTCAATGAATGTTGGCATTATCTTTCCCTTAAATGATTTTCAGATCAGGATAATTAACATATATGTAAATCGCAAGAAGATATTTAACGTTTCAGCCTCAAATTATAAAATGTCCGGCATAAGTATTGGGGATTATATTGTAGTAAAAATTCTAAAAGGCTGGGCTCAATCTATTACAAAAAGTAATAAGAACTATTTTAGAATCCTTTTAGTATGAAGTTGTATCATAAGTATTAGAAATCAGATTTTAAAGTTATCCGACATCCTATACCCTCCTTTTTTAAGGAAAGAAGCTCTTTAAGGAAACTTAAAGGGCTTCTTTTTTATTCTATTTCCTTTAGTGTTTCCCGAGCTATAACTATTCTTTGAATTTCAGATGTTCCCTCATATATTTCAGTTATTTTCGCGTCTCTAAAATACCGTTCTACCGGATAATCTGTTGTATAGCCATAACCACCGTGTATTTGAATAGCCTTAGTAGTTACCCACATAGCGGTTTCTGCAGCGAAGAGCTTAGCCATTGCTGATTGTTTGCTGTATCTTTCGTCTCTATCTTTCATAACAGCGGCTTGCCATACAAGCAGTCTTGAAGCTTCCACCCTTGTGGCCATGTCGGCAATCATAAATTGTAGTCCTTGAAAATCTGATATGGTTTTGCCAAAGGCCCTGCGCTCTTTTGCGTATCTTACTGACTCCTCAAGTGCGGCTTGCGCGATGCCTACAGCTTGGGCAGCAATTCCGATTCTCCCGCCGTCTAAAGTATATAAGGCAATTTTAAATCCCTCACCCTCACTTCCGAGTAAGTTCTGTGCCGGAACTTTGCAGTCTTCAAAAAACACCTGTGCAGTGCTTGTAGCCCTTATCCCTAGTTTATCTTCAAGCTTGCCGATATTTACTCCCGGGGTTTTCATATCGACTATAAATGCTGAGACACCCTTATGTTTTAAGCTCCTATCGGTTGATGCAAATACTATTGCAAGATCTGCCTCAGCACCGTTTGTAATCCATGATTTTGTTCCATTGAGGATGTAATTATCACCATCCAAAGTTGCTGTTGTTTTCATGGACGCTGCGTCAGATCCCGCTTCAGGCTCACTCAACATGAAACAGCCTAATTTATTCCCGCTAGCTAGATCCTTAAGAAATGAGGATTTTTGATTTTCATTTCCAAAAGTTTTAAGTGGGGCGGATACTAAAGAATTGTTGACAGACATTATAGCTCCGGTAGAAGCGCAGCCCTTGCATATTTCTTCAAGGGCTAAAATATAGGAGAGGTAGTCTAAGCCGCTACCTCCATATTGTTCCGGTACATTCATGCCCATAAAACCAAGCTCTCCAAGCTTATCAATAATCTCTTTGGGGAATTTATGCTCCCTATCGTTTATTGCGGCCACGGGTTTTATTTCGTTTTCCGTAAACTCTCTTGAGGTATTGCGGACCATCTTCTGTTCTTCTGAAAGATTGATAATTGGCATATTGCTCTCCTCTAGTCTTATAACCGACCGAGCGCTTGCTCGTATTTATTGTATTGAATATTTAAAACTAAGTCAAGCAGGTTAAGAAATAGAGTTTATTATCAAATCAGTTTGTATCTTAATATAGTTATTAAGCGAGAAGTTCTTTTGTGCCACCCAACGTCTGAATGACCACATTTGTCCTTGCACCATTATATTATTGGCTACTATTTTAGCTGTGCGTTTGTCGATCTTGAAGGTTTTTTCTTTAATGCCTTGAGTGATAATATTTTCAAAGATTTTCGTTAATTCCATTTCCGCGGAAAGCACATAGTTTCTATCTTTTCTGTTTAGTGATTTTGTTTCTTGATATAATAGAAGCGTGTAGTCCTGTATGCTGTCAATGATTATAAAGTAATCGCGGATAGCATCTTTCAATTTTTCCTTAGGATCTTTCTCCGTTTCCAAAGATGCCTCAAGTTTATCACTCACACTCTTAAATATATGATCACAAACCAGAAACAGTATGTCTTCTTTGGTTCTTATGTAATCATAAAGAGCGCCCATACTCATTCCAAACTCTTTAGCAATTTCTCTTACAGTTGTTTTATGGAAGCCTTTTTTTACAAATAACTTAACGGCAGCATTAACAAGCTCTTGGCGTCGTAAATTAATTAGCTCTTCATTCTTTATATTTGATACTATTCGGACCTTTGAATTAGCCATTTGCGCTTCCTTCCTTGATTCAAAAAATAGCTGATATTACGATATGGAATTATATACAGGGAGTATAGAATAACATAGGGATCATATAATTTTTATTAGAATTGCTTAATTTCTTGAATATTTTGTATTCAGATGAAACCTCAATCTCTTTACTCACGTATATTCATTGTAAATGCATTGTATTGAAAGGAGAGACGCCAAGTGATAATTGACTACTTCAAGACAATTTTTGTAACAGCTTTAATCATTTTTTCTGTTTTTGTCTTTGCTACTGATATTTTTGCAGCTACAGAGCTGAAATTAAATCCAAACTTAAAATACTCTAGTGATTCTAATGACGGACCATTAATCACTGGAAAAAATATGAAAGATGGCTCCATCAACAAAGGTAAGCCCGCCTATGTGATTTTCTATCATAGAGGGTGTTATAATTCTAAGCGCCAGGCTAGAAGAACCGTTGAATTATACGAAAAAGATAATGGGACAGTTGATTTTATAGTTGTAGATCTTGATTCACCAAGATCGAGTGAGCAGAGTGCTCTGCTTACTAAGCATTATAAAAATTACATCCCTCATCTAACTGTATATGATAAAAACGGCAAAGTTGTTTACGATAAGAGCGGTGAGGTAAGAAACACTCAAATGTCTGAGCTACTAGATGGTTTGTTATAGACCAAGTGGTAGTTAGAAACTTTTGCCGCCATAGTTTATTTAAATGGATTAATAGTATTTAGATCCGTCAGAGTTTCAACTAGTTCAGGCTTTTCGACATAGAGCCGATACTGCATTAATTTAAATACAGAGGAAAGGTCTTTCCACTCCGACATAAAAGATTCATGTCCTGTAACTAATTCTTTGGCCTCTTTTATACTCTCGTGCACATATTCTGAGAATGTTTTTTCATTTATCTCAGTCTCAAGAGCTTCAATAATATTGGGCAGCTCATCTTTATCTAACCAAACGCCATGGCAGTTTTTGCAGTAATCAACATTTACTCCAGTATGTCCATACTCAATGCCGACAGTCGGAATATGGCAGGTTGGGCATACAACACTACCTTCATTTGAACTGAATTTATCCTCGTGTTTCCAAATCTCAAAATCCAGCCAGTTAAGATTAGGATCGGCAAGGTCTTTAGCTTCTCTCAGCTCACCTTTATCAAGCCATATGCCTTTACAGGATTCACATTCGTCTACTTCAATTGTTCCTATTACCTTAAGCTTTAAATCCTTTCCACATTTTGGACATTCTTTCATTTATCACATCCGCTTCCTAGATTTTTCAGATATTAGTATATCTCAACCTTCTTTACCCGATCTGTTGAAAAGTAGATAAATAAGCAGTTGGAAGTAGCGCCTCTTTTATCCTCACAGCTGTAAGTCCATTTCTCATTATAACGCGCTTTAGCTGGACTCATATCTTTTTCCCAAGGCGCTCCGATAAGTTTAAGTACTTCAGTTTTTGTCCGTCCGGTTAGATCCAGCCCCGAATTTATCTCTCTTACCGCCTCGTTACCGCTGGATTTACTCTTGGCTTGAGCAGTTTCGGTTAAATTCAAACCACCTGCGATAACTGATAACTGGGCCAAAATTATAAGAAATACAATCAAGAACAACTTTCCCCCAATTAGATTTTCAAGTCTAGCAAACATCAATCGCACCTTCTTTGTCTAATTTTAGCTCTTTGAGTACTCAAAATCTAATTTTTTGGATTTAACTACAATCTTAACATTCCCGCCGCTAGCCAATTTGCCAAATAATATTTCTTGCGACAAATTCTGGGTGATCTCATGGTCAATAAGTCTTTGAATAGGGCGTGCTCCCAGTTGCTTATCATAACCCTTCTCTGCTATATATGTTCTCGCTTTAGGAGTAAGCTCAAGTGTAACTTTTTTAGCTTTTAATCTATCGGCTAATTGACCAACCATCTTATCAACGATTTTTTCAACCACTTCTTTACTTAGTGAATTGAAGTGGAGTGTAGCACTAAGACGGTTTCTGAACTCAGGGCTAAAATAACGCTCAATTGCTTGTGCGCTCTTATCCTCATATTCCTCTTTGCCAAACCCTACGCTTCTCTGGTTGCTTTCCCTTGATCCTGTATTCGTAGTTAAAATTAAAACTATCTGCCTAAAATCAACCTTTCTTCCGTTTGAGTCCGTTAAGGTTGCGTGATCCATGACCTGTAATAGAACGTTATATATATCCTCATGAGCTTTTTCTACTTCATCTAGCAGTAAAACAGCATGAGGATTTTGATGAACTGCTTCAGTAAGCTGACCGCCTTCATCGTATCCTACGTAGCCTGGAGGTGAGCCGATTAATCGTGACACTGTATGTTTTTCCATATACTCACTCATATCAAAGCGGATAAACTCAATTCCCATCGCTTCTGCTAATTGCTTGGCCAATTCAGTTTTCCCCACACCCGTAGGGCCAGCAAACATAAAATTGCCAACAGGTTTATTGGGCTCGCTTAGCCCGGAGCGTGACATTTGAATCGCAGTTACAAGCTTGTCCACGGCTTCGTTCTGTCCAAAGATGACTTTCTTTAGGTCTCCCGAAAGTGTCATCAGCCTGTTTTTGTCATCAACTTTAACAGTGCGGGTAGGTATCTTGGCTATTTTGGCAACTAGAGCTTCTATGTCCTTAACAGTTACTTGTTTAGTATTTGAATAATGTTTTCTTAATTTTACATCTGCACCGGCTTCATCAATCAGATCGATTGCCTTGTCAGGCAGCTTTCGGTCGTTCATGTATTTAGCAGAAAGATCTACAGCGGCTTTCAAAGACGGTGTTGAATATCTGACGCCGTGAAATTCCTCATAGTATTTTTTAAGGCCCTGTAGAATTTTAAGGCATTCATCTTGGCTCGGTTCATAGACATTTATTTTTTGAAATCTTCTAGCCAAAGCATGGTCTTTTTCAAATACCCCTCTATATTCTTTGGAAGTAGTTGTGCCTATGCAGCGGATTTCTCCGTTTGCCAAAGCAGGCTTTAGCATGTTGGATGCGTCGAGTGTGCCACCTGATACTGCTCCAGCTCCTATTACAGTGTGTATCTCATCAATAAATAAAACCTTTTTTTGATCACCTTTGACGCTATCTATTATTGCTTTTAATCTTTCTTCGAAGTCTCCTCTATAACGGGTACCAGCGGTTAAAGACCCCATATCCAAAGCATAGATATGAGTTTCTTCCAGTGCCTCGGGGACTTTCTTTTCTGCAATTCTTAGAGCAAGTCCTTCAGCGATTGCTGTTTTCCCAACCCCAGCATCCCCTACGAATATAGGGTTATTTTTACGTCTTCGAGCCAGTATATGAATTGTACGGTCTATTTCGGACTCCCTGCCAATTAAGGGGTCCAACTTGCCGTCGCGCGCTTTTTGAACCAGGTTGGTACAATATTCTGAGAGCGGGTCTTTTTGCTCAGGTGCAGAATCACTATCAGTTTTGGCGATACTGCCGGGCTTCTCTCTTGTTTCAAATTGCTGCCCACCGTGTGAGAAGTAACGTACTACATTGTAACGGTTAACACCCTGCTCATTTAAAAGGTAAACAGCGTGAGACTCATCTACCCTGAACATTGAAACTAGAATATTCCCGCCGTTAATATACGGTTTATCAGCCGATTCTGCGTGCATTGCCGCAAGCTGTAGAACAAATTGGCTTCCTGCTGAGTATTGAGGATCAGGTAAAAACTCTGACTCAATCGGCGGCATATTTTCATTCATAAACATATCTATTGAATCCCTTAGTTTGTCCAGATCTACCCCACATCCAATTAAAACATCAGACGCGTCGGGGTCATAAGTTAATTCGAACAGTATATGCTCCAAAGTAATGAATTCATGTCTTCTTACTTTGGCCTGCTCAAATGAGCGTTTTAGTGTTTCTTCGAGTTCTTTTGATAGTGTCATTCTTGCTCTCCACCGCTTTCTACTTCCAAAATGCAGGTTAGCGGGTGCTCATATTGTTTTGCGATTTTATCAACCTGTGCTATCTTGGTTGTAGCCTCATCATATGTATAAACACCTACAGTGCTTTTTCCCGCAGTATGAGCTTCCAGCATAATTCTGGAAGATTCTGCTTCACCTTTATAAAAGACTCTCATAAGTATCCAAACCACGAAATCCCTTGGTGTATAGTCGTCATTAAGCAGCACGACCCTATACATGTCGGGTCTTTTTAAATTGATCTTTTCTTGGGTAAGTAGATCACCCTCAAGATCGCCTGGTTTGATTATTCTTTCTTCCATTTACTTGCCGTATAAATATTTAAGTGGTGATTGTCTATTGTACTGTGTTATTAGATGATCTGTATATTCCCTTTCTCTTACTAAATAATCACCAATAGCTTTATTTGCTCCTTCATTCAATATTAAATGAGAACTATAAGTCGGCACTGCGGCAAAGCCCCGCAGAAACTTATGCTCCCCCTGAGCACCGGCTTCAAAAATATCGATCCCGTTCCTTATAGAATAATCTATTAATCCATAGAAACAACATTCAAAATGTAGATTCTTGTAATTATAACGCGTTCCCCAATATCTACCGAAAAGCCTATTATTCTTTACGACATTAAACGTGCCGCCTACCCAGTCATTACCATCATTTGCCATAATAAAAACTAATCTATGCCTAAAGTTCTGAAACATCAAATCAAAGAATTCACGGTTTAAATATGGGCTGCCCCATTTGCGGGAGTGTGTATCCAGATAAAATTCCCACATAGCGTCCATATGCTCTTCTTTGATTTCACCACCATGTAAAGTCTGTATTTGAAGACCCATTTGATCAAGCGATTTTCTCTCTTTTCTGATCTGTTTTTTTCTTCCGGAGCGCATATCGCAAAGAAAATCGTCAAAGTTGCTATAATTGCGGTTTTTCCAGTGATACTGATGCGTTTTTCTTCTTAAGAATCCAAGTTTATCTAAAAAATCATACTCATTTTCAGTCAAATAAAGAAAATGAATTGATGAGCAATTTTCTTCAATAGAGAGATCGATTAATCTCTTCACCATAATCTCAGCGCACTCTTCAAACGAATAGTCCGGATGTACGAGAATACGTCTTCCAGTGGCTGGGGTGAAAGGAATAGCTACAACTAATTTGGGATAATAATTAAGTCCTGAGCTATCAAAAGCTCTGGCCCATTCCCAGTCGAATATATATTCTCCGTAAGAATCCAATTTTATATAAGATGTAATCGCTCCAATTATCCTATCTCTATCTGTAAGAACTATATAACGCGGATTCCATGTAGTATGAGAGCCTACACATCCTGATTGCTCAAATGCCTCCAAAAACTCATATTCCAAAAATGGGTTTTCGGCGTCAACTATTTCGTTATATAGCCCTTTGTCCAGCGACGTTATGGAATTATATACATTGAGTTCAAATTGCTGATTAATTTGTGATTTAGCTTTGGACATTGGCTGTATTAACAAAATCTCTATTAATGTGTAATCTAGTTAGTATAGCATCAATATTAATTAAATCGGGCTAATATTATTGTCTTAGCCCATTGGAGTAGTAAGGCATTTGAATAAGGTCAAACTTTATAAAGCAATCTCTTATTTTACTGTTTTTGTAGGCTTACTAACGATTTCCACTCTTTTGTCATTTTCACACAATCTCTGGGCGCAGTCTCAAGATTCGGAAGCCGTATTTTTTGATTCAAATACAAACAGTATTACTCAAGAAAGCATAGAAGTCTTAAATCGAAAGGCTAATTTTCTACAAAATACTCCTGAATTCACAATCACCCTTGAAGGATATTCAGATATAACCGGTAGAGCAGATTACAATTTAGACTTGTCAAAAAAAAGAGCGCAGCTAGTAAAAGATTACTTGGTCGATATTGGTATAGATCCTAATAATATCAAAGTAGTGGGAAAAGGCGGTACCGAAAAGTACGGTGCCGGGGAGGCAAGTGAAGCGCTACTGCAAAACAGGAGAGTAAATTTAATAGTTGATATTCCTATTACCCCCGCAATGGAAGTAGAAAATCAGGAAATAGAGGATCTATCACAAGAGCAAGAACCTGAAGTTATAGAAGAACCAGCTAATGACATCATCTCCGAAGAACCTTCTATTCAAACAGCTACATCCTCTCCACAGCCTGTGTCGGAAGATCTATCAAACAATATAGAAAGAGAAATGCGGCAGAATGCTTCAGATGGAATTATTTTCATCACACCTAGAGAAATGCAAATTGGCCAGACTTATACAGTAGAAGCTGAGGTCTCCAATTCCTTTTTAGAAGCCCTGGATAAAGATTTAACAAATATTAAGCTAGAAAATGAGCTTGGTATCAAACTTAGCGGCAAGGGTTTCGATATAAATCCTTATTTAGAGAATGATGAAGAAATAAAGACAATAGATAATACTGCACCAACTAAGTGGGAGTGGTATGTCACACCGCTAGCAAATGGTTTTAATTCTCTTATTCTATCAACTCAGGTAATTCCAGAAGGCTCAGCGGATAGAGCAATAAACCCTAAATACGATACATTTCAAAGGGTTATTGATGTTAAGCCCAATTTAATTCATTCTATAACAAGCAGTTATTGGATTATGGGTATTTTAAGCGTTCTAATAATCGCAGTAGTTGTGTGGATATTAATTAGGAAAGTCAGATTAAATTAATTCTATTTAGAGGAAATAAATGGGTTGGCTTGATAAATTAGTTGGTAAAAGTGAGATGATTAAGGATTTAGATCATGTGGCTATAGTCGTGAGTGATATGGATCGCGCAATTGAATTTTATACACAGATTCTGGAGTTAAAATTAATATTGGACGGACGTCTAAATGGTGGCGAAAAAAAGAGCTTCGTTGGTACAAAATCTAAAGCAATAATTGCTCTCAGTGAAAATAAGAATAGATCATTACAAAAAGGTGAATACGCCGGGGGTGTAAACCATGTGGCGTTTGGTGTGGATGATATAGAGAAATCAAGGCAGGTCCTAAAAGACAAAGGGATAGAATTTATTGAGATAAAAATGGGAGACGACGGTAAAGCAAAGGCATACCATTTTCTTGACCCGGACGGGCTTGAACTTGAAATTTGCAGTAACACTGGGGAGGAAGTCCCTCAATATTAAAGAAATACTAATATTTATCGTATCCCCAATTCTGGTATAATAGTTTGAGGAAACCATTGAAATTTTAAGAATCGATAATATATTATTAGTGTTGTATTAGAACTAAGTCAGGAGTTTGAAGTGAATTCAGTAGATACGGATAAATACAGCTTGCCGGTAAGATACGGTCCTGAAATGAGAGTCCTCGTAGTAGGGGGTGGAATTGCAGGATTGACTTTTACCGCATTGTTGCAGCAAAGAGGCTTTAAGCCGACTCTAGTTGAGCGGATACCTGAGTACGGATCTGTGGGCTATGTTATTGTGCTTTGGCCCTCCGGTAGCCGTATTTTAAAAGGTCTCGGAGTCTACAGAGACTTGCTTGACGTAGGGCTTCAGTTTACAACTTATAATGTCTCAGATGAACAGGGGCAGATGTTGCACTCATATTCAGTTAAGAGCGTGACTGAGAAATACGGTCCTATGCTAAGTACTTACAGGCCTGATTTAATTGATGTCATCAAAAAAGCAGTCGACCCCGGTTCAATCCGAATGAATACTACCGTTGAGAAGATTGACCAAACGAATGATGAAGTTTACGTAACATTTAGTGATGGCACTGAAGAAACCTATGACCTGGTAGTAGGATGTGATGGTGTGCGCTCCAAAACACGAAACATGGTGTTTGGAGATGTGCCTTTATCTCATAGTGGTATGAACGGCTGGAGTTTTTGGGTGAAGCCGAGTATTGCCAAGACACTGCAAATAGCTGAATATTGGGGTACAGGGAAGTTCTTTGGAGTATGGCCTACTAAAGGCAGGCTGTCGGTATTCACAAGCATAAGAAACGATGCCCGGGAGCTAGATCCGGTAGAATCGAGAATTGACAGAATTCAAGAGAATTTTAAGAATTTTGGCGGTATCGTGCCTGAAATATTAGAGGGGCTGGACGATCCAAATGAAATCTTCCACGGACACTATAATGATTTAATAATGAAGAAATGGCATAAAGGCAGAGTAGTGTTGGTTGGCGACGCGGCCCACGCTATATTACCAACTGCCGGAGGCGGTGTGTCCATGGCGATGGAATCTGCTGCGGTATTAGCCGATGAGCTCTCAAGGGCCGATTCAAAATATATAGAACAATCTTTTGAAAGCTATATGACAAGAAGACGCTCCCGCGTTGCTAAGATACAAACTCAGTCTCGGATGATGGGCAAATATGTTTTTACAAACAACCGTTTTGTATCTTCTGCGAGGGATTTTCTCATGCGCTTCTATTCAAACAAGTTTCACATTCGCTATTGGGATACCATGCTTAAAGAACCTATATAATCCTGGATATCCTCTAGGCTGTAGATAATCTAACTTTACATGGCCTAATCCAATCTACTTTATATCATCTCATAAGTTATAATTTTATTAATAATATTATGGAAATTCTGTGTTTGCTTAGTATTCTTTTAGGAACACATATAAAATGTTCTGATATTAATTTCAACAGAGCTACATCGAATAATTTTTGGAGGTATTAAAGTAATGGTAAGAATGGCAAAAATTTTGATTTTTCCTATTATAATTCTTTTGGGATTACAAATCGGGGCAAATGCCCAAAGTAATCAATTTCAATCTCTATCACCTTTAGTTAAGCAATTAAGCCCCTCTGTAGTCAATATAAGTACAACAAGTGTTTCTAAAAGCACTGCAAGGTCTCTTGAATCTCCTTTTGGAGAAGAGGGAGATGAACAGTTTGACGATCTCTTTAAAAAATTCTTCGGTGATAGTCCTGAGAGAGAGTTCAAAAGAAAGGGATTAGGATCTGGGTTTATTTTTAGTGAGGATGGGTACATCATCACTAATAATCATGTCGTTGAGCGCGCCACTGATATCAAAGTGATCCTTCAGAATGGGGATAGTTATCCTGCAAAAATAATAGGGACTGATCCAAAGTCGGATTTGGCTGTTCTTAAAATTGAACCTAAAACGAAATTACCAGCCGTTAGGTTTGGTAATTCCGATAGACTTGAAATTGGTGATTGGGTATTAGCTATTGGCAACCCATTTGGATTAGGTCATACGGTAACTTCAGGGATCATCAGCGCTAAGGGCAGATCTTTAGGACTAGGATCTTATGACGACTTTGTTCAAACCGACGCTGCGATCAACCCGGGAAATAGCGGTGGGCCACTTTTTAATTTCCAAGGGGAAGTTGTTGGCGTAAATACAGCAATAATTGCAGGTGGGCAGGGAATTGGTTTTGCTATACCGGTAAATATAGCCAAGAATGTTGTATCCCAGCTTAGAAACGGAGGCAAGGTCGTTAGAGGTTGGATTGGAGTATCTGTGCAGTCAGTGACGCCTGAAATTGCTGAAAGTCTCAAACTAGAAGATGACGACGGAGCCTTGGTTGCAGATGTCACAGACGGTGGTCCGGCAGATAAAGCAGGAGTTAGGAGAGGGGATATCATAATAGAGCTAAATGGGAATAAAATTGATGAAATGCCCGATCTGCCAAAGCTCGTAGCCAGCTATGCTCCCGGAACTAAAACTAATATGAAAGTACGAAGAGACAGTAAGGAAAAGGTATTAAACATGAAACTCGGAGAGCTTCCTGAACAAGGTGCGCAAATTGCCAACCGGGTTGTGGACCATGAGGTTGAGCAGAACTTGGGACTTGTAGTTCAGGATATAACCCCACAAATTCAAAGTAAATTAGGGATTGAGTATTCAAATGGGGTTGTTATTACAGATGTTCGGGGAAACAGCATGGCATCTAAAGCGGGTTTGCTCAATGGGGATGTGGTTTTAGAAATAAATAAAAAACAGATTGTTAATTTAGATGATTACAGAAAGAGCGTTGATTCAGTAAAAATAGGACAGAACTTATTGTTCTTAGTAAGACGCGGATCAAATACTGTGTACGTTGCGCTTAAAGTGGAGGTAGAAAATGACAGGAGTTGATAAACGCTTACAGGAGCTAGATATAAAGCTTCCTGTTCCACCGGATCCCTTAGGAGCTTACGTGCCGGCGGTAAGATCGGGGCATTTACTCTATATTTCAGGACAGCTGCCGCTTAGAGACGGGAATCTAATCTTTAAGGGCAAAGTTGGAGACCAAGTAAGCGAAGAAGAGGCATATCAGTCAGCTAGGGTTGCGTCTATTAATGCCCTTGCTGTAATAGCAAAAGAGCTCGGCGGGTTTGACAGATTAAAGCAAATTGTAAAATTAACGGGCTACATAGCAAGCGCTCAAGGCTTTAATGCTCAGGCTGCGGTTGTGAACGGCGCGTCAGATTTCTTTTTTGAGGTTCTAGGAGATGCCGGGAAGCACGCACGGGTTGCAGTAGGAGTTTCTGAGCTTCCTGCTGATTCACCTGTTGAGATTGAAGTAATAGCTGAAATCGAAGTGTAATAAGTTTAGAATTGACTGGTCTCAAAAATTTCCTCATTATGTTTCCAAATGAAAAATGAAACCCAAGTTTTTATTTATTCAGATTACCCTTCTACTTCGCTCAATATTGATTTGGTAATAGAGAATCTCAGACAATATGGCTTGCATATAGAGCATCGTGGCAACCTCATAGATTTTCTTTCACTATCAGAAGAGCGTCTATATAATTTGGCAACTGATTTTTCTTCAACTTATATAGATGATATATCAGCCCCGCTTGATATTATTAATCCAGTTGATAGCTCAGAAATTGAGCCCGAAATTAATAGACTTCTAGGACGCGAGAATGTAAGAGGAAAGTTCTATGATGGGTATTGGATTCAGAGAATTTTATACAAACTATTTTCAGAAAAAATTAATCATGAGTTAAATAACGGATGTATTCATTTAATATTCACTGCCAGACTCTTTGGGACATTTGAAGACCGCAGATATCACGCAAGGGTAGTGCTTATGGGGGTTCCTTCACTGATTTCAACCTCAGGATTAGTAGAGGCTCCGGCTAAACCCAGAGAATACTATTATGTTAAAGGCAGACTTATCCAAAGTGATCTAGGCACAAGTGAACTAGATAATATGTATAAAGGAAAATTTGTGGAATATGATGATCCAAAAATTTCTTCAATTCTCCCCTCGTATGCTCTTCAGGCTATTTTTTATGAAATAACCACAAATGCTTTCTGTGATAATCCGCAATGCTGTCTGTCTAATTCTCATTGGCAGGAAGAGGTGCTCAAAATACAGTATGAAGGTGTTCTGTGTGAAAGGTGTAAGGAAATAATAAGGCAATAAAAAAAGGGAAGAGTTTTCAATAACTCCCCCCCCTGTTAATTTTAAAGTAAATGAATCTTCTTCTAAGTTCTGGTTTATCCTTCGTTGCCGCTAAGAATATCTATTGCTACCCGAGCAGCTTTTTTACCGGAAAGTAACATTCCACCGAATGTTGGCCCCATTCTAGGAAGCCCGTATATTGTGTTAACGGACATACCACAAGCAATCAATCCGGGGTGAACTAGTCCTGTATATTCAACTAGCGCTTCTTCAGATTTCTCAACCCACATAGATCCATGTCCGGGGAGTTTTTTGTAAAGCCCCTGTTGAGAAAGCCTGTTAACACAGTAAGCGTCGTGCCCGGTAGCATCGATAACTAGTTTTGATTCTATAGCTATAGGATCTAAACAGGTAATTTCCTTTGGCATATTAGCGATCGGAGTCCAGTTGATAACAATCCCCGCAACACGTCCGTTCTCTCTGTATACGAGGTCATCGAACATTGTCATGTTACGTATCTTTGCTCCGGCTTCACAGGTCATAGCAATTAGTTTAGAGCAAGCATAAGGACCGTCTGCTACACATAGACCTGGCTCTACCTCTTCATATGGTACTTCTATTTCATCAAGCACTTCATTTCCAGGTGTTCTTACGGTGACTTTATTCATTAAGTAGCCGCCAATCCAGAATCCGCCTCCCAGGTAATTCATTCTTTCCACTAGAAGTACTTTGTATTTTGCTTTTGCAATATCCTTAGCAGCAACAAGACCACTTGGTCCTGCTCCGACTACTATTACATCGCTATCAATATATTCGATAAATTCATCTGCAAACCCCTGTACAATTGCTTTGGTGACTTCTTTTTCACCAATAGGAGCAAATTTAATAGTATCAGCCATAAAAGAATTACCTCCGTTAAATCACTGTAAATTAGTCCGTTCTAATCTATCATAGATTGAGGTTGCGTCAATAGAGATAAAGCAATCTGAACCAGTATTTTGAAATACGTTGTTGTAGCTAATATACGGTTTATAAGTTATTTTATTATTCATCCTGGATTTAACGTAATATTCCCCAAGTAGACTACGGAGGTAATAAGATGCCAGTTTCTATTAGAACTCTATTTATTGTAGCTGTGTTTCTATTGTTTAATGTATATCAATCGTTTGCAGGGCTGGTAATGGAAAGGGAAAGATATGAAGAAGGTGGTCAAAAAGTAAGAGGAACTATTTATATGCAAGACAATAAAGTTAAATCTTTTGATGAAGAAGGTCAGTTTTCTGCAATATTTGATTTAAATACCGGTGAAATGATACAGGTTGACAACTTATCAAAGACATATTCATCTACAAAAGCCGAGGATTATTTTGCGTATTACAAACAATATTCCCTAAAGATGAAAACTGCTATGATGCAACAGCTTTCAGAGCTTCCCCCTAATCAAAGAGCACAGGCAGAGGGGATGATGAAGCGACAAGGAATTGAGCTTCCCGGCAATAATGTCAGGGCTGTGGACGTTATTCTTAAAAAAACAGGCGATACCAATAAAATCGCCGGATATGAGGCAGTAAAATATGAGATATATAGAGATGGTAAGCTTGATGAAGAAATTTGGACAAGCAGCTATGTAGGTTTTCAAGAAGAAATTGATACAAAAGAAATGATTGAATATCTAAGTGAGCTTAGAAAGATTGAAGACAGCATGAGGGGGAGCAGTTTGTTGTCCCAAGCGTCTGAGCAAACTTATACAGAAGTATTTAGTAC
>Ga0307377_10000959_pt1 | contig 38331 bp, 63 predicted proteins | sample TR3MG_FD_202535 | JGI IMG/M metagenome (GOLD analysis project Ga0307377, IMG submission 202535) | Soil microbial communities from Risofladan, Vaasa, Finland - TR-3 | ecosystem: Environmental > Terrestrial > Soil > Coastal area > Acid sulfate soil | place: Finland: Risofladan, Vaasa | collected... | reverse complement strand
CCTGGAGCTGGTGCAGCGGCTTTAACACGAATTGGTACTGTTGCTGGTGCACAAATGGCAAACCAGACCAACCCCACACTTGCAGAGAGTTGACAATAAAAAATTTGATTGAGTAGATTACGAAAAGGTAAAAAGATAGGTCATCGAAAGGTAGAAGGCAGTAAAATTACAAAAAGGTAAAAAGGAGGTCGTCATGACGGACGTAAACAAATTTCTACAGAACACAGCAAGCGAACTAAACTGCTTCTTTAACCTGGAAGTTCAATTCACAGGCAAGAGAGTAAGCGTCCGTCCGGTGATTAAAGTTAAAGATTCTAAAAGTAAAGGTGAGCTGAAACTGAAATTAGGAATATAAAACGATACGGTTGAGAGGCTTCGTTGCATGGATGAGGTGGATGCTGCGTGCTGCCAATGTGGTCACGAGTTTGCCTACTGCTTCTGCGAGCACAGCCGCAACCCTGTAGCTTACTGCCCCCATTGCGGTTGCCCACAAATGGTCAAGCGGATTGGGGAATCAAGGAAAGGGCAGGGCGTCTTTCCTGCGCTACCTCATATCGAGTAACCAATAATGCTTAAAGAATATTTAACAGAGAAAGGACATATTAAACTTACAGAAACGTTTACAACACTGCGTAATAATGGTTTACTTTATAGGGAAACGATAATGAGTTGTACTATTTGTGGCGCAAGGTTTGTAAAGCTAGACAGTGATGAGATTTTGTATCAAAAAGCAAACTCCCCTACGTGGTTAGGTTATTGTAATGAACCTTCTCCATCGTGCTCAGAGATATGTATTAAAGAAGTAATTGAATGATTTGGACCAGAAGCTAGATATGGCATAGCCCTCGACTCTTAATCGAGAGATTTTTCGTGAGTTCGATCCTCACCTGGTTCACCATGACAAATCACAGATGGAGGAAATATCAACGCAGTAAATTACAAAAATACTTTGAAGCATATAAATGTTCAGAATGTGGATTGTATAAAATACGACTAGTGTCAATCAAAGATGGGGATAGAATGGTGTTGGTTGATAATGCTTCTTTTAAAAGGGGTGGAGTAATGTTTGATGGAGTAGATCAAGAGGTTGGATGTGATGAATATATTGTGCAGAGTGTGATTGAATAACCACTGGTAGCTGAGATGGATTAGTACAGGGGTGAAATTCCTGTGAGGTTGGATCGTTACCAACCCAGTGGGCTAAGGTAATATTTGCTCAGGTGGTGAAACGGAAAACACAGTACGCTAAACGTGCCGCTTCAAGCTTGCGGGTTCGACTCCCGCCCTGAGTACCCTGACGTATCCCAACTAGGCAGAGGAGGCACTCTCAGAAAGTGTTTATTTGTGCAGGTTCGAATCCAGCCGTCAGGACCAATCAAAATATGGGCGTGTATCCAAATTCGGCATCGGAGGGAGTTTCAAAAACTTCTGAGGTTAGTCCTCATGCAGGTTCGAATCCTGTCACGCCTACCATGACAAACCATATAGAACATTTAGCAAAGGATGGACATGAAGTGAGGTTAATTGAAAAAGCAAAAGCATCCGAATATTCTGGGATGCCATTATTAGTTTATGAGTGTAAAAATTGTGGCACCAAATTTGAAGTAATAGAGTTTCCTAAGCATTGTACATACCATTTATTTGGAGAGATAATAGAGTACGACGGAACGCCCACATGTTCAGAACTAACCATCAAAGATATAATAACTTGACCAATCAAGGTCATTAACAAGGAGATAAAAGAAAGCGAGACAAGTCATGACGAAACCACACATTAATATCGGTACGATTGGCCATATCGACCACGGGAAAACCACCCTAACTGCGGCCATTACTAAGGTGATGGCGGAGATTCATGGCGGTCTAGTAGTGGCTTTCGATCAAATCGATAAAGCGCCAGAAGAGAAAGAGAAAGGAATCACCATCAATACAGCTCATGTAGAGTATGAGTCTGCGAACCGGCATTACGCACATATCGACTGCCCTGGTCATGCTGACTATGTGAAGAACATGATCACGGGTGCGTCCCAGATGGATGGGGCGATTCTGTTGGTAGATGCGTCTCAGGGTCCGCAGCAACAGACTCGTGAGCATATTCTGCTTGCCCATCAGGTCGGTGTTGATCAGATGGTGGTATTCGTCAACAAGATTGACGTTGCCGATCAGGAGCTAATCGAGTTGGTAGAGCTTGAGACTGCAGAAATGTTGGAGGCTCAAGGGTATATGAACACGGTTTTCGTAAAGGGCTCCGCATTGAAGGCGTTACGGGCTGAGAATGCTAGTGATCCAGATGCTCAATGCATCATAGAGTTAATCGAGGCTTTGGATAACAACATTTCCGAGCCACCGCGGGACTACGAGTCACCGTTTATGATGCCAATTGAGGATGTTCACAGCATTCCGGGTCGAGGTACGGTAGTAACCGGACGTGTTGGTCGCGGGATTTTGGTCCGGAACCAGCAGGTTGAGATTGTCGGCTTAGTAAACGAAGACGACAAACCAAGGGAGGTAGTAGTTACAGGAATTCAGGCATTTCACAAAGACATTCCAGAGGCTCGTGCTGGGCTAAACATTGGATTGTTACTGCGTGGGGTTCACAAGGACGAGGTTGTACGAGGTCAAGTGATAACGTCTCCAGGCAGTGTCAAGCCACATTCCAAGGGCAAGGCAGAGTTGTACATTTTGTCTGGCAAGGAGGGTGGACGACACACTCCATTTGGCACGGGATACTCTCCGTATTTCTTTTTTGGGACTACGGGCGTAACGGGAACGGTAACTGTGAAGGATGATGTTCCTGTAAAACCTGGTGACCGTTCCGAGGTTGGTTTCGATTTGCAGAAGGCAGTCGGAATGGAGACTGGGATGCGATTTGCTGTCCGAGAGGGTGGCAAGACGGTCGGAGCAGGGATTGTGATAGAGGTTGCATAGAATGCTTCGAGAAAGCGTTAGTGTCCTAATAATAGGAAGGGTGCCGCTTTTAAAATATAGCACACCGATTTTTGACAATTTAATATTTATTGTCAGGCGCGATACCAAGTTGCTGCGTAAATGGAATCGTTTATGCAAGAGGGAATTTGGTATTTGCGCCGCTAGGGCTGCATCCTGGGTGATAAGACGGTTTCCAAGTCCGTTTGGCGGGGTTCGATTCCTCGGCAGCCCGCTAGACGTGCGCTTACCGACATGGTAGAATGCGCTGCGCAAAATGACTTCTACGGTACAGTTTTTTCTAGAAAAAATGGAAGAACTAGGTCACAATGTAAAAATATTTAATAATCGGTACGTACAATGTTCAATTTGTGAAGGAAAATTTACTGTAACCGGGGAGCTAGAGGCTGGAAACTGGTACCACGAACACGGATATATCTACTGGGTTTACGAAAAAGGTTGGCACCCCTATGATAACTTAACATGTAACGAGTATATTATAAGAGAAGTGATGAAATGACATGCCTCGATTTCCGAACGAATTTATTAAATACCTACATGATTTGGGACATATTTTAGAGCCTGTTCAGGAAAATCGCACCGCGGGTAGTAATTTAGAGTGCACTACTTGTGGTACTATTTTTACCATAGATGGAGGTTGGCACCAAGACCATGCTTGGTACGAATGGTATGGTTCCGCATCGAACGGCGCCGGACCAGAACTTTATTACTATGAACGCACAAAATACCCCCGAGACTGGCATAATTATCCAGACCTAACCTGTGAAGAAATATGCATCAGAGAAATAATTAAATGAAAGTGTACGGTATATCGGGAGTGTTTTTCTTTCCGACGGATCATAGTTGGGCTGAAAAGTGGAGGGTTTGGGATCCAGATTTTGGCAAAGGAAATTCTCAAGTTTGCCGTGTCTGTGGATTATATTCAGACTATTTTCCTTCATTGGAAAAATTTGTTGTTCCGCATTTCATAGTTGGAAAAGAGCGCTACACATCACAATTGCCGTTATCTTGTATAGAAGCGGTTATAAAAAACATAATAGAATGAAGCACAATTTTATTCTTCATCGCTGGCACGGAAACCCTGTTTACATTTGTAAAGTATGCGGCATAAGTGCGAAAAAAGCGGCAGAGATAGCAACGGAGGCAGATCTAGAAGGGTTTAATAGCCTAAGAGCACGAAGTGATCCTGGATACTTCCACAAAGAGGTTCATTTACGATTGACGCAGTCAAAAGAGATTATAACATCATTTAATGAGTACATGGATATAGTGGTACCATGTTTAACTGATGAAGAGTTTACAGTTAAGGAGATAATAGAGTGAAGCATATTATTGCGGGTCCATACTCCAGCTGTAAAATATGTGGGAAACGCATATCAGAAATGGAGAAACACATAACTGACGAGCAAAAAGTTATTCTTAGAAAGCTGACAGATAGCCCGGCTAAGTCAGGCTGGCAAAGCAAGTTTGAAAGTTTACTGACCGAATTTCACCCATGCCTGAGCGATAAAGAATTTATGGTGAAGGATATAATAGAGTGATTACCACCAGTCTTAGGGCGAAGTTACAAAGTTTGGGTCATGGGATTGAAGACTGTTCATATAGAGATTGGCAAGGAGCAGCTTATCAGTGCAGTAGGTGTGAGGGGATTTTTACTATTCCACGTTATCGTCCTAGCAGTTTGAGCGGGGTCGATTTACGAGATGAAAACGACCAAGACTTCCTATGCCGCATAACCTATTTCGATAAACATTCTCATTTTTGGTACAAATATCAAGACTGGACGTGCAACGAGTTTATCATCATGGGTGTGATTAAATGAAGGTAGAAGAACTAGAAAGTTTGGGTCACGAGCTTGAAATAGCCAATTTCAAAAACTTACCCGAGGCAGTTAAGCGAACACCTTCTGGGGCGACGGCGGGACAGCTTTACCAATGTAAAAATTGCAACACGATATTTATGAAACATGCAGACGACCTGTATCCGATTCCTTTTTCGAGTCGCGCCTGCGCTTGGTTTTTAACTTACACATGTTCCGACTTAATAATACAGGATGTAATTGAATGACTTTAGAGGAGCTTAAAGAATTGGGGCACTTAATAGATAAACTTAATCCAGAAAATCACAAACCTTACGCCTTTTATCGCTGTATCAATTGTGATACGCTATTTATGGCGTATTTCAATGATTTTCAGTCGTATCCTTTTTCGAGCTTGATTAATACAATCAAATGTAAAGATATAATAATCAAGGAATTAATAAAATGACTTTCAAAGAGCGATTGAAGGATTGGCAAGATTTTGATTTAGCTTCTCTTAATCTAGCCGTTTCGTTGGGACTTATGAAAGAGTATGATAAAACTTCGAGCATTCCGCACAAATACGTGTTTTGGAGTAATCACCCGGTAGGTGAGATGTTGGCTAAGATGTTGGTATCTTTAGAAGAATTAGGAATTTTAGAATTTGACGAAGATAGTTTGAAGTACCGGTGGGATCCTAATTATAGGGGTGATTGGGATCTAACCGAGGACGAAAAAATAGTACGGAGTATTATAGAATGAAACTTCGCGAAGGAAAATCAATTATTGACGAAACCATTCAGCTTTTACAGCTCAGAATGGAAGCAGACAAAACTCACCAGTTCGTTGAGTTAGCCGACTCAAAACAAGATCTCATACTGCAAGGATATGATACTAATTCTCACAGATGGTTTCTCTGTACTGATTGTGGGGTTCTAGCATATACCCGATGGGATGAAGAAAAACGGCTTTGGAGTAAGGATCCAACTACTATTTCTCGCAGCGCTATGAAGTGTAAAGACGGTATTATAAAGGATATAATAGAATGACGTTTAGAGATGCCATCTACCGGTTGGCAGAATTGGGACACAAACCTGAATTGGAAGATTCTGGATATAGCGACGGTTCATATCACCGCGAATGGTGGAAGTGTGATGAATGCCACAGCGTATTTATTATCGAGTTTTGGGGCGGTGACTGGTTTGGTGTCGCTCACCCCGGCAAACTGGAGATATATGAATGTAACAGCCGTCGCAGATACTATACCAAGCTCCCAAAGTTGCTGTCTGCACCTGGGTGCGCGGACAACGACAGCTCGCTGTTCGTTCGAGCGGTGCTGTCTGAGTGCATCGTCAAGCCCGATTCGTGTAAAGATTTGATGATAAGACATATTATCGAATAGTATTATGTACAAACACGAATGGTGTAAAACTACTTCTCAGATATTAGGATATAATTATATATGTTTAAAGTGTGCAACTTGTTCCAGTATAAATTACAAAGAAGAAAAATGTAAATTCGAATCACGCAGTGAGGTAGAAAAGTTCAAACATACTTGGGGTGAAGATCATATCTGTATAAAATGCAAAGCTAAGAAATTCTCTGTATCTCATACGTTTTACAAGATAGGAATGTGGGGAAGACCTTTCAGTAGAATTGAGCCATGTGAATATACGGATGCTGATTGGGATGTGAAAGAAATCATCGAATGAAATGCTTATGGGAAAGCCGTCCTACATATCTGAAGAACAAATTGTCCAGTTCGATATTTATAAAACCCACAACTGGGAAACTATCAAAACGATCAAAGGTTATAATACCAACCAAGATAGTGGGTATGGGATTCTTAGGTGTAAGGATTGCGGAAGCTACGTAACTAAAGGTAATCGGGATAATCCTGATACATACTTTTCTAACTGCGACGAATTCTTTTGGCTGCATGATAAAATAAATCTAAATATCGAGGATTGCAATTGTAATAATCTATTCATTCGTTACATTATAACGTAAGAGCTTGACTTTTTTGGCTCCATCTGCTAGGAAAGATCGTTTGACCCCATAGATTAACTGGTTAAATCGTCGGCCTTTCAAACCGAAGAGTCCGGGATCGTAACCCGGTGGGGTCACTAAGGAAGCCCCATTAGATTAATGGCAGATCGTAACTTTCTCAAAGTTAAAACAGCGGATCGTAACCGCTATGGGGCACCATGGACGATTTTTTAGATATTGATGTCGAAAAAGAATCATGCCCGGCGGGCGGAGTTCACACCATTGAATGGATAGAAAGCGGCAACGCCAATATAACTCATGCTGTTTGTTTAAAATGTAAAACCCACGGCTCTACTGTTTGCGGTGTTCTATGTGATTGGGGTAAAACACTTACTGAGCAAGAATGGAAAATAGTAGTAGACAAGATTAGAAGAAGAAATATAAAAAAAAGTAAAACACTCCCAGCAAAACACGATTGGGAAAAAACACCAGACGGGAAAGCTTCTCGGTGTAAACGTTGTGGTGTTGCCGTTTCCAGCAATAGCGAAGCAAGTGTTGAAAATAGAGTTGCTCTTATTGATATGGATGAAGACTCCATAATGCCGTGGTGCTTTTTACCAGGCGAAGAAGAGATTTGGGAAGTAATATGATTGATTGGTTAAAAAGAATATTCAGAAACTTCCATATTCATGAGCCTAAATATCCCGAATATAGATGGAAGTTTTTTGATAAATATCCTGAACACCAGTGGAAAGAAATTAGGAGAATGCCAGTTTTCCCGGAGGTGGTATGCGAGCGTTGCGGCATGGAGTTGGAAGGTTACGCACGGAACTCTTTGCTTTTTTCTAACAGACGGCGAGAATTGAACGATCAAAATCCTTGTCTGACGGAAGAAGAATTTGTCATCAAAAATGTGATAACTTAATGTTTAAGTGGCTAAAACGTCTCCGGCGTCCTAAACATCATTGGATCTATGGCGGTAGAACTGGTGCAGTGTGTAAATACTGTAGGATAGAGTTAGTTGATATAAACATAGTATTGCAAGTAGAGCTAGCGGAAGGAACTTTCTGCACCGAAGATATGTTTGCAGCAATGAAGCTGGCAGATGTAGACCATCCGTGTTTGACGAAGAACGAACTTGACATAAAGGAAGTGTTAACATGAGCGATCAAACATACATAATCGGAGTTTTTGCTGTTTGTATCGGAGGATACTTACTAGGTAGATTTGTTATCACACCGGCATTACGAAAATGGCGAAAATGGCGAAAAGGTAGGTGAAATCATGCCATACATAGAACAAAGTAAAAGAGAAAAATTCAACCAACACATAGATGCCCTAGCTGCAGAGTTATCATTCTATAACCGCCCTGGCGAATTTAACTACGTTGTGTCTAGGTTGTTGTGGAAAATATGGCACAAAGAACACTCTTACACTCTAGGTAATAACATGATCGGAGCCCTAGAGTGTATAAAGGCTGAATTTTACCGTAGGTTTTTAGCCCCGTACGAAGATACTAAAATAGAAGAAAATGGGGACATTGATCTTTGAAACGTTTTAACAGATTGAGAAAAACTGCCCGTCGAATGGCAACCGGACACGGGCACGATTTGGGATATTGGAAACAAATCGATGACCACTATTACTCGCTGTGTCTCAATTGTGGAGGAGAGGTTTGGATGTTTCCAACATGGTTAATTGCAGCCCTAAACATTCCACCGCTATAAAGCGTATTAAGTCTATGAAATATACACGAATGTTAAATCAAGGCATGGGGCTCACAGGTAAAGCTGGCGGAGCAATAATAGGTGAACCCCTGACTAAAAAGTGTTTCCCGCAAAGGTTTGTTATAATATAATGCCTACTCCCAAACAATTGGATCATTTGTTTGCATTAGCTATTTTAGGAATTCCTACTGTTCTTATAATTCTGGGCATGTTTGCTAGTTGTCCTGTTGGTGGTAGAAATAGTAGAGATCGCAAATTAGAAGAACAACAATGCGTCAAAATGTGCGGCAAAAAAACATATGGAAAAATGTATATCATCTGATTCCAAATTAATCGCCGTGTGTAAGACAAACAACGAAGAGTACCAGACAGTGGTGAAGTAGTGCCTATTAATTTTCCTGGTATGGGTAATGCTCTTCCTGGCGTACTGTATGCTACAGTAATGCTCTCACCTACTGAAGTAAAAGCGTACCATGAGTTTAAATACACAGACGAAGACAATATGAGGAATCGACCTCTTTTCGTTTGCACCAAGTGCGGACTACGGGCACGACAAGAAAACGGTAGAATGTACGTAATATATCCCCACCCAATTGGGTTCAAAAAGATGACCGGCGGGGAGAGCTGTGCAGAAATTATAATCTGGGATATAATAGAATAGTGTCGTTTCACAGAGTAGAAGTAAAATCTCGGCATAGCTTTGAGAGAAAAGAGTACAATTACTATAAATGTACTAAATGCGGATTAACAGCGTATAAAGACAAGAGTAGGTTTTGGACTTCAGTGAGATACTATGACACAACTGGCGAAGAGAAGTGTGTAGAAATTATCATCCGCGATATAATAGGATAGTGTGAGAGTACATCGATTCAAAGACGGCGTGTGTCGCAAATGCGGGGCTAAAGAATCTTTCTTAAAGGATTTAATAGCTTATCACGGAGATAAGTTTACACAGCAAAAGACCCAACTGATCAAACAGCATCCTGAAAAGGAAGATGAATTGTTAGAAGTGTGCATGAAAAATAATTATCCCTGCACCATGACAGATGACGAGCTTGATATAAAAGATATAATAGAGTGAGTGAACACGTGGGGTTAATTCAGTGGAAGAAATCGATTTTTACAGGATCGAAGCCGTGGGTTCGAATCCCTCACCCCACACCATGAAAACAATAACAATAGAACAAGCGTTTCAGAAACGAAAGGAGGAGGATTTAATAGCTAAGCTGATTAAAACAGAAGAAGGCAAAAAGATGTTGGCTGAAGCTATGATGCCACCCGTGCGCAAAAGAGATGGTGATTACCCATCTAAACAGCCAAAATCTAAGAAAAAATGATGCGCGCAATAATTATGCATACTTGTGATGCCCTTTCGTTCCAAACAGCAGCGCAAATGGATGTATGCCAACGATCCGGAAATGGCTGAGAAGTGGGAAAAACATACTCCTAAAGGTACTTCTCTCCAAAAAAAGGTGAAGAAAAAGAAGCGTAAGAAAAAGGCTGATTTAAATCTGATAGTAAAAATCGCCAATTTGTATGCCTTTGCAGCAGAGCTTAAAGATAGATTTGATTATCTGCGCCAAATTATTAGGGCTTTCAAATTCATCCTCCAAGACAAGGAAGGTTATGACCCAGAAAAGCTTATCCCCATAGAAACGCTTCTGAGTCAAAAACATACAATTAATTGGCAAACCGCTAAAGAAGATGTCAAACCCATTCTAGAGGAGTTGTACAAGCTACGCAAATACCTAATGTCCATTAAACAGTGGCAAATAGCTGGGTTAATACATAGGGAGTATCAGCAGCTAGCTCGATTAGGAGAATACAGCAAAGAGTACTATTCCCAATTTGCAAAGCAACCGCGCCAAGAGTTTGCTCAACCTCACTCCACGCTGTACCATGGAACCAACCCAGCCGACGCTTACTCCGTATTGAAGAATAGAAAGTTTCATAAAAGCACAGCTTTTGCTAATCTGTCTTTCACATCAGACTTAACAGCAGCCGCAAAGTTTGGTAACGTAGTTTTTGCATTCAACGCTGGTGCTATTCAGCGCAGGCGTGCTAAGAAAATGCGCTACTATCCCGAAAAACAATACCTCGAAATGTTGAATAAAGGACGTGAATCAGAATCCTACAAAGATCTTTTTATATCCGATATGTATAAGTACGAGCGGGAGTGGGCTGTTCCGTTACCATTTCCGTTTGATGGAGCGGATTTGGAAAAGGTAATAGTTTTAAAACAAGAAGATGACGGATCTGAGAAGGTTAAAGAAAAACTAGAGGAAGTGGCACCTCCTGGGGTAAAAATTGATATACAGTATTTGCCCGCTTATTCACAGCATAGCTCTTCCACCATGGAGTGGCAGGATGTTAAATATGGAGAACTTAAATATTTTGTTTATAAAAATATCATAGATAAGGTTAATAAAATTAAAAGTGCCGCCAGAGAAATTGGCAAAGAGCAGGCTGAAAATATTAAGAAAAAGTATCCAGGCGAATCTGTAGATTATCTGTTAAAGAATGATAATACTATACGTACTGCAAACTTTTTAATAAACATTATGCCCAGCATGTCTCATAACTCCACGTGGTGGCACAAAAGTGATTTAGATACATTGGTTTCAGATCTGCAGAACGCTTCTTGGAACAGTGATAGGTATAAAAATACTCCATTTGAATCAATTATACCACACATGAATGATTTGAAAGACGAAATTGATCCTCTTAAAAAAGAGTTCGCCAAAACCTATCTGACCAACGAAGATGATTATATAAAGGGGATGATACAAGGCGGTAAGTATGGATTGGGACAGTATAAGGACTCCTATTTAAACTGGGCACGAGTAGATCCAAAGGATTTAGAAAAAGTTCTTGAGCACGAAGATTACGAAAAGTTTTATGGTAAAAATGGTGCAACCTCTATGAGGACAGTTTTAGAGGAATTAACTAACGATCCAACAGTTGGAGCTAGAGCATTAATGTTGGCAGTGCCTATAAAGGTTTGGAGAGAATATCCCGAAGTGTTAGCCAGACACCCATTTTTGCACGAGCTAGATGGGGGAACTTTACATATGGTATTCTATAACAACCCAAAGGTTGACAAATATCTCATAGAAAGCATTGCCCCGGATGGTTGGGCATCTGATAGAGCTTATCCCGAAAACGAAGAACGCATGGCAGAAATTTACAGAATAATCAACCCTGGATAGAAAGAAAAAAACTGCAACAGCGCACTGAAAAACTGAAGAAACTTCTCGGATAGAAAGCTTGACTATTGCTGAGCTGAAGTGTACAGTGGAAGTTCACTGTTCTGAGGAAAAATGCAAAAAACAATTGAAGAAGTTCGTGAAATGAACTTGGATAATAGCAACTTGCTAGATATACTGGGGGAAGTTTTGACAGAGAGAAAAGCGTTGTACGACGCTTTAAAGCATGTGCAAGGACGGTGCACAGAAATAGAAATGGAAAAGCGTGCGCTTAAAGCTAAGCTGAAAGGGCTGCTGTGACCAAGTACGCGCTTGACGACCCAGGTCTGGCGTAGTAAGGTGCAGGTTAGTGCAGTGTCAGTGAAATTAATAGAAGGCGATCTGCTAGATCATGATGCTAAATACATAGTACATCAGTGTAACTGTATTTCTAAAACATGGTCTGGGTTAGCTTACGGAATATTTCAAAAATACCCTTATTCTAATATCTACCAGGAAAGAAAAATAGGTAAATTTATTCACAAGCCTGGGGAAATATACACTCGCGGCGACGGAAATGGGAAACGGTACGTAATTAATGCAACTGCCCAAATTTACCCGGGAAAACCCAACGGACATGGTTTTTTAAATTTTAACGATGCAGCTAAAGATAGGAAGCAATTCTTCTACGATTGTTTGATGGCAATCGCGGATATAAAAGATTTAAACTCGGTAGCCTTTCCCTATAAAATTGGGTGTGGGCTTGCTGGTGGTGATTGGAATTTTTATAGTAAAACTATAGATAAATTTGCCACTTATGTCGAGAAGAAAGATGATGTCCAGGTCTTTATTATTAAAAGACCTGGAGATCAATGATTATACCTAAAGAAGTTATTTACATATTTCCACAGGGGGCTAAACAGGAAGGAGAGCTTTATGGCTATAAACATGAAGGTACTCCTGCTTTCCCGTTAGATATTGCTTTAAAACAAAAACGTTCCTACGATACTGCTATCAATTGGGCACAAACTTATAGAACCGGCTGGGGAACCAAAGCGCTACATCAGGTAGGTAAGAAAACCGTAAAGAACGTAGAGTTCTCGGGACTTACTGTGATCGATTTTGAAGAGCGTAAAAATAGCACAGTTTTTAAAGTTCTCACCGATGAGGGTTTTATTTTCGATTTTAGGTTTGATGAATTTATATTCAGCGCATTTAGGGAGGGATTAGAGAAAGGGGGAAGGCTATCTGGTAAGTTTCTGTGGGCTAGAAATAGTTCGAGAACCTTTCTAATCAACGCCCAGAAACATTCTGAGCTTCTAATTAAGGAAGTGATAGAATGACAGATCCTCCCAAAAGAAAGGTGCTAATCTGCGCATGAAAACACTACTATCTGAACGTACCATTCGTCATAGGGTTAATCAGTTAGGTAAACGAATTACCATAGACTACGAAGGACAACCGATAGTATTACTCTGCGTCCTTAAAGGTAGCTTCATGTTCACTGCCGATCTGGCACGGCAAATCCACTTACCAATGAAGATTGCTTTTCTAGGGCTTAAAAGCTACGATAATACTAAATCCAGTGGCGCGGTGCAAATCACACACGATTTGGATTTCCCAATAGAAAATGCCAACGTGCTGGTAGTGGAGGATATTGTTGATACAGGTTTAACTTCTAGGTATCTGTTGGATATGCTAGAAGCGAGATCTCCCAAATCAGTTAAACTGTGTTCTCTGCTGCATAAACCGGCAAAGACGATAAAAGAAGTGAAAATAGATTATCTAGGTTTCACTATCGAAGATAAATTTGTGATAGGTTATGGTTTAGATTATAACCAAGACGGTCGTAACCTGCCAGAAATAAAAATACTTCCAGCTGCCCCCGACTAAGGATTAAAACATGAGCTTCATGAAACAGTATTTATTAGGAGAGGTTGAGTTTGAAGAGGTCCATAATGCTGTTGCTTCATGGCAACACCTACGACCCGGTATAGCTCTAAATGAGTATTTAGGTTTCACTCCGGCAGAATGTACCATCCTTATAGAAAATGAATCAAAATTCGAAAGCTACCTATTTTACCTAAGAAACCTGCTAGACGAGCGTAATACTCTAACTTCCGTTCAATAATATCACATATTTGCGTCAACAACCTACAGCTGTAGGTTTGTTCCTTCCCGAGCAAAACTCGGGCGAACATTAGGCTGATTGACTGGAGATTTCATGAAGGTAGCAAAAACCCGATATGAGCGTGAAGGCGTTGAACTGGAAAATGTTTTCTCTGCTCTAAATAGATACAAAGGAAAATATCTACATTTTACTAACGCAGATAAGCTAGGGATTAATGTGAAAGGTGTGTACCCTGGAATTAATCCTATCGGTATTTATGGCTACGCTATTGATAACGAACTTATAAGCTCCATAGTTGAAGGACAGCATTCATTCTTTGTTAGTAATATGGAGTCAGTTAATTTGTACCGGTACCTATATATTTTCGATGCTAAAGGTAAAACGCTGGATTTAAATAAGTTGGATCAAAATGAATTTAAAAACATTATAAAGGAAATGATTCAGCATGATATGGTTTTAGCTCCAGCTGTTCCTGACACTTTGGAAGAAAAGGTTCAGGAATATATTAACAGGATGCGACGTGTACATCCGCCCCAAAATTCTTACGCCGACCATTTTAGGCATACACTGGGTGAAGCGTTGATGCATAGTGGTATCGGAAATGACCATCTCGCTGTTAACGTAATACTAAGAAAAATCGGGTATGATGCAGTAAAAGGTTTTATATCCGCTGGACATACTGATGAAATATGTATTATAAATCCTCGGGCTCTAGTAGTTTTGGATAAATTGCAGAATCCCATATTTGACGAGTACGAATATAAAAAAGTACAGCAGTATAGGCTTGAAAGAGCAGCTAATGCCTACTACGAAAAAGCGATTCAAACATAAATGGAAAACTGAACGCGGATGGTTCAGTTTCAAATGTTTGAAATGTAATAAAACTCTTGAACAATTAACCATAACCAGTTTTAGTTTGAAATGTAATAAAACTCTTGAACAATTAACCATAACCAGTTTTAGTTTTCCATCAAAAAAGACACGTTTGAATTGTACAATGTCTGACAAAGACTACGAGATAAAAGAAATAATAGAATAGCCCAGTCGATTCTGGCGAGAGAAATGGCGAGAAAGTACTTGACAAACTCAGCGCATAATGTTATATAGGATAAGTATGAAAGATTCGTAGATTTATAAAAGAATTCGTGGACCTCCTTGGTTGGACATTTTCCAGTATTAACTGTTTGTAACTTTCAACCTTTAGGAGAATAACATGAATTTTGAAAACAAAAGTAGAAAAGAAGTTAGGGCTCAAATTCGAGCCTGGATAATTGCCGGAGCTAAGGAAGGTGGTTGGAACCAACGCCGAAGGCTGTTGGCATACGGTTTTTTGCGTGGTCTGCCTTATGAGGCAATTGAGCGTCAAACCAACGAAGATAAACATTGCGAAATCGGTAGAGAAACCTTTTATCTAGGGCTAGCTGCTGGTATTGCTCATTATATTTGTGCTGCTACCGAAACGAAATTTTCATTCGGTTGCGCAGAACATAAAGAAGCCCGTGAATGGATTTACGCGCGCATTAATAAGTTAGCGCAGGAGGCAGCATGAAAAACTATAACGACATGACGCCAGAAGAAAAGAACCAAGCCGATAAAGAAAGGCGTGCTAAACAAGAATATCTCTGGAGTATTCCTGGTGTAATCGAAACCACAGAGAAGGAAATTAGCGACAAACAGACAGATCTAGACAATCTGAAAAAACTGTACGCTGAGTATCCTGATTTAAAACGTAATGTTAACCGCTGGAAAACTGTTCGTCTCTGTTCTGCTTCAGTAAATGACAAAACTGATAAATACGATTGCTCTCATAATTGCGGCTGTTGTAATGATTCGCCGCTGGAGGTTTGGCCGTATTTAGAAACTGAGTGTGGAAAGGTCTACAGCGATCCCCCCAGTTTTCAGGTAGGAGAAAAGCACTGGATTTCTGGTGATGAACCGTATTCCGGCTGGAAAGGCACGCTCAGAGAAGCCAACATACCCGAGGAAATAATTGAGAAGGTGTCTCACAAATTTAGAGAAGATGCCGAAGCAAGAAAACAAATGGCTGAAGAGTTAGACTATGAAGATGAGGACTAATATGACGTAGAATAAACTATATATTGTAACCAGAACAGATTTATCACCTGGAGCAAAAGCAGCTCAGTGTTGCCATGCTCTAAAACAGTTCGGATTTGAAAATCCAGAAATAGATAGATCGTGGTTTGAAACATCAAACTATCTGGTCTTGCTAGAAATAGAAGATGAAAAACAGTTGCAAGAGCTTCTGATTTTGGCGGAAATGAAAGGAATCAAGTTCTCTATATTCCGCGAGCCAGATTTCGATAATGAAATTACGGCAGTAACATTTGAGCCAGGAGGTAGATCTAAAAAGCTGTGTAGTAGATTGAAATTAGCTCTTAGTTAATCCTTCGCTGAGAGCCTCGTCCGTAGTTCCCATAGCTCAATGGCAGAGCGGGCTTTTCTAAAAGGCACGGTTGGGGGTCCGATTCCCTCTGGGAGCGCCAAATGTCAGCATACTGTAATTTCTGTGGTGAAAAGATTACCGGCAAACACCAGTGCGAATTGTCTCGTGATTGGCAAATCTGTATTGTTTTACTACTTTTTGTAATAGTGGTGCTAATCTTTCGGATGACTCAATGACAAAACCATACATAGCTATCACCACAAAAGAGCGGTATGAAAATATAGCTAATCAGTCCACACTGACAGTGTATTGTTACCAATATACATTGTCCATGGATTTGTACGTGCGGATCCTGGCAAGGGGGACAAGGACGAGGTCCCGCAGCTCAAGCTCACACAAAGTGGCCCCAATGCCTTCTTTACTAATCCCACAAATCTATGTTCCGGGCGCAGAATTCGTAGGGCACTATAAAGATGATAGAAACCCGCAACATCACCAGCACAAACTATCATGTAATTTATCCCACAACGGACATTTGATTCCACCGGATCGCCTGTTCCATATTACAGCGCTAGAACAAGAAGATGATGATCTTAGAGAAATCTTTTTAGACTGGTTCAATCGGCTAGAAGCCATATCCGGCGTGAAGATAGATATGGTAAAAACCATGCTGAAAGCCCATAAGTGGTTCAACGGTTGGAAGGGGGATATGGTGGTTAAAGAGGTAATTGAGTAACCGTACATAAAATAGTATTATTTTGAATGTCATACCCTTATGATCTTACACAGTTATGCTCGTATTTCTATAAAGCGGCTAAATCCCGTGAAAATAGAGTACTGCTAATTGGAGATTCTCTGGCGGTTGGTCTAAACAACCAACTGCGCCAGCATGCCCAAGATGCCGGCATGCTCTATCAAGGAAAAGGGGTGGGCAGCAAAACTATCTGGTATTGGGTAAACGGAGAAGGTAGGCAGTGGCTTAATAATCAATTAGCTTCCTTCCGACCTACTCATGTATTTATTTCACTGGGCACCAATGACGCCTACACACGCATGAGTTCCGAGCAGATTGCTAAGTTAACCCGGGAACTGAATGATATAATCCGACAAGCTGGAGCTTCCCCTATGTGGATTGGCGCTCCGACTCTTCCTGACCGCTCCGGTGGGGTAAGTATAAAACGTGATCTTCTCGATACCATTCGGGGGAATGCTGGACACCTCTTTGATACTCGCAAGGTCAACCTTCCTCAGGTTGATAAAATACATCCCACCGCTAAGGGTTACGGACTGTGGGCAGATGAAGTTTGGCACTGGGCTTTAACCGGTAGCCAACGGACGGTATCGAAAGCGGTTCCACGAGCTGATTTAACTCCAATGAAAAACAGTGAGGTTACTCCTGCTTTAAGTCAAATAGCTGTACAAATACTCCGCAAATACAGAAATGAACCTGTAGGTACTCGGATATCATTTACTCAGGGTGGTAAAAAGTATGTAGCTAAGATAAGTAACCATCCTCCCAACAGCCTTAATCCAAAATGGCACAAAGGTGTAGATTTACATTATCCCGCAGGCACGGTTCCCACAACTCGAACGCAACGAACTACGAAACGAACATATGGATTAACACCAGAATTACGCTACAAATTAGAACAGATAGCGAAAGATGTTGGAATAGATCCTAATTGGTTAGCTACTGTAATTAGTTTTGAATCTGGTTTCAGTCCCAGAGCGGTAAATCCGAAGTCTTATGCTACCGGATTAATTCAATGGATGCCATTTAATATTCACAGATTATATAAGGTTCCTGCTAAAAGAACACATCCACGGATGACGAAGCAAGAGAAGATAGAAGCTTCCGAGTGGATGAAAAACAAAAGTGCCATGGAACAGATGGATATGGTTAAGTCGTGGTTTAGTAAGTACAAAGGAAGATTAAGGAGTTTAGAAGATGTGTACCTGGCTGTATTTATGCCAAGTTTGATTAGGAAGTCTCCTAATACTGTAGTAGCTCGTAAAGGTAATCCAATTTATGATCAAAACTCTGGCTTTGATCGAGATAAAAAAGGTTACTTTACTCGCAGAGATGTTACTGCTACAATAAGAGGTCACAAAGGTACTGGGGCTCAAGCTAGAAGAGAAGAACGAAAGAGTACACTTCAGCAGATACTCGATTATTTGTTGAGCTAAAATGGAGGGCATAGGGTAACTGGCGTACCCACCTGACTGCTAACCAGGCACACCGAAGGTGTCCAGTTCGATTCTGGTGCCCTCCGCCATTTGTCGAGCCCGCTACGATGATCCTCTACAATAATATGATTTTAACGTTCACTGGGCACCGCCCCGCCAAACTAGGTTGTGGATATGATATCCCAAACCCCACTTACGACCATATACGTTCAGAAACAGAGAAATTATTAAAGAAATTGAAGCCTGAAAAGGCTATTTCAGGAATGGCTATAGGCTACGATCAGTGGGCGGCTCAAATTTGCGTAGATCTCAATATTCCCTGGATTGCTGCGGTTCCTTTTGCGGACCAAGATGTCATTTGGCCAAAGGAGTCTAGAGCCGTTTATAATAGATTAATCAAAAAGGCTACTGAGGTAGTCATAGTGTCCGAAGGCGTATATGCGGGCTGGAAAATGCAGAAAAGAAATGAATGGATGGTGGACCACGCAGATATAGTAATAGGGCTATTCGATGGGTCACCAGGAGGCACCGCAAACTGCCTCAGATATGCCCAAGAGCAGAATAAGATGATATACAGAATATCCCCAATTCTCCCCGTAACTCAGTCCGAATAGAGTAGCGGTTTCCTAAACCGAAAGTCGCAAGTTTAAATCTTGCCGGGGAGGCTAATAATGGAACATACGTACCATGAAACACATCACAATATTAGCCGCAGTAGCGGTAATGCTTATCACAGTACCGGCGTTTGGACAAACCAAAACCTTCGAAGAAAAAGAAGGTTATGGGTATTCATTCGATGACGATCCTCTAGCGGCTGGAGGTTTTGGACCAAATGACGCTACAATTCGTGTCCGTCCGAGAGCAGCTCGCACTACGCTGATTCGTCCCAGGGTATCATTCGTTCCCGAAATGCTGAAGTCCGTCGAAAATCTGTAATAGCAATATTCCCGCAAATTAGTGATGTACAATATCATTAATAAAACGGCTGAACTGTATGCGACAGGGGCGATGATGGAACCTCCGCCTGTAGTTACTCAGCAGATTACACGCTGGGCACAGAAAATGTACCTCGGGCACATTTTGTATGTACTGCAAAAAAATGGAGAAAATGTTAAAGAGGTGAGTGGTGCAGGACAGACGGTTAGGGAGCCGGTCAATCTTTTAGACAAACCGCATAATGAAATTTTTCCCTTCGACACTGCTGGATGGAAGTATGAAAAGGTGCTACATAGGTTTGAAGACTATCCAGAACTGCGGATGGACGTAAGAGTAGATATTGTTCCCATGGTTTTTGTTGCTGGACCAGGACGTTTAGGACAATGGATGGAGGCTGGTTATGTAATGGATATCAATGTTCCCACTCCCACAGAACAGGATTTGGTAAAACCTACGTGCATACCACGCCTTATGAATTCGCTATATGATGGTGTTAGGCACGAACTTATCCACGCTTCCCAATCTCTCATTACCGGCGCAATGTACGAGAAACAGGATTTAGAACATTTACAAAACCACCCAGCAGATAAAGAAAATATAGATCCTTTAATTTCCCCTCACGCTCGGACTCTCCAGTTTGGAATGCCACCCCGCAAAGTACGCCCTAAAAGAGATCCTGCCGGATATGTCCGCAGCCCTATTACACAAAAAAGATTAAAGAAAGAAAGACAAATACACCAACTGAGAGATGTAGAATTTTACCCATCTTTACTTGATACTTTTTATAGATTTAAACGATATGTTACTTTACACTCTCTAATATTTCCGGGAGAATATCCACTAAACAAAGCAATTAAAATATACGTTGGAACTATTAAGGCCGAGAAGAACTTCATCACCAGTACCTTTTTTAAAAAGCTAAAGCAGCATAGTGTGCCTAAATGGCGCAAAGCTGTAAAAGAATTTATTAATGCGGTGATGAATGACAAATGGATTAAAGAGAATTTGGTGTAAACTTTTCGGGCATGTGGATATCGAAGAAAATACTCCTTCCGACGGGTATAATATATTTAATATAAACACCTTTCAATTTCCCAACACTATTATGTTGAGTTTTGAGGATAAATACGGCACTAGATACACAAAAAAATTTACACCCTGCCAACGATGTATTATGTACGAAAAAATATACAAAGAGAATGAATTAAGTTCCGCTGAGCGGGATATTAAAGAAATTATTACTTAAGGAAAATAAAATGAAAGAGTTATTAGAAGACATCATAGGAATGTCACCAATAGAAGCATCTAAAATGGTCAGAACCCAGGGGTTTTTATTCAAAATCATGATTAAAGATGGACTAAAGTTCACGCCCAATCAAAATGAAACGCCATCCAGGATTAACGTGAAAGTAGAAAACAACGAAGTTACAGAAGTTTTATGGCTAGGCTAAGCGTCGAGAACCATAGCATAAATTCATATCATTTATATGGGTAAAATTATCACATTGTTGATGGTAACCGTTTTAGTAATACTACTAATGCCTATTAAAACATTCCTACTTTTGGGAGTCTTTCTGGGGATTACATGGTTGCCGGCACAATTATTCTTATTTGAAGATGTACGTCAGAAATTCCTCAATGTTTTTGAGGCTAATGCAATTAATCTTGATGATCAAATTGACAGAAAGTCTGCGTTCATAATCTATACGATAGCCAATCTAGTTATATGTTTTTTTATCATGTTATTAGCTTGGCCAGGTATGATTGTGCTTAGTGTGATGAACCCATTTTTACGCTCGGGTGGTGGAACCAGGGAGACACGTTCTTAATGCCGGCAGGCGTGCGGGTTCGAATCCCGCTCCGAGCACCAAATTATATGGAGATATTATGTCAGTTAGATTTGATACTTGGGTTGGTTTATTTTTCACCTTACTGGTAATTGTTGCCGTTACAGTCTGAGGAATATGGAAAACGAAAATAAAGAGTTCATTGTCGCTACCACTACAAATATTGAGTTGGCTTGTACTATCCGTAAAGAGCTAAAACAGAACTTCTATCGTTTATGGGTGTGCATAATTAACGATCACCAAGTCTATAAAGTTAGCGTTGCCAACGTATGGGGTGGCAGGTTGGATGAGGAAACAGAAGGTGCCATTACATTATTTGTACAAAAATATGTGGATGAAAATTCCGACCCAGAACCTGAAGTTGAGCTTCCCAGGGTTATAACCACAATAAATGAACTGAAAAAAACGCTCGCTGAATAATTACGCATGGGTATATGCACGTAATTTCTCCCTTTAACGAACAATACAGTCTAGTTTTGCGTGCTGCGTGGGGGCATCAATTAACCTTTCCTTTCAAGGATTTTAGTAGTTCTTGGCAGAGATCGGGTCGTGGAACTGTACAAATTTCTGACCAAGTGGTTCCTTATCACGGTAGAATGGGTGATAATCCATATTGGCAATGTCACGATTGTCACGAACCTATCGTTGATGAGGCTGGAAAACCTATCTGGAATGTTAGGGATATAGAAGAGTTTGAAGAAGATTATATATCCGAGGAGAAGAAAACCGGAGAAGTTCTAACTGAGACAATGGTTAACAGTGTTGAAAACCAACTTCAACTATCAATACAGAATGTTCCCAACGTTATAGATGAATATTTTGAGAAACATAAAAACGCTTCGGATGATGCTTATTTTAGTTTAAGTTACGATATAAATGATCAGATCCGTAACTTATGTAATATGGTGAAAGAAAGGATTGGCGTGGTTGAGCGCATCTTTTTCGCATCATTACACGTCAAAGGTGTCAGCCTTTATGTTCCTCACCTGTCGTACTCGCTCATTAATGAAGCTTGGAAAAAACTAGAAAACGCTGTGCGTCAGATAATTGGTCCCTTTACCCAATTACAAATGAAGCACATAAGACAAGTTGGCGGAAAGCTCATCGTCAATACGTTCAAACGTATGATTATGGAAGGTCTGAAACCATTTTTTGAAGCGTGTCAAGTGGCAATTAATAAATTAAAATCATTAGTTGGGCTGGAAGGAATTGAAGTACAGAAGAGTAAGATTTTACTACCGTTATGCAACAAATGTAGTGAAGAAGCTAGGTTTTACTGTGCAGAAGATGATTGCGATTTCCATACCACAGATGAAGATGATATTATTGAGGTAGAATTAACACAACATATGCCTCCAGATGCAGAACATCAATATTATTGGAATAAAACAACTACCAATAACTATTGTGAAGAGCACGCGGCAAAGTGTGAATCCTGCGGAAATGGTGTGTTAAAAGATGATGAAGCAATGGAATACGAAAATGATTGGTATCATCAGGAGTGTTTCAACGAGGTATACCGTTATTGTGATGGGTGTGATGAATACCGTTACACCGAAGATATGATATGGGACGAGGATTCACAAGAAGAACGCTGTCCCAATTGTTACGAGGATAGAGATACAGGAGTAGATGAAAATATAGAGAAGGATGATTTAAAAGATGCGGCAGAGGTTGTTGATAAACTACCAAAACTGTTTCCACTGGATGAAAAAACCATCGAAACCTCCATCCTGCCCGCTTTAAAACTGGGGTTAAAAAAGCTGCAATCTAATCCCACTATGCCTTTTGATAAACAGCTTGCTTTCGTGCTTAAACGCATCCAGAGGAAAGAGGCTCAAAATGCAGTACTAGCTAAGAGTAGGTCGATGGATTCGTTACACAACCTGTATGAGTACTTTTCCGAACACCAAAAAGAATTGGCAAAATTTAAAGATAAGTATCCTAAACTAAAAGGATTTAAACCACTACCAGTAGATATTAAAATAGAAAACTCAGCCATGCATCATGCTGGTAAAGTGTTTGCTGTATATCCTAGTGAGGAATTTTTAGACTATGCTGAGTTAATGCAGCCTGGCGCTAAAGCTGTTTATGAGAAATATATTTCTCACCGGGGTCACCATCCGGGATCCTTAGCATTTGCTAGGTTTTCTATGAGCGATGGTAATATTATAATTGACAACCTACAAACAGATATTGATGTTCAAACGTATAAATCCACCTTCCAGGAACTAGATAAGGATAGTGCGGAACTGGCGTTGCGTTGGTGGCTAACTGCTATTAAAAAGTTCTGGATTCCTGCCCTGCTGGATGCTTTAAATAAATTCGGCAAAGAGATTGAAAAGAAAGTATACTTGACTACTTTCCAAATGCAGAAATCAAAATGGAACAACCTGCCTGAAAGAAATAAAGATGTGTATGACCGCATACCTGATATTATGCAGTTTCCCACAGAACAAATAGAGGCAAAACCAGAAGATTTAATAAGAAGGCAATATACCATGCGTCGAGTGGCGAATTCTCTTGACAAAGGAGCGTATGCGTATTATAAATTAGCACAACTACTGTAGGAGGTTTTAAAGTAAAAAGGTTTTAGTAAAACTTGTAAGATACGGGGGCGAAGTGGCTTCGACGTGTCGGACAGGTAGCAATCTGCGCTTGAGCACATTTTGGGTGAGTGCTTTGATCAATTTCCCAAACGTACTAACTGCCAACGATAATGCAGATCTTGCTGTTGCAGCGTAATTGCTCTCAGCCGTCTTTTAAGTGAGGATTCCGAGTAATTTAAAAGGCGTCACTACACGGAACTATAATTAGGTGATGGACTCGTTCTCCCACGTATAGCCTGGTTAGAGTATTTTCTTCAGGGGTAGAACCCATGCTCGGGTGAGAGGCTGAGCAAACCGTGTCGTTGAGGTTCAGCGACTATAAGCGTGAATGAAGAGAGCTGCTAGTAGGCGCGGACTCCGGATCATTCCCGGACGCCTCCACCACCAATTTCAGCGCGCCTCCACCCGTGTTATATACATGGGTATGGTTAGAATAATAGATTTGGCGTGCGCCAGGTGTAGCCTCGCTGTAAAAAAAGAACAAAAAGAATACACCAGACAAATAAAAAAAGGTCAAGAAAACTTTTTCTGTTCCCATTCTTGCTCCGTAAAATATGGACACGAACAGGGTAAGTATGACTATAAACAAGCCACAGAAAGAATTAAAAAATATTCTGGAGGAGGTAGGACACCAGATGCGTTATGACGTACGCTGACGCAGGCAAGAAGGTATGGGCGCTCTACGGTGGACGTTTCGTGCCCGTGATCGTGGCTTGCTCAATGGGTCACACTGTCAGGATTCGCAACGATGTTCTGGGCATTGACACCTGGGCTGATGTCTCTGAATTGCGCGAGGCGCCGCCCAAGTAACTGTCATGCAGACCCGTCCACGCAAGAAACCACGTCGCAAGCGGGGCACGAAGCCGCCGCAGGACGAGCACCGAACACGCATTCTGGCGGATGACGGTTCGCCCCACCCTGACTTTCTTGCGTACCTCGGGACGTTCTTGCATGGCGTAGCTTGCACGCATCCGAACATGGCCGAGTGCTGCCCTGGCTGCGGACACTGGCGCTGCCCCGACTGCGGGGTCGAATACGACGAAGGCGAAGACTTCCCACAATCCGAGCCAGTTGGTCCGGCCGCGGAAGACTTCGAGTAGTAACTGCACAACACGGAGGACACAGTGAAAAGAAAGACTACCCGCGGCCGACCCCGGGATGTTCAATTCACGACCGCTAGGCTCTGTCATGCACGGAGGGACCATGGACGCCGCAGACACATACTTTGAGATCAACGTAACCACGCCGGGGCCGGCTTGGGTATGCGGAGATGCTCCGTCGTCGGAATACCTGCATTCACCATATAGATGGTTTATAAAGTGTTTGAGGAGCAGATCAAAAACAAATCCCAAAAAATACGTCAACTTAACGGCTGAAGATTTAAAACTGTTATTCGAAAAACAACAAGGCACTTGTCCAATAACTGGTTGGAAATTAAAACTACCACTTACCACTAATGGGTGGAAAAACAACAAAAGACCCGAAAACGCAAGTGTAGACCGAATAAACTCATCGGAAGGATATACTAAAGATAATGTAAGGTTTGTCAGCTACATAGCTAATATTGCTCGTAATACATATAGCGATGATACGCTGATTGATTTTTGTCGGGCGGTTACCGAATACACAAAATCATTGAAGAAAGTTAAGAAGTAAAATGAAAAGACGACATTTCTTCGCCGCTTGGGTTTGTGGCATTGCGGCGCTGAGCGTACCAAAACTTGTGGGTGCTACAAAACCTGTAGATGCTAAACAGTTCGATAAGCATCCGTATTATAAACTTTCCAAACAAGCCATTGAAAACATTAACCTGTTGTTAAAAGAACTTAACAAAAAACTTGACTCACAAAACATGTGTTTTACTGACGAATGTCAAGTAACTTTTCTACAGCAGGCTTTAGGGACTATAAACGCTGTTCCGCCCTTCTCTTGTGTTTCATTTGAGGATACCGAATATGTACTTTTTTGGAAAAAGTATATACTTGATTTTGCAACGATAATTGCCCTAGTTCACGATGATATATTTCTGCACTCACAATCAGACTATAACTGCATGGTCAATACTAATGATATGTATTTAGGTAAATGGCGCTACAACTTTCTTTATCTCGAATCCGCGGTTAAAAGGATAAAGATCTCAAACCTTCCAGGTCTAAAATGTGTACCCTAATCGTCTCATGGAATTCCGAAGGTATGCTCGTAGGAGCAAACCGGGACGAAAAATACAATCGATATTCCGAAGATTTCGCTTTCCGTCCTGATGGCGTGTGCTGCCCTTTGGATGTAAGAGGTGGCACCTGGATTGGTCTTAATGACCGATTCGTATTCGCTGCTCTTACTAATCTGGAAGTACCACGCGGCGATAAAATGGGGCGCCGATCTCGCGGAGACCTAGTGTTTCAAGCTCTAAAACAGAGCAATGCACTCACAGCAACCGGAAAGGTATTCGAACTATTAGGGTCTGGCTTGTACAACCCGTTCAACATCTTTATTGCTGATAAAACGCGACTGCTTGGCATCACATTTACTGAGCCTGAGATTAAGGTAGTGCAACTTTCTCCTAATAATTATGGTGGTGAGAAGACACACGTTGCTACACCTTGGGGAATCAATGCTTGGCAAATACCTCGTTGCCAGAAAATTAGAGGCACCCTTTTGGAAGAGGTTAAATCGGTACAAACTCTACTTAAATATCACGGAGATATTTCCAACAGCAGAGAAACATCTCTATGCCTACACCAAGATGATTATGGAACAGTTTCTAGTTGTGTTATGGATGTGACTTGGGACTTGGGTTTTAAAGTTTTTCATACTAATAAGCCTCCCTGTGAGTCTTCTTGGAATAGATTAGCACTAAAGGCAACATGATAACAATTAACGATATTAAACCTGGAAAAACCTATCATTATCGTTGGATTATCACCGATCCAAACAACGATGACTTTTGGGTTGCCGAAACCCTCCACGCCTTCCTGGCACGCCCTAAAAAGATTCCCAAAAACGCCAAAGACCCACATGGCAAAGATTGGTCAGACGCCAGCGTAAGATTGATACCAGGAGAAGGTGATTTAGAGATAGTTGCCGTAACCGGGGAGGAAGGTTGCGAAGCGTTCGATACCACGGTGCTTTACAAAATTGTGGAGGATAACAATCTTTATAGTCTCGATGGTGAAGAGATAGAGTGGATGATCAACGACGGAGCTAAGCCCGGACCAATACCAATGGGTCCATCCACTCCGCCGGAAAATTTAAAGAACCAATTGCCACGAAAAAACGACAAATGAAAATCTTAATCACAGGTGGTAATACTTTAGTCCCCATCGATAAAGTTAGGGGAATTACTAACATTTTCCGTGGCAGAACAGCAGCTAATATTGCCAATTCAGCGGCTTACGGAGATGAAAATGACCATGAAAAACATGATGTAACAGTTTTGGGGAACTCGCAAATGCAACATTGGCTCAATACGGAGTGGAAAAACCTGAGATTGAGCGTATATAAAACCTACGACGAACTGTACTCTTGCATGAAAGAGGAAATTACTACCGGCAAGTACGACGCGATTATTCATTCGGCAGCTGTTTCTGATTATCAAGTCAACCGAGTGCTAGAGCCTTCAATGCTGGATCTGCCACGTCCTTCGCTCCCAATGGGAGGTAAGATTAGCTCCAATTATGACGTACTGTATTTAGAGCTTGTGCCTACTGAGAAGATTATTGATAAAATTAGAAAACCCTGGGGCTTCAAAGGTGTATTGGTTAAATTTAAGCTCCAGGTGGATACAAGTGATGAAAAGCTTATTGAGATTGCAAAGAAAAGTAGAGAAACCTCCGAGGCAGATATTATCGTAGCCAACTGTTTAGAGTGGGCTAAAGAAAGAGCCTTTATTATTACTGAGCATGATTGTGTAGAGGTGGAGAGAAAAGAATTGGCACCTTGTTTGTTAAATTACGTATTGGGCGCGGACTCAATGGACAAGGCGGTGAATACCGGGCGATGACTAACTTAAAACGGTGTAGATAAATGTCAAAAGACCAACACAAATGGGTTAAGAAAGACTGTATAGCTGCCCACGTTTACCGGTGGGTATGCGAAGGTTGCGGAACCGAAGCGTTTAATGTAGATAATTACGATAATCCCTCGCACTATTGTGATGTAACGGAATCGTCATACAGTACTTACAGTAATAAATATTATGACGCTGATGTTAAAAATATAACCAATCTTTTATCTTGCAGCGAATGTGCTATAAAAGAGGTAATAACATGAAAATTAGGACGGGTTTTGTTTCCAACTCTTCTAGCTCTTCTTTTGTTATATATAAAAAGAGATTATCCCAAATTCAACTTGATATTGTTAGGAATTATGATAACATATTGCGTGCCATTTTGGGAAACTATTATAGTGGTGGTTGGGATATGGACGAATGCCCTGACTCGTTCGATTTCGGAACATCGATGGATAACGAGAACCTCAGAAGCAAATTAGAAGACTTAGGTATTCCATATGAGGCATCCGTGGGAGAAGAGGAATGAATATACTTCTTGGCGTCACCGGTTCAGTTGCGGCAATTAAAATCCCAGAGGTGTACAAAGCTCTGCGGGATTTGGGCACTGTGAAAGTGGTTGTAACCGAATGTGCTCACAAAATTATGAGTACCCAAAACAAACACTTCCAAAACTCATACGAACCAATACGTAGTTTGTGTATGATTTATGACGATGAAAAAGAATGGAACTGGAGAAGTATCGGTGATCCTGTTTTACACATCGATCTTAAAGATTGGGCTGATGTTTTAGTAATTGCTCCGCTTACTGCTAACACTTTGGCTAAGATGGCTAATGGTATTTGTGATAATTTGTTGACGTGCATTTATCGTGCATACCCTATGACGCCGGAATTTAAAAAACCGCTAGTTCTGGCGCCCGCCATGAATACTGATATGTGGTACCACCCTGTTACGGAAAAACATTTAGAAGAGCTGCGGCAAAGACATACTGAATGGTATGGCAGACCATTAAACACAGTTTCTTATATTAAAATTGTACCACCAATCGAGAAGAAGCTAGCCTGCGGCACTACTGGAATCGGAGCTATGGCAGAGCCAGCAGATATTGCTAAAGCGGTTGAAAATGTCACAACTTGATTTTGTCAGGGCTCAAGAGCAGGCTCGCAGACAATGGGTGACGGTGTGGTATAGAAAACGCCGAACCGCGCTGATTTGTGCGTAAGGGATTAAATACATATATTATAACTGGGGCGATAGCGCAGTCAGGTTGGCGCAATTCCCTGATAAGGAATAGGTCGGCAGTTCGAATCTGCCTCGCCCCACCATTTTAGTGGACATAATTACCAAAATAGAACAATTCCTTATCCAGTCGCCGCCCAAAGAGGAGACTGAGTATGATAAGGTTGTCCTAGCCAAGCAAAACGAACTACTCAAGTGGGGTAAGATATATCTGTATCGAAACCCTACGTTAGTATTGACTCCGGACGAAGCTAAAGCCCTCGTTAAAACTGAATGGGGTGAATTTATGGAGGAAGAGATTAATACCTCCGATTATCCCCATCATAATCGCGATTTTATGGGATGGTTTGTACACGAAATACAGGGAACATTCACTCCCGGCTGGTTTGGAAATATCCCATTCAGACGTAGCGTTTTGATTTGTGCATAACCGCGCATTTCAATATGTCCACTAAGTACGACAAATTACTTGCCGCTTGTGATTATTTCCTAAAAGAAGCCAAAAAGAAGAAAAAGCCCTGGAGTAAGAAGCCCCCAGGATGGAAGGAAAAGTCCGTCAAGCAGTATTCTCGCACGATGATGAAGGGTGAAGAACATCCTTTTGCCGATTGTGTGGAGAAGATGAAGAAACATATGGACGATCCTGAAAAATTCTGTGCTTCGGTAAAAGATAAATTTTCACCAGGATGGCGGAAAAAGAATAAGAAAAACAAATAATGAGTAAGTGTAAGTTAGTAAACAGTAATTGTAAGTGGTGTGGAAAAACCTATCAGGCACAGCTTTATTTACTAAAAAAGAACAAGCGGCGGTACTGCTCTAACAAATGCACAGGAGCTGCTAAACGCAAAACACCTTTGTTGCTTAAATGCCATAACTGCGAAAGAAATTTTTCACCACATAGACGTAAATTACACCAGCAATTCTGTTCCGTATTGTGTCAGTTACAATTTACTGGACCTAAAAGAGGTGAAAAGATTTCACAAGCTTATCACAATAAAGCTGAAAATGATAAAAATAAAATAGCGGCCAAAATATCAAAATCAAAACAAAAAAGAATATTGAAAGATCCAGAATATGCGGCTAAATTAAAAGCCTCCGGATTAGCTGTAGGCCACCGAAAACAAAATAAATCCCAAATAGAAAAACGCAAAGCCACTATTTCGGCTCGGTACACTAAAGAAGAATTATCTCAAAAAGCAGCCATAAGAATATTTCCCTATTCTGCCTGGAACAAAGGTCTTACTAAAGAAACTGATGACAGAGTTGCAAAACAGGCTACACAGCTAATTGGTCACCCACCAAATAAAGGATCTGGATATGGTAAATGTGGGTTTAGAAACGATATTCAATTATATGTCCGATCCAGATGGGAGGCGAATATTGTTAGAATGTTATTGTTAGAACAAATACCATTCGAATACGAAAAGCAACGTTTTCTTTTAAAGAATGGTAAAGAAAATATGGGATATACGCCTGATTTTTATATCCCGTCGCGGGGTAAATACATAGAGGTTTCTGGTTTTATGCATGATAAGAAAACTAATAAATTACAACTATTTGCTACTCAAATTACTACTAAAATCGCAAATATAGCAGTACTTGAATACTATTCACTGATGAAACATTACGTCGGCCGACTAGAAGAATTAGAGATGGGAAAAGGAGAGCACACAAAAATTTTTAAACATCCTAAATCCCAAACCATATTACAATTTTTAAATGGAGAAGAAAGTTTATGGGAAACGAGTAACATTACCGATGTTTGAAATACCATTAAGTCCCACAATTAAAATATCTGATATCAAAAAGAGAAGATTTAATATTATAGATAGAAATAAAAGAAAAGTTTTAATATGCGCTTAAAGTCATCAACCTCCTTACCTATTATATGGACCTATGTTAATAAGATCCGCTCCTCCTCATTTATCTGTGCGTAAATTCAATTTGATGGATCAAGTTGTTAAACGATGCACCTGGGAAATACAAGTTCAAGAAGATGCTAACATTTTCAAACTCTTGAACAAACGAAGTGTTTTGATCTGTGCGTAACTTTGCGCATAAAACATCATTTATGTATGCAAAACAAAAGCGAACATGAATGTTTCAGAGAGGCGGCAGATCGCGTTTGGAACATAGCACGAGAATACGAAGCTAAAGGGTTGAAAGATCTGGAAGAGGAGTTAAAAGAGTTGGCAACTCAGCTGCATAATTCTGCCAGAAAAATAGAAGAAGATAATAAATAATCTTATTAAAGGATATCAAAATGAGTAACGAATATTTTGAGGCAGCAGACAGAGTTAATGAATTAATCAACGATAGTGAAAACGATAACGTAACAGTTGCTTTACGCCGAGGTCATGCTAAGTTAGTAAACCTTGCTAGGTCTAAAAGCATCATTAAAATCGCCTCTAATCAGAGCGGAGAACATGTATCGGTTAGTGAGATAAAAGAAGTAGTTTAACGGGGCTATAGCTCAGTGGGAGAGCACTAGGTTTGCAACCTGGGTTTTTTTAGCGTCGGTTCGATCCCGACCAGCTCCACTATTGAAGTGTTATAGTAAGTTATATGACTTACTCTCGAAGCGACGCGGGCAAACTTGGATACCAAAAATCACGTAGCATTTTATTAGCCTTATGCCAACAGCGCAAACAGGAAGCTACGGCAAAATACGACGAAAATCCCAAACTTTGCGGTTACTGCAAGTGCAAAATATCCTATAAAAACCGATGCAACCAATATTGTAACCATAGTTGCGCTGCTAAGATTAACAACCGCAATAAACCTAGCAAAGCGCGCGGTTCGTGTATTAGATGTGGAAACCAAATAACTCGCGCTAAAAAATATTGCAGCTCCTGCTGGACAAATAAACATGCCTTAGAAAATTTAAATACTGATCAATCGAGAAAAAGGCTAATAATAAAAGAACGAGGAATTAAGTGTGAATTATGCGGCATCACCGAGTGGAGAGGACAAGCGACACCGGTACAATTAGATCATATAGATGGAAATTCTGACCACAACACTAGAGATAATCTCCGCCTGTTGTGTCCTAATTGTCACGCTCTAACTCCCACTTTCACAAGCCGCAATAGAAAAAACTATAATAGCAGCAGGAACCTAAAGAGAAGAAAAAGGTATCACAGAGAAAATTGCCCTGGTAGCACAACGGAGGTGCAACTGCCTCGTAAGCAGTCGGCTCTCAGTTCAAATCTGAGTCAGGGCTCCACGCCCGTATAGCTCAATGGTAAAGCGCAACCCCGGTACGGTTGATATTCCAGTTCGATTCTGGGTGCGGGCTCTGTATTTGTCGAGATAGAAATTGGCAATTCCATAAACATTATGTGTTCGTTAATATTGCTCCAGATTTTGAACTAATAGAAATATCTTTAGTTAAAAGTGGTGGATACCCTTTTGTAATGTTGCCTAGAAGAAAGGTTCTAATATGCGCCTAGTTCACACTCAGATTTATTATTCCCAATCGTATCACCCTATATTTGAGATCGGAAAAGTAGAACCGGTATGTCATATGCCCGGTACTGTAGAACAAGAAGCCTTTACGTTCTACACTGTTTTGATTTGTGCATAATTTTCTATATTAAAGTAATTATAAGTCTTGACATTTACAAATAGAACAGATACAATAACGTGCCATGAATGAGAATAATACAACATATTCAGGAGCAATATTAAAACGTAACGTGTCTTGTTCTGGTAGTAGCGTTTAGATTTGCGCCCTTGGTGTAACGGAAACATCAGAGGTTTCCAACCTCTGGCTATCAGTTCAATTCTGATAGGGCGCTCAGCTTTATATTTATTATTTTCTGAATTATATCAAGGTATTTTTGGGATGTACTTATTTTGAAGTATTTCTGTCCCGATGAATCTATGATAACTAATTCAATCATCTTATCTAGGCAAGCCTGGAATTTGCGGTCGTCATTATTCTGAACAGCATTAGTAAAAAATCGTTTTTCCTCTCCCGCCAGCCGCTCCAATCTAATGTATAGATGGCAGAATGAATATTAACAACTACTTATTAACCGACTGTTTATCAAACATCCAACGTAAACGATGTGAAATGTGCGGGAAAACTGTTAATAACAAATGTGTTGATATAGATTATGAAATAATAGGACATTTGAAAGTTCCCAATAAGAAAAAACCTTATACTTTAACTGGTTCAGTGTGTGCTAGAGCTAAAACCAACGGCAGAACGTCTAGAAAATATGGGACACAATACTTTATTAGAACCAAAGGGGTAGTTAGAAATTATATGAAAAGAATATCTTTTTCTATAAAACATGGCTACCACTGTTTAAGTTGTGGATATCGCAGTACTAACATTAGCAGTTCGATTTTAGAAAGGCGATCTGGAGATGGAAATATTATCATTAAGTAAGTTACAGGATCGTATTTATTTAGTATCTTGCAACAGTCGTTATGACTTAACAATGGCTTTTCTGAGATATCAGGAATACTACGAATCTCCCAACCCTCGTTTCTGGCGAAAACCGTTCACTATCACTGAATATATGGCATGGTATTCTAAAGATCGAGACAAGCCATATTTTAGTTATACGGAGGATTGGGGCGGTTTTAATATGCCCACCAAGATGATACAGGAAGTCTGGGAAAAAGGTATATCAGACCCCAACCACTATGATTATCTAATGCGTGGGATACTGGGCATGATCCTGGACAACGGGGCGGAAGATGCATATTTAATAGGCACTCCTGAGAAAAATAAAGAACAGTATTTAAAACATGAAATAGCCCACGCTTTGTTTTATACTAATAAAAAATATCGGGACACTATGGAAACAATGATTTCTAAACTTCCCGAGAAAGTATATTCCGAGGTAAAGGCTACTTTAATTAGGAAAGGATATACTGACATAGTTATAGCGGATGAAATCCAGGCTTATTCTTCGTGCAATGAAGATCTGGCAGAATTTCTTGATGACGAAGAAAACACTATAGCCTATGCTGATTTCATTGATGGGGTGATAAAGATATATAATAAATATAGAAACCAGGCGGTAGTAGCTCAACAGTAGAGTACTGGTTTGCCGAATCGGAGATACGGGCGCGAGACCCGTCTACCGCTCCATGATATGTATCCGCTGCGGATCCAAAAACGTATACGAAGCATATAAGTTCAAATACATTTACATGCTACGAAGACACGATGGCGGTAAACATCCAATTATAAAATTCATAAAGAAGACTAAAATTACTCGTCGTAAAATTAAAGTATCGAAAACTTTTAAAGTATCCAAAAAGTACAATTACGATTACGACTGGCAGAATGAACACTGTTTTGTACGGGCAGTATGGCGCTGCGGCAAGTGCCGAAAAAGCTGGAGAGATTTGTCCAGGACCCTTCAGGCTAAATATACTGATGGAGACGCTAGCCGATACAACTTAAAAAAGCCAATATCAATGCATTGGAGTTTGTGAGCCGGACCATTGGCAAATGGAGCTTGTTCTGCAAAAACAGGACTATAAGGTTCGATTCCTTACCGGCTCTCCATATTAGTACAGCTTGCCGAAAAGGCGCTGTTCCTCAGAGCTTGCTTTGAGTCAATCTAGCACGGGTTTAGCGTAAAAACCCGTATGCCTAAAATTGTATAAGATTATGGATAGTGAGCTGAGTAACCGGAGAATTTGATGTATAATCATATATCTAAGATGGCTGACAAGTTTTTAGCAAAAATCACCAAAGAGGCTTCTCAGGTAGAAACCGTCACGGTAGGATCTAAGGATCCCATTTTGATGCAGTATAAAGACCAAATATTTAAAATCATCCAAAAACGATATGGTCAAGAGCTAGGAATGCAAGTTATTCCTTTCTTGGGGGCGCTCAAGTTTATACCCGATGAATTATTCCATAAACTGTTGGGCAAAATTGATCAAGTAGTTCTCACTATCGACCGAAAAACTGACACCGTGTTGGCTATCTCAGGGATTAGAAAAGGGTACGATCACAACCGGGTTCAGCTATTTGCTCTCAAGCCCATGGAAAAGGGAATGGCGTTGTCTCAAGCAAAAGCAGCCAAACGGGCAGCTGATCAGCAAATCGAACTACTATTCTCTGGCAACAACTACATAGAGTTATCGGTGGATTTGTTTGAAAAAGTACGCAGGATGTATCAGCTGTACAAAAAGTCTAATCCAGAGGGGGTTGATTTATACATATACCCAGCCTGGGCAGCGGCGAGGATTATGCCAGGGCGTAACATGCGTATAACCGAAGATGGGGTTATATACGAAAAGAGGGTACACCGAGCCGGGACGACGGCAAAAAAGATTTTAATCGGCAGTGTACCGACTTTAGTAGGAATTAAAGGTTACTCCAGTATAGAAGAAGCATCCAAAGAGGCTAAGCATATTGGTAAGATACTGCAAGGAAGATATGGCGGCGGAATTAAGGTTAAAGATTTTAATCCTGAACTTTGGAATACATGAGCACTAAAGTAGCAAAAACCAGACACGTCAAAGAAGACGTATACATGCCCAGCGCATTAGGGGCTATCCGGCGCTATATAAATAAGCCGTACCATTATATACACTTCTCCGACACTGTTCAGCCATGGAATCAAAAGGGTCAAAAACCAGCTGACAGGAAGATGCTTTGGGGATTGTACCTTCAATCCTCGTTTGATACTCCAATAGGTATTTATGGCTTTCCTATTAATGATGATTCTGTAAAAGATTTGGAAACGCCATCCGCCGGTTATGGAAATAAGGTTTTAAAGTTCCGGGCAGACGCACCTGCCATTATGATATTTAAAGCCAAAAATCCAGAATCAGTATTGAATGTGGCAGAATACACTGAAGATGATCTTAAACAAGATGTTGTTGCAATTAAAGAATTATTAAAACCGTATGCCAAAGCCAGTCGGGACCAAATAATCGGCAAGAAAGAACAGCTTCAAACTTTTTATAATCAGTACGAGATAAAATATAATGAATTGAATACCGAAATATTTAAGTTAAATGAAGAGTTGAAGCGACACGAAAGCATGGCAACAGATGCCAACCGCCTAGCTTATATAGAAACAAAAGGAGAGCTGACTAAAAAAAAATTAGAGTTGGATAAACTGGCTGTAGCAAAAAGTGAAGTTTCTGATAAGCTAAATGCCTTTTCAGAATACGTTCTAAGCTCCGATGAACTTTTGGATCAAACAATAGACAAAACCGTAGACGATTTGTACGAACGAAGTGTAAGAGCTAGAAGAGTTAGTAAACCCGCTTCAGGATTGTTCTATGTGATTCGGTTTTTACACGAGAATACAACAGAGTTGGGAATCCAGATTGGTAATAAGTTTTTGTTTAGAAGAATATTATCCACACTAGGATATTCCGGCGTTCATGATCCTGGTTCTGGTGTAATTCACGGAAATGAGCCAGCCCAAGGAGTATACTTTGGTACTGGTAATATTGATGTTCTTGACATCGTTAGAAACCCCAAGAAAGAAACGATAAAGTGGGAGGGTAAGACCTACGAGTCGTCGGTTGCGGGAGAGTTAAAAGATTTATTAACAAAAGCCACTACCCCTATTGATTTAGGAAAATACACCAAGACTAAAGCGGAAGAATTAGTAAAGATTATCACCGAAGATGCCAGTGATGCGGAGCGTTTCTTTATAGTAAAAAAGATGCTCGGCAGGGATTTGGGCGTATTCGTTGACGACCCAAACGAACAAGTCAGAGCTGAGGTAGCTAAGCGTGCCCCGATGGACATTATCCTCGCCATGGCAAAAGATACTAGCATGCAGGTTAAAGAGGAGTTAATAAAGCGGTACGAAGGCAAAGAGCTATCTAAAATGATTAAGGACCATATCCTCTCCCCTTCTATGATCTCAGGTGCGATAGAAAACCCTGCAACTACTGATAAATATAAAAAGGTTCTACAAGATCAATACAAGAAAGTTATAGCAAGGTCCATATCCAAGGAAGCCTGGGATTTGGCAAAACAGCACAAGTTCGATAAATTAAAAGAAGAGATATTAGAGAAAGCAACTGACAGCACTATTGTTGCTTATATTAATGGTATTTTTAAAGTTTTAGGCAATCCTGAAAAGGGAACTTATTCAGGAGATGTTTATCATATTAATATAATGTTACAAATTTTTGGTAAAAAGTTTCCCCAAGCTTTATATAACTTTCCCAATAGAATAATTAGAATGGCAGTCGCCCAGGTTATATTTGGCGACACAAACTATGCCAAAAAGATGATTCATGATCCTGAAGTTGACGTTAGAGTCTCTTTGGCTAGATACGGAGGGGAAGAGGTCGCCAATCTGTTACTAAAAGATGACGAATTTGCAGTTCTTCGCCACGTCGTAGCTAAAGCCAGTCCTGAACGTCTGGCAGAGATAATGAATCATTCTGACGAACGTATTCGAAATGCTGTTGCCGCGCGTATCGATACAAAATATTTGATTCAAATGTTTAAGGATGGTCCAGATTCTATTAGATCAACTATATTGAATCGAGATGAAATACCAGAAGAGCTATACAAGATGGCAATTTTTATGGAGGATGTGAAAAGTGATGCGGTCAGAAAGCTGGCACTGTCTGGTATGTCTCCTCCTGAAATTGAAGCTATTGCTCTTGATGAATCACTGAGCGATGATATACGCACTATCGCTTTATCTGTTTATCAAGGTAAACTATATGGACAAGAAGATGTGCTGGCTAAAATAATTGAGAAGCTGGTACATGACAATTCAAAAACAATAAGGATGTGGCTGGCGCAAAATGCCATAATCTCGTATGAACAAATTAAAAAAATAACTGATCTTCTGCTGGACGATCCGGACCTAGATGTGGTTGCTCAATATACAAAGAAGGATCGTTACCGAGTTTTTTCCGAGGAACAGTTAAAAAAACTATTGAACAAAAAGAGCCCAGTTATCGATGAGGCAATTAGCCAACTGTACTCCGAAGTTCCGTGGACACTTTTAATGAACAGTATTTCTGCGGAAGTTAGATATAAAGCGGTAAACCATCTAGATGCTAAGTATTTACCTCAAATGATGAACGATGAGTCTGCTAAGGTTAGACAGTCGGTAGCAGAAAGAATAGGTGTGGAACATCTATCACAAATGATAAAAGACCCCGATAGCAATATTCGTGCCGTTGTGGCGAACAGAATAGATGCCAAACATTTAATACGTCTAATTACCGATCCCGGTGCGCAAGTAAGGGCAAAAGTTGCGAATAGAATACCGTTCAAATATGTTGAGGCTATGGTGAGGGTGGAGGAGCGCCGGGGCAATACTTTAAGCGATGATGACGAAGAGTATTGGCACGATA
>Ga0307377_10000957_pt1 | contig 38350 bp, 33 predicted proteins | sample TR3MG_FD_202535 | JGI IMG/M metagenome (GOLD analysis project Ga0307377, IMG submission 202535) | Soil microbial communities from Risofladan, Vaasa, Finland - TR-3 | ecosystem: Environmental > Terrestrial > Soil > Coastal area > Acid sulfate soil | place: Finland: Risofladan, Vaasa | collected... | reverse complement strand
TCGCAGACGCCGTGGGCATACGCGCGATGTTCGCCATAGTGGCCGCCTTCTCTTTCGTCGGGCCGGGCTCGCTCTTCCTCTTGTACCGGGACCCGCCGGTAGAAGGCTGAGGGCCGGGGCGCGGCCGCGCCGGAGCCGTAGCCGCCGCGCGGCTAGCATCGGGAGTCGCGCCCGGGATGGCCGCGCCGCGGTCGCTCGGCCGTCCGCAGCTTGGCCGCCGGCCGGCCTTCAGCTTTCGGGAGCGCCGGAGCGGCGCGCGTCCAGTGCCGGGGCCGCTGTGTTCCTAGCTTTCGGGAGCGCCGGAGCGGCGCGCGTCGAAGACCTCCAGCTGGGGCTGCTCCATGCCGTTGTAGCGGTTGATGGTGACCTTGTAGACGAGGTCGATGCGATCGCGGTTCTTGAAGGAGAAGTCGCGCTCGAGCCTTACGGCCCCCTTCCAGAACATGGCCGGCCACTTGTGCTTGCCGAAGTCGAGCGTGAGCTTCAGGTGGGTCTGCTCGGTCTTGCCCACGATCTGGGCGTCGACGATGGGCACTTCCTTCGAGAGGAACACGAGGGGACGGTTCTCCTCGCCGTAGGGCTCGAAGCGCTCGGTGAGCTCGGTCAGGTCGGGCTTGAGGAACTCGTGGGGCAGCTCGGCGTCGATTTCGATGGTCTCCTCGTTTTCGAAGAGCTCGATGCCTTCGGCGTAGGCCTTGGCGCGCACGAGGAATTCTTCCCAGTTACCGAGCTTGAGGCTGAAGCCCGCGGCCGAGTCGTGGCCGCCGTAGTCGATGAAGAGGTCGGCGCAGGCCTCGAGGAAGGGCGTGACGGCGAAGCCGCGGGCCGAGCGGACCGAGCCGACTACGGTCCCGTCGCCCTGGAACGAGGCGACGACGGCGGGCACGTCGAGGGTGCTCGTCAGGCGCGAGGCTATGAGGCCGGTGATGCCCCGGTGCACCTCCTGCCCTCCCACGAGGGCGAGCTTGCGCCCGTGGCCCTCGAGACTGTCCATGGCCTTGGGGTAGACGAGTTCCCACTCCTCGGAGCCGAGTCTGCGGCGGTCGAGATTCATCTGGATGACGCGGTCGGCCTGGACCTCGCGCTCCCCGCGCGACCCGGAGAGGAAGAGCGAGACCGCGGCCGCTGGTTCGCCCATGCGCCCAGCAGCGTTGATCACGGGCGTGATCTGCCAGGCGGTCTCGCCGGCGCCGAACCGCTTGCCCGCGATGCCCAGCTTCTGCAGGAGCTCGGCGAGGCCGGGCCGGGGGGCCTGGTTGATGGCCGAGAGCCCGCGCCTCACGAGTATGCGGTTCTCGCCGCGCAGCGGCATGAGATCGGCTATCGTGCCCAGGGCGACGAGCTGCAGCCGCGCGAGGTCGTCGTCGCCGAACCAGTCGGCCTTCTTGAGGGCGAAGGACACGAAGAGGTTCGCGAAGACGTCGAGCTCGGAAAGCGGCTCGGACCGGTAGCGGCCGATGCGCGAGAGCTCCCGCAGGCGGATGAGGCTCTGGCCGCGGGCCTGGGCGATCTGCCCGCCCACCTCGGGCGCGATGTCGTAGAGCTGCCAGTCGATGCCCGCGCCGAAGGCCTTGCCCAGGAGCTTCTTCTGCAGCTCGCCGTCCCAGACGAAGATCTGCCGGTCGCGCAGGAAGGGCAGGAGCCTCGTGTGCTCCAGATCGACGACGCCGGGCACGATGGTCTCGCGGACCCTGGCGGTCTCGACGAGATTGGAGAGGCGGACCGCCTCGACGAGGTAGGCCTCGTTGACGGGCTGCACGTTGAGCAGGGCGACCTGCTGCTTGTAGATGCCCGAGCGCGCGAGCTTGAGGGCGGCGGCCAGCTTGTAGGCCACGCCGCAGCCGGCGAGATCGCGGAAGGGGTAGCCGGAGTCGGGCAGCTTCGGGTCGATGACCGCGACCGCCGCGGGCGGCTCTCCCGACTGGAGGCGGTGGTGGTCGACCACGATGACGTCGACCATGAGCTCGGCGGCGCGCTCGACCTCGGCCACGTTGGATATCCCGCAGTCCACCGTGACGATGAGGGTGCCGCCCCGGGCGGCGAAATCCTCGACGGCGGCGAGCGACAGGCCGTAGGGCTCGTCGGAGTTCGGCACGCGCCAGCTCACCTCGAGGCCGAGCTCCGCGAGGGCCTCGACCATGAGGACCGTGGAGGTCACGCCGTCGGTGTCCCGGTCGCCGAACACGAGGACCTTCTCGCCCTCGTCGACGGCGAGGAGTATGCGGTCCACCGCGTCCTCCATCTGCGCGAAGCGGAAGGGATTGTGGAGATAGCGCGGGTCGTCTTCGAGGAAGAAGAGGATGTCTTCGGGCTCGGAAAGGCCGCGGCGGATGAGTATCGAGGCGGTGAGGGTGTCGGTGCCGTATCGCGAGGCCAGTTCCTTGACCGCGGAGGCGGGGACTTCCGTCTTGGACCATTTCATAGGGCTGATATTTCCTTTACTATGAGCGGCCGCCGGGGAGCCCGCTCCGGGCCCACGGCGAGCGAGGACTCGACAAGGCTTCGCGCCGCCTCCAGCGAGGCCGCGTCCTTGCCGTAGACCCTGCAGATCCGATCTCCCTTTCTCACTTCGTCGCCGGTCTTCCGCTCGAACACGAAGCCCACGTCGGGGTAGACCGGGTCGGCTGTCGTGTTGCGTCCGACGCCCAGGTTCACGCCCGCGAGCCCGATCTTGTAGGCGTCGATGGCGGTGACGAAGCCCGAGGCCGGAGACCGCAGCTCGAAGGAATGGCCGGAACGCCAGGAGCCGCGCAGGGCGAGCATGCGCTCGGGATCGCCGCCCTGGCTGCGCACGTTGGCCATGAAGAGCTCGCGCGCCTTGCCCGAGGCGATGGCGCGCTCGCAGCTCTTCACGCCTTCCTCGACGCTGGAGGCCAGGCCGCCGGCGACCAGCATCCAGCCGCCGAGCCTATACGTCACCTCCATGAGGTCGGCCGGGCCCGAACCTTCGAGGCAGTCGATCGACTCCTCCACCTCGAGGAAGTTGCCCACCTTGAGGCCCAGGGGCTCGGCCATGTCGGTGATGACCCCCACGATGCGCTTGCCCATGGCGGTGCCGGTGCGCACGAGGCTCCGGGCGAGGGCCTCGGAGTCTTCGAGGGTCTTCATGAAGGCGCCGGGACCCGTCTTGACGTCGAAGACCAGGGCATCGGCGCCCTCGGCCACCTTCTTGGAGAGGATGGACGCGGTGATGAGGGGAATGGACTCGACCGTGGCGGTGACGTCGCGCAGGGCGTAGAGCTTCTTGTCGGCGGGGACGATCCGGGCGGTCTGCCCCGTCATGGCGTAGCCGTCCGAGGCCAGGATCGAGCGGAACTCATCCTGGCTCAGGGCGGTGCGGTAGCCCGGGATGGACTCGAGCTTGTCGAGGGTGCCGCCCGTGTGGCCGAGGGCCCTGCCCGACATCATGGGGTCCTTGATGCCGCAGGCGGCCACCATGGGCGCCAGGACGAGCGAGACCTTGTCGCCCACGCCGCCGGTGGAATGCTTGTCGACGAAGGGGCCGGCGAGGCCGGAGAGGTCCATCGTGTCGCCCGAGCGGAGCATGAGCTCGGTGAGGTCGGCCGTCTCGCGGCTCGTCATGCCCTTGAAGAACACGGCCATGAGCCAGGCCGAGACCTGGTACTCGGGCACCTCGCCCTTCACGTAGCCTTCGATGATGAGTTCGATTTCCTCGCGGGAGAGCTCCCCGCCCGAGCGCTTTTTCATGATGACGTCTACCGCACGCATGACAATCCCCTTCCGGCCCTCGTTCCGAGCGGACGCGGTCGTTCCTATGGTTTCACGCCCGTCCCGCGGGCCATTGATTGAAGTTCCCGTCTCATGCCGGAGCCGGCCGCAGAAGCCTGCGCTCCTGCTCGGTGTAGACCGCGCCGCCGCGCCCGAGCTCCGATTTGTACAGCGAGCAGCGCTCGATCGTCCACTGCCCCGCGAGGGCCGAGGCGATGTACGCCCTCATTTCGGCGAAGTCGCGCCCGGTCGGGCCGCGCGCCGTCGGCTCGTCGCGGCGCCCGGCCTCCCGGGCGCCGCGCCCCCTGATGCCGCCTTCGCGCGCGCCCCTTCCGCCGCGTCTTCGCTCCGGCAGGCGCGCCAGCGTGATGTGCGGCACGAAGTCGCGGCCCCCGCCCGCGGGACCCCATTCGGCATTGAGCCGTCCGAGTCCCCGCTCGCTCGCCTCGGCGGCGAGGGCCTCGTTGAAGGAAGCGTAGATGCGCCGCGCCGGGCTCGGCTGCGCGCCGGCCGGAGTGTCGTCTATGCCGAGGTAGAGGACCCGCCAGGGACCGCGCGGCGGAAAGCCGCCGAGCGCCGAAAAGCGGAACGGAAAGGCCGCCTCGTCGAGCCGGGCCAGAGCCGCGCCCGCGCAGGCGAGGCCCCTTTCGTCGATCTCGCCCAGGAAGGCGAGGGTGAGGTGGTAGCCCTCGCTGTTCGTCCACGAGAGGCCGGGCCACTCGCGCGCGAGCGCTCCGGCGAGGCCCGACAGGGCCGCTCGCGCCGGATCCGGCAGGCTCAAGGCGACGAAGCACCTCACGTCGGAATGAATCCGGCGGCCAGGGATGCGAGCGGAGCCTCGGCCGCCCGGCGCGCCAGGCCGAAGAGCAGGGCCTTGAGAGCGGCGAGCGAGGGCTTGTCGAGTTCGGCCGAGACCGCCTCGGCGAAGGGCCGGTCTTCGCTGTCGCGGAGCCAGTGGAGCGCGGCCGGAAGGAGGCGGAGCGAGGCGTCGGATTCCCGCGCGAAGTTCGGGGAGCTCGCGGCGACGTACTCTCCCGCGGCGCTCGATCCGCGCAATGAGCCCCGGTCGCAGTAAGGGCAGAGGAAGCCCCCCGCTCCGAAAGAGAAGGCGAAGGCCGGCGGGGCGCCGCGGCCTTCGCCGAGCGCCGCAGTCGCGAGGTCGCGGCCGCAGGAGGCGCAGCTTTCCGTGTCGGGGCCGAGGCCGAGCAGGCCGACGAGCCGCCACAGGAAGAGCAGCACGGCGTAGTCGCCGCGCTCGGCGCTCTGCATGTCGAGGGCCCGCAGCGTGTCCCGGCCGAGGGCGAGCACGAAGGGGAAATCCCCTCCGCCGCCCGAAGTCTTGATGAGCAGCTCGGCCACGAGCCCGGCGGCCCAGAGGCGGCCGAGCTCCTCCCGCAGGGCGGGGTAGGAGTCGCGCACTTCGAAATCGCTCAACTTGCGAAAATCCTTGGCCGGCTCCAGGTAGACGAAGGCCCGGCCCGAGGCGAAGGGCGAGGCGAGCGAGCGAAGCTTGCTCTTGGGGCCGCCGAAGACGAAGACGTCCACGAGTCCGGCCTCGGCCGTCATCATCGTGAGGATGCGGTCTCCCGCCGGACTCTCCCTCGTTCTCAGGATGAGGGCATCGTAGACGAGATTCCTGTTCGGCACGCTGCGAGTATCCGCCTCGGCGCGCGGCGCTGTCAAGGCGCGAAGCCGGCGGCCTCCAGGCTAGAAGCGGTAGCGGATGCCCAAGCCCCCCGAGCCGACCAGGGTGGTGGCGGGGAAAAGCTCCATGCCGACGCCGAGCTCCAGGCAGAGCTCGATCGGCGCTTTCGCGAAGCGGTAGATGACGCCGCCCGGGATGCGCAGACCGAAGCTGGTCGAGTTGCCCAGGTGGGTCTCGGCGCCGAAGCCTACGTACAGCGGAAAGTCCTCCTGCTTGATGACGAGGACTCCGGGGAATTCCATGAGGTAGTTGGCCTGGAAGGTGAAGCTCGCGCTCTGGTTGGACGAGTTGACGAAACTCCAGGCCGCCTTGCCTTCCAGCGACTGGTCCTTCGCCAGGCCCCAGCGGAGCGTGATGCCGGTGGGCTCGCCCAGGAACACGCCGAGCGCGAAATCGGGCGACCTGGCCTTGGCTGTCTGGGCGAAGGCCGCACCCGCCGCGGCGATCAGGAACAGGGCGGCTGCTACCGCGCTTCTAATCTTCAATCTGTCCTCCTTGGGGAAGGGAAAAATAACGGCGCCAGACGGCTGCCGAGCGAGTCCCGTGCTTTTCCGTCGCGGATATCGGCGCCGGTCAGGGCCTGGATCGCCGCGGGCGAGATTCCCGCGAAGACCGCGAACGAAAGGAGGAGGGCCGTTCCGATGCCCATGTCCGCCTCCGTCCCCGTCGCCGAACCCAGGCGCTCGAAGAGGGTTTTGAAGAAAGCCACGGCTTCCTCGCCGAGCGAGGCCTGCTCGACGATGATGGCCCTGATGATGTTGGGGTAGCGGAAAGCGCCTTCGATGAGGAAGCGGCTGGCCGCCTCCAGAGCTTCGCCGGGGTCCTGCGCCGCGCCCATGATCCGCTGGATGTCGTCGGAGACGTGCGTCCAGGCGCCCCGCAGCGCGGTTTCCACGAGCTTGTCCTTGGAACGGTAGTAGTAGTTCACCGCGGCGGCGTTGAGCCCGGCCTTGCCGGCGATCGAGCGCACCGTCGTCGCCGCGAGCCCCGACTCCGCGATGCAGTCCAGCGCGGCGATGAGGATGCGCTCTTCCGGCGACATCCGCGCCGGATCAGCCTCGCGGTCGAAGAACTCGGCGATGTCCATACCTGAGCCTCAATTTAGCTTGGCTTCCTCTTCTTGACAAGCGCATGATGCGGATGTATAAAACAAGTGTTTGAAGCACGTGGAATATCCATGATAACCCAGGACCGACCATGGGAAAGGCAGGAAACATGAAAGCGATCCATCAGTCGCGGGCAGACCTCGGCAAAAGCGTGCTCGTCACCGGTGCCTCGTCGGGCATCGGGCGAGCGACGGCTCTGCGCCTGGCTTCATCCGGCTACCTGGTATTCGGCACCGTGCGGAAGAAGGAGGACGCCGAGGCCCTCGCGGCCCTCGGCCCGGCCGAGAGCGGCCGGGGCGCCCTCGTGCCGCTCATCCTCGACCTCGGGCGGAAGGAGGGGCTGCCCGAGCTGGTCCGCGGCGTCGAGGCCGAGCTCGAAAAGCGAGGCATGCCGGGGCTCTACGCCCTGGTGAACAACGCCGGAGGCAGCCTGGTCGCCCCGGTCGAACTCATGAACCTCGAAGCCTTCGAGGTCGAGCTGCGCGCCCGCCTGATCGGCGCCCTCGGCCTGGCCCAGGCCTTCCTCCCCTCCCTGCGCCGCGCCGGCGGAAGGCTGCTCTGGATAGCCACGCCGGGAACGATTCCGACGGCCTTCGTCACCGGCATCCACGCCTGCGATTTCGCGGTCAACTGCATCGCGCGGACCTTGGCCCTGGAACTCGGCCGCTCCGGGCCTCCCGTCGTCCTCATCCGCTGCGGCGGCATCAGGACGAGGGCCGGGCTCGACACCGCGGGCGCGCTCGAACGGGGACTCGCGGGCGTCGCGCCGGAGCGGCGGGCGATCTACGAGGAAAAGCTCGCGCGCTGGAGCCGCTCCATGGCCGCCTTCGACGAGCGGCGCAGCGAGAGCGGGCGCGTGGCCGAGACGATCGAGCGCGCTCTCTCCGCGCCCCGTCCGCGCAAGCGCTATCGCGTGGGCTACATGTCCGGAGCCGCGGCCTTCCTCGAGTCGCTGCCGCAGGTCCTCGTGGACAGGATTCTCGCGGCCGCGGGCTGAAAAAGGGGCGGAGAGCCGCGAAGCCCGCGGATGTTGCCAGCGAAGACGTCTTCACCTACACTTGAGCGGAGGGGGGAAGCATGCTGTTCGTCCTGGCAATCGTTCTCGCCGCGGCCGCGGCCGGACTCTTCATCGCGAGCAGGGTGATGGCCGCGAAGGTGGCGCTCATGCGCCTCACCGAGACATCGAAGGCGGCCGTCATCCAGGCCGAGGTCAAGGCGGTGGCCGACGAGATCGGCGCGGGCAGCTACGCCAAGCTCGTCGAGGTCAAAGGCCTCGTGCGCTGCGACGCTCCCCTCGCCGCGGAGTTTTCGCTCACGCCCTGCGTCTACTACGAGACCGAGGTCGTGCGCGAATACGAGGAGAGCTATGTCGAGTCGGGCGGCTCGGGCAAGGGCGGCACGGGCGTCCGGCGCGGCTCCGAAAGGCTTTCCTCCAGTTCGCGGGGCTGCCCCTTCGCGATCGACGACGGCTCAAGCGGCATCGCCGTGGACCCGACGGGCGCCGAGTTCCATCCGGAGACCAGCGTATCGCGTTTCGAGCCGGGGGAGGGCGAGCGCACGATCGGCAGCTACGTGCTTCGCGCCGTGGCCGCGGGCGGGGGAGGCCGCAGGACCATCGGCTACCGCTTCACCGAGCGCTGCGTGCCCGTGGAGCGGCAGGTCTACGTGCTCGGCGAGGCGACCGACGCCGGGGGCAGCCTGCATATCGGCAAGGTGCGCGGCCGCGGCAAGCGCTTCATCGTCTCGGTGAAGAGCGAAGAGGAGCTCGTCCGCTCGGCGAGGCTCGGCAAGATCTGGCTCGCCGTCGGCGCGGCGGTCTCGCTGGCCGGAGGGATCTTCCTCGCGGCGCTGGAGCTTTTCCGCCGCTGAGCCGCCGCCTTGTGGCGCAGGGCCGCGCCGTGGTATCACTCGCCATGGTCCGCTATCTTCTCCTCGACTTGGACAACACGCTGTATTCCGAAAGTGTCGGCATGGACAACGACATCGCCCGTCGCATGAATGAGTTCGTGGCCTCGTACCTGGGCGTCGGCCACGACGAGGCCCGCGAGATCCGGCGCGCGCAGAGGAGCAGGTTCGGGACCACCCTGGAGTGGCTCATGAGCGAGAAGGGCTTCTCCGATCCGGAGATCTACTTCGCCGCGGTCCATCCCGACGGCGAGGAATACTGCATCGAGCCGAATCCCGGGCTCGGCCCCCTCCTCGACTCGATCGACCTTCCCAAGGCGGTGTTCACCAACTCTCCGAGCGAGCACGCCGAGCGCGTGCTGCGCAAGCTCGGCGTGCTCGGCCGCTTCGAGGCGGTCTACGACATACGTTTCTGCGAGCTGAAGGGCAAGCCGCATGCCGCCGCGTTCCGCCGCGTCTGCGAGGCCTGCGGGGTCGGGCCCGAGGACGCCCTTTTCGTCGACGACATGCCCGTCTACGTGCGCGGCTTCGTCGAGCTCGGCGGCCGCGGGGTGGTGCTGGACGAGTTCGACCGCCACCTCGAGGCAGGTTTGCCGCGGATCCGCAGTCTGGCCGAGTTGCCGGCCCTCCTCGTCGGCTAGCCTTTCTCCCCTCCCGCCTCTCAGAGTCCGTCGCGGCCCCTATACGCGGCTATGGCGTCTTCGAGCGATTTCAGTTCGGCGTCCAGGACCTTCAGCTCCGCGAGTCCTTCGGTCTCCGGATCATCGCGGAGCGCGGTCAGGACAGTCTCGGCCGCCCCGGCCGCCCTCTCCCCGCACATCGCCCCGCAGATGCCTTTCAGACGGTGCACGAACGAACGCACGGCCTCCCTCTTCCCCCGCCCCGCGGCCTCCAGCGCTTCGACGAGGATGGACCGCGACTGGAGCGCGAACATGTCCAGCACCTCCACGGCCAGCTCGGGCGCGGTCTCGTAGCGCGCGGCGAACTCGGCCTCGGCGAAGACCGGCGCCTCTGCGCCCTTCGCTTCCGCTCCGGCCGAGCTTTCCTCTGTCGGCGCGGCACCGTGCCCGCCGTCGTCCGGAACGCCGCCTTCCGGAGCGCCGTCGTCCGGAGCGCCGCCTTCCGGAGCGCCGCCTTCCGGAGCGCCGCCTTCCGCAGGGCCGCTGTCCGGAACGCCGCCTTCCGCAGGACTGCGGCTCAGGAGCCGCCGGAAGGTTTCGGCGAGCGAACGGAGCGTGAGCGGCTTGGCTACGAAATCGTCCATGCCGGAGCGCAGGCCGGATTCCCGTTCTTCGGGGTCGGTGCTCGCCGTCATCATGACGATGGGAGTGCCGCGATTCTTCGCGTACGCGGAGCCCTCGCGGATGCGGCGGGCGGTTTCGGCGCCGTCCATGCCGGAGAGGGAACTGTCGAGAAGGACGAGGTCGTAGCGCGCGCCCGCGAGCTTTTCCAGCGCCGCCTCTCCGGAGTCGGTCTGGTCGGCCGAGGCGCCCAGCTCGGCCGAGAATGCGGCCGCGACGCGCCGGCTCACATCGTCGTCGTCGACGACGAGCACGCGGGCGCCCTTTGCCGGCCTCGGATCCGGCTCTTCGCCGGGCCCGGACAGGGCGCTCGCCGCTGGCGACGAATCCTTTTCCGGCGCGAGGCCGAGCGAGACGAAGACGGTGAAGACCGAACCCGAGCCGGGAACGCTCTCGACCTCGATGCGGCCTCCCATGAGTTCCACGAGGCGTTTCGAGATCGACAATCCGAGTCCGGTGCCGCCGAAGCGCCGCGTCGTGGAGCCGTCGGCTTGCGAGTAGGGAGTGAAGAGGCCGGGGATCTTGCCGGCCTCGATGCCGATGCCCGTGTCCGCGACCCTGATCCTCAGTCCGAAGCGCCCGGCTCCGGCCGCGGCCGCGGTCGCGGTTTCGGTTTCGGTTTCGGTTTCGGTCGCGGTTTCGGAGGCGGCGCTGTCGGCGACGACCTCGATCCGTACGCCGCCGCGGTTCGTGAACTTCACCGCGTTGCCCGTGAGGTTGACCAGAATCTGCGCAAGGCGCGTCGGATCTCCGCGCAGGACGGCGGGGACCTCGGCCGCCACCGAGGCGGAGAGCTCGATGGACTTGACCGAGGCGTGGAAGAGGAAGGTTCGGCGGGCGTTCTCCACCAGCTCGCGGATCTCGAAGGGGACCTCCTCCAGGACCAGGCGCTGCGCCTCGATCTTGGAATAGTCGAGCACCTCGTTGATCACGGAGAGGAGAGTCTCACCGCTCGAGCGGATCGTGGCCAGATAGTCCCGCTGTCGATCGTCGAGGGCGGTGCGCGCCAGGAGTTCGGTCATGCCCAGGACGCCGCTCATCGGCGTCCTGATCTCGTGGCTCATCACCGCGATGAATCTGGTCTTGGCGCGGTTCGCCGCCTCGGCGTCCTCGGCCAGTTTCTTCGCCTCCCGCTCGGCCTCCCTGAGCGCGGTCTGGGCCAGGATCAGCTGCCGCAGCTTGTCGGCGAGCAGGCGGTTGGCGCGCAGGCTGGCGAGGCCGTAGCCCGCGGCGGCGATGGCCAGGAGATAGGCGATGATGGCCGGCAGGCTGAACAGGGGAGGCGTGGCCACGGTGAAATACAGCGAAGCGCCCCGCTCGTTCCAGAGCCCGTCGTTGTTCGCCGCCCTGACGCGGAAGACGTAGCGCCCCCCGGGCAGATTCGTGTAGGTGGCGAAATTCCTCGCGCGGGAGCCGGTCCAGAGCTTGTCGAATCCCTCGAGCTTGTAGGAGAACTGGTTGGCGCCCGGGTCGCGGAAGTCGAGGGCGGCGAACCTGATCTCGATGGAGTTCTCGAACGAAGCCAGGCGGATGGGCGTGCGGCGGTTGTCCTCGAGGGGGCTCGCGAGCTTGGATCGATTGGCCGCCACGAAGCTCGTCACGTAGACGGGCGGGACATGCGTGTTGCTCCGGTAGAGTTCGGGATCGAATTCGGTCACGAGACCGACCGAGCCGAAGTAGAGTCGGCCGTCGGGGCCCGCGCAGGAGCCGGAATTGAACGAGGCGTTGTCGATTTCCTTGTACAGGGAGACGCGCCTGATGGCTCCGCTGCGCCTGTCGTAGACCGCGATGCCGGTCTGCGTGACGATCCACAGCTCGCCCGATCGGTCCTCGAGCACGGAATACACGATATTGTTCGGGAGCCCATCGGCGCGCGTGAAATGGTCGAAGCTGTCGCTCTCCGGATGGTAGCGCATGAGGCCTCCGCCTCGCGTGGCTATCCAGAGCGTGTTCGTCGAATCGCGCACGATGCTCTCGATCGAATCGTTGGAGATGCCCTTCAGCTTGCGCGGATCGTAGCGGTACCGCACGAAGCGTTTTCCCTCCAGCCGGTCGAGGCCGTTGTTGGTGCCCACCCAGAGCCGCCCTTGACCGTCGTAGGCCAGAGCGTTGACGAGGTTGTCGGAGATGGAGTCCGGGTCGGAGGGGATCGAGGAATGATGCTCGAAGACATTCCGCGCGATGTCCCAGCGGTCCAATCCCGTCAGGTAGGTGCCGATCCAGAGGCGGCCTTCGGGGTCTTCGAGGAGGGAATTGACGATGCTGGAGGAGAGGGAGTCGGGGTCGCCGTTCTTGTGGCGGTAGGTGACGAAGGTTCCCTTCCTCCGGTCCATGAGCGAGAGCCCGTCGTTCGTGCCCACCCAGAAGCGGCCCTCGCGGTCTTCGAGGAAGCAGTTGCAGATGTCGTCGCCGAGACTGCTCGGATCGCCGGCGCGGTGGCGGAAATGCCTCCAGGCGCCCGTCGCGGGATCGAGCTCGTTGATGCCCTGGCCGTAGACGGCCACCCAGAGCCGGCCGCGCGAATCGACTATCGCGGCCGTCGTCTTGCCGCTCGGGAGCGCGCCCGGGTCCTTGGGATCCGAGGCGTAGGCCTTGAAACTGGAGCGGGTCCTGTCCATGCGGGCGAGACCTCCCCCGTTCGTGCCCACCCAGAGCTCTCCCGAGGCGTCCACGAGCAGGGAGTAGACGACGTCGTTGGGCAGGGAGCCGAGGCTCGACGAGCGGCGCCAGGAGCGCAGGGCTCCGGTGGCCGTGTCGAGGGCGAAGAGACCCCCTCCCCAGGTTCCGGCCAGCACGATCCCTTTCTGCCGGGTGTTGACGACGTAGAGCCGATTGTCGGGGAGGGGGTAGACCTTGAAGGTCCCCGAGCCGGGGGAATAGCGCAGCAGGCCCCGGCCCCAGGCGCCCAGCCAGAGATCGCCGCCCGAATCCTCGGCGATGCTCTGGATCGAGAGGGATTTCGGCAGCCCGCCCTTCGTCTCCGGCGCGAAGGGCAGATTGTCGAAGCGGTCCTTTCCGTAGTCGTAGCGGGCCAGCCCTCCTCCGGTCGTACCTACCCAGAGCTCGCCCTTGGAATCGCGGAACAGGGCGCGGACGGTGTTGTTCGGGATCGAGTGCGGGTCCGAGCGATCGTGGAAATAGCGGACGAATCGGCCCGTCTTCTCGTCGAGGCGATCGAGGCCGTCGAGCGTGCCCACCCAGAGCCGATGCCGCGCATCGCGCGCGATGGCGATGATCAGGTCGTTGGACAGGGAGTCGGGGCTGTTCGGAGCGGAGCGGTAGACCGTGAAGCGTTTCGTCTCCGGGTCGAAGCGGTCGAGGCCGTTGTAGGTCCCGATCCAGAGCGCGTCGTTCGCGTCGAGGTAGAGCGTCTGGATCAGGTTGCTCGAGATGCAGTCGTCCACGAAGGGTTCGTTCTCGAAACTGAGGAAGTCGGAGCCGTCGTAGCGGCAGAGTCCTCCCTGCGTGCCCAGCCAGATGAAGCCCTTCGAATCCTGGACTATCCCGGAGACCGAGTCGTTCGCCAGCCCGTCCTTCAGCGAGAGTATGGCGAACGACGCGGCGCCGCCCCGTCCGACGACTCCGTCCTGCGCCGCGAGCGGGCTCGAGGCGAGGAAGGCGGCGAAGCCCAGCGCCAGCGGGCGCAGATATCTCCGACCGGACATCTCTTGACCCTCCCCCCTTCCTCCGACTACTCTAGAACGACACCACGACATCAAGGCCCGTCGATCCGAGCGGCACGCGCTTCAAGCTGAAGCCTGCGAGCGGAGCCGCACGGCAGCCCAGGAGGAATCGATGCCCGAGACGCGCGTCATCGTGAATCTCTCGAACCGCCATATCCATGTTTCCAAGGAGGACCTCGCGGCCCTCTTCGGCGCCGGCCACAAGCTCACCAAGACCAAGGACCTCATGCAGCCGGGGCAGTTCGCCTGCGAGGAGGTCGTGACCGTCAGGGGCCCCAAGGGCTCCTTCGACAATATCCGCATTCTCGGACCCGAGCGCAAGGAGACCCAGTGCGAAATCCTGGCGAGCGACGTCTTCAAGCTCGGCGTGCCCGGCTGCCCCACCCGCGAGTCCGGGCAGCTCGACGGTTCCTACCCCTTCGAGATTATCGGCCCCGCCGGGACCGTAAAGAAGTCCAAGGGTCTCATCATAGCCAAACGGCACGTGCACTTCGATCCCGAGTCGGCCAAGCGCTTCGACGTCGCGGACAAGGAACTCGTGAGCCTGCGCGTGGGCGAGGAACGGGCGGCCGTGTTCGAGAACGTCGTCTGCCGCGTGAGCGAGAGCTACGCGCTCGAATGCCACCTCGACTTCGACGAGGGCAACGCCGCGGGCATCGCCTCCGGCTCCCACGGCACGGTCATAAAGAAATGAGCAAGGTCGTCCTCAAGGCCCAGGACCTCGACGGCTATCTGACCGAGAAGGACAAGTCCTCCCTCGCCCGCATGGACGGGCTCTACCGGCAGGCCATGCTGTCCTTCAACATCCTCTCGCACCTCGCCGAGGGTCCCAAGCCCGGCTCGGACTCCGAGCGGCGCCGCGAGGAGAAGGGCCTCATCGACCTGTACAACTCGATGGGCTCCCTCATGCAGGATATCTGCGCGGGCGAGAAGGGCATCCAGGTCTATCCCTTCGTGACCCCGCCGGAGAGCCACGGCGAGGTGAGCCGGCTCATCGCCAAGCTGCGCGACATCAGGACCGGCAGGCAGGAGTTCGTCTACTACATCCAGCGCGCCTACGAGCTCCTGTTCAACCTCACCTTCGGTTCCCCCGCCGTGGGCGGCACCGGACCCAACAAGAACTACCTCATCGTCAAGACGCCGGTGACCGTGCCCGTGCAGAACTACGCGGTGCACAAAATCCCCGACGTCGACGCCGCGATAAGCGACACGGTCATGTGCGTCATGCTGCGCGGCGCCCTCCTGCCCTCCATCATCATGTCCAAGGAAATCCAGGAATACTCCTCGACCGGGCGGGTGACTCCCTTCGCCCTCTTCAAGATCAAGCGCGACGAGACGAAGAGCGAGGACGACATGGAGTACATCCTCGACCTCGAGCGCTCCTACTTCCGGCCCGAGGACCTCCACGGCAAGGACCTGGTGTTCGCCGATCCCATGAACGCGACGGGCGGCTCGCTCGTGACCGTCGTCAAGTACCTGCAGGATCAGGGCGTGAAGCCCAAGTCGGTCAAATTCCTCAACGTGATCTCCGCCCTCAAGGGCGCGCTGCGCGTCACGCGGGCCATCGAGAACGCCACCGTCTACACCCTGTGGATGGACCCGGTCCTGAACGACCGGGCCTACATCATGCCGGGCCTGGGCGACGCCGGCGACCGCATCAACGGCAAGGACGAGGACGAGCAGCCCCGCGACATCCTGAGGCTCATCGCCGACTACGGCTCCAACGTAACGGGGCTGTACCGATCGCAGCTGCGCATCGTCGAGCAGACGGTGCTCAGGCGCTAGGCTCGGTCCGGGCGTTCGGCCGACGGAAGCGGCATGACCAGTCTTCTCGTCCGGAGACCGCGTCGCCTCGGGCCGCGTCGGCCGGGGGTCGGCCGCAGGGCGCCGATCGCGGCGCCGCGTGCGGCGCTCATCGCGGCGCTCATCGCGGCGCTCGGCGCCTCGGGCCTGCTCTCGGGCTGCGCCACCGCGGGACGGACCGAGATCGCGGCCCAGTGGTACGAGCTCGGCGACGCCTGGCTCGACAAGGGCGACTGGAAGAAAGCCGGCCAAGCCTACTCCCAGGCTCTCCGGCTCGAGCCCGGCCTCGCGGCCGCGTCCTTCAACATGGCGCGGGCCCTCACCGAGGCCGGCGACTACCCGGCCGCCCTGCGCATGCTCGACACCCTCGCTTCCAAGGACCCCGGGAACATCCGCGTGCTGTCGGCCCGCGCCTACGTCTTCTACAAGAAGGGCGACGCCGCGGCCGCGCTCAAGGCCTACGACGCCGTCGTCGCCCTCGACCCCTACGCGCCCGACGCGGTGTACAACTCCGCCCTCCTGCGCTTCGCCGCAGGCCGGGACAAGCGGGCGGCGGCGGATCTGCAGCGGCTCCTCGCCTACAAGCCCGACGATACCCAGTCGCTCCTCCTCCTCGGCCGCGTCGAGGAGTCGCTGGGCGACGAGGCGGCCGCCGTGGACGCCTACGAAAAGCTCAAGCTTCTCGGCAAGGCCGACGGATTCGCGCTCGAGCACCTGGGCCTTCTGTACGAGAAACAGCGCCGCTACGCCGACGCCATGGCCGCCCTCGACGCGGCGACGAAGGTCGATCCGAAACGGGATCGCGCCTGGTTCGCCCTCGCGCGGCTGCGCCTCGTGGTGGCCGACGACGGCCCGGGCGGCCTCGACGCCCTGAAGCGCGCCCTCGACGCCGGCTTTTCCGACAAGAAGGCCGCGGAGGCCCTGGTGGCCGAGCCGGGCCTGCCCGAGCTGGAGAAGATCGCGGCCTCGCTCAAGGGCAAGGGCCTCATTCCCTAGCCGGCGGCCACTCGCCGCGGCCGCGGCTTTCGCGCTATGCTCGTTCCGTGATGGAAGAGCCAGAACTGTACATTTTTGCCGGACAAGATATCCTGCTTCCGCCCGGGACCGCCGGGACCGCCGGGACCGCCGGGGCGCGGCAACGCGGTCCCGCCCATCGACCGGGCGCCCTGGCCCTTCCGAGCGGCGCCTTGCGCCGCGATTTCGACTGGGAGGGGAGGCCCTGCGCGGCCCTGAGCCTCGACGAGGCCCAGGCGGCCGGCATCGGCCTCGAGCGCGTTCCGCTGCGCCAGACCCTGGGCATGTTCGAGGATGCGGCCCTGCGGCCGGCCATCAAGGCGGCGGCCCTCGTCAATTGGCTCAGCGGGGCCATCCACTGCGGCTCCTGCGGCGGCCTCCTCGTCGACGACGATCACGAGTCCTCGGGACGGCGCTGCACGGTCTGCGGGCGCCTGCACTTTCCGCGCATCTCTCCCGCCGTCATCGTCCTCATCCGCAGGGGCGAGGAGGCCCTCTTCGCGCGCAACGCCCGCTTTCCGGGGCAGCGCTTCGGCCTCGTGGCCGGCTTCGTCGACCCCGGCGAATCCATCGAGGAAACCGTGGTGAGGGAGGTGCGCGAGGAAACGGGCATCGAGATCGCCGACCTGCGCTACCTGCGCTCCCAGAGCTGGCCCTTTCCCGACTCCCTCATGCTCGCCTTCACCGCCGCCTGGGCCTCGGGCGAGGCGCGCCCCGACGGCAAGGAGATCGTGGAGCTGCGCTGGTGCCGGCCCGACGGCCTGCCCTCGATCCCGCCCCCCGGCAGCGTGGCCCGCTGGCTCGTCGACGAGTTCGTGCGGGGAGCCATCTAGGCTTTCCCGAGCGCCCGCACCGCCTCCATCCACTTGCGCGCCGAGTTGTGCCGGAAGGGGAAGCGCACCTGGTAGAGGTCGCGCCCGACGTAGAACTCCAGCAAGTTCCGCTTCAGGACGCTGATGCCCTCGACCTGCGACAGGGGAAACTCGATGCGCTCGCCGAGGAGGGTGGCGAGCGCGATCCGGTCCGCGTAGAGGATGAGAGTGCCCGATCGGAAGCGCCGCAGGGGATTCATCTTCCTGCCGCGCAGGAGGAGGGCGCCCGCGTCGGAAAAGAAAGGACGCCGCTTGCCCTCCCGGGAACTTTCGGCGCGGAAGCGCTCGGCGAGCCGTCCGAGGCTGCCGAGCTGCCATTCGTCCCATTCCCGGATCCTCGCGAAAGGGGCTTCCTCCCCCCGCGGCCCCCGGAAGCGGCCGTGGAGGTCCATGACCAGGGAAAGGCCGCAGGAGGTGCAGTGCAGGCGGCTGCGGGAACTGCGCAGGGAGCCGATAGCCTCGCAGCGCGGGCAGACGAAGAGGGCCAGCTCCGCGTGCTCGGCCTTCCGGAGCGCGGCGTAGGGGACCTTCTCGCGCTCCTCCCAGGCGCACTCGTCGTGGAAAAGAGCCCGCTCCAGGGAGCGCTGCAGGTCCTCGACGCCCAGATTCCGCGTCTGCTCCGCCGTGAAAAGCAGGTCGAACTCGATGTCGATGCGGCCGCGGCGCCTGGCCCAGGACCAGCGGGGCAGGGAGAGATAGCCGCCCCGTATCACCGCCGCGAGCACGGGCACCTTGAGGAGCTTCAGGAGTTTCGCGGTGGAGGGAATGAGGGGGAGGGTGCGGCCGTCCCAGCTCTGCTCGCCCTCGGGGAAGATGCCGACCACCCCGCGCTTCTTGCGGATGATCTTGACCGTCCAGTCGACGGTCTCCCTGTCCGGGATGGCCTTGGCCTTGGGAATGGAGCCGACGAGGCGAAGGAGCGCCCGCATGAGACGCGTGCGCATGTTGCCGTCGCTCGTGATCCAGTACACCGGCTCGCGCACGAGCGAGCCGAGGATGAAGGGATCGAGGATGCTGACGTGGTTGGAGACGAGGACGAAAGGCGCCCGCAGCTCGGCGGCCTCGGCGCCCAGGACCCGGACCCGGAAAAAGCGCCTCAGCCAGAGACCGTAGGTCGCCCGGAGGAGGCGGTTGAACCAGCGAATGTTGCGTGGCACGTAGCGGGTGGCGCTCCTCATGCCTCTCCTTTCGGTCGCGTGGGACAAGATTACCCTATAGCGCGGGCCGAAGCAATGCGCGCCTTAGGGCTCGCGTATTGCCTCTGCAGCCGGTTGGCCGGTAGTATGAGCCGATCGGCACGAGGGGGGGCAGGGTGGAACAGAGACCCGATTCCGGTTTGGTGGGCGAGGCTTTCGCCCTGACTGCGCGCGCTCGCGCCGAGATGGCGAAGCGCATCGTCGGCAAGGAGAGTCTCGTGCGGGGACTCCTCATGGGCATCGTGGCCGGAGGCCACGTCCTGCTCGAAGGCGTGCCCGGCCTGGCCAAGACTCTCGCGGTCAAGACCCTCGCCGAGATCTCGGGCCTGGCTTTCAGCCGCGTCCAGTTCACTCCCGACCTCCTGCCCGCCGACATCACCGGCTCCCTCGTGTACGAGCAGGCCACGGGGCGCTTCGTGCCCCGCCGCGGCCCGGTGTTCTGCAATCTCCTGCTCGCCGACGAGGTCAACCGGGCGCCGGCCAAGGTCCAGTCCGCCCTCCTGGAGGCGATGGAGGAGCGCCAGGTCACCATAGGCGAGGCCAGCCTGGCCCTGCCCGAGCCCTTCTTCGTCCTCGCCACGCAGAATCCCATCGAGCACGAGGGCACCTATCCCCTGCCGGAGGCCCAGCTCGACCGCTTCCTCATCAAGGTGCTCGCCACCTATCCTTCGATGGAGGAGGAGTCGGAGATCGTCAAGCGCATCGCCGCGGCTCCGCCCGAGCGGGTAGACCGGGTGCTGGGAGCCGAGGAGATCGCCCTCATGCGCCGGGCCGCCGAGTCGGTGCGCGTGGACGAGGGCCTCGCGGCCTACGCCGTGCGCCTCGTGCGGTCGACGCGGCCGACCGGGCCTTCGGCGCGCGACGCGGCTCCGGGGCGCGAAGCGGCCTCGGGCGGCCCGGGCCGCTGGTCGCCTCCCAAGGATCTGGAGCGCGACATCCTGCGCTGGGTCGAGTACGGCGCCTCGCCGCGAGCCTCCATCCACCTCTATCGCTGCGCCAGGATTTCGGCCCTCCTCGACGGCCGCGCCTATGTCCTGCCCGACGACATCAAGTCCTCGGCGCCCGAGGTGCTCCGGCATCGCCTGGTGCTCTCCTACGAGGCCGAGGCCGAGGGCCTCTCCGCCGACGACGTGATCGCGCGGGTGCTCTCCTCCCTGGCCTTGCCGTAGGCGCCCGTGGACAGGGACGCTCTCCATGACCGGATCCGGCGCCTGCTCTTCGCGTCGCCGGCGCTCGCCAGGGCTTTCTCCCGCGGCGACTTCCGCTCGGTGTTCCGGGGCCGCGGCATAGAGTTCGACTCGCTGCGCGAGTACACGCTCGACGACGACGCCCGGCTCATGGACTTCCGCGCCACAGTGCGCCTGGGGCGGCCCTTCGTGCGCACCTTCCGCGAGGACCGCTCGCTCACGGTCTTTCTCCTCATCGACGTGTCGGCCTCGATGGATCAGGGTTCCGGCGAGCTGTCCAAGCTGGACATGGCGGTCCTCGTCTCCTCGCTCGTGGCCTACGCGGCGCAGTTCCGCGGCCTTCCCGTAGGCTGCCTGCTTTTCGCCGGGAAGGTGCTCGGTCATCTGGCCCCGCGCCGCGGCAAGGCCCACGCCCTCGCCGTGGCCGAGGCCGCGGCGGCGGTCGCGGAGGGCCGCAGGCCGGGAGCCGGCTTCGAACGCGGAAGCGGCGGTCGCCACGGCGGGGCGGGCTCCGGCGGTGGAGGACTCGCCGGAGCGGGTCCCGACCGAAGCGGCAGCGACCTGGCCGGGGCCCTGAAGGCGGCCTCGCTCGCGCTCAAACGGCGCAGCCTCGTGCTGCTGCTCAGCGATTTCCGTTCGGCGCACTGGGCGCGTCCCCTCGGGGAACTGGCGCGGCTGCACGATCTGGTAGCCGTGCGGATCGGCGACCGCTCCGATACCGAGCTGCCCCGCGCGGGAGCCTTCCACACCGTCGATCCGGAGACGGGCCGGACGGCCTGGCTGCCGCTGGGGAGCCGGACTTTCCGCACGCGCTGGCGCGAGCGCGGCGAAGCGGAGCGGCGCGACTGCCTCGAGCTATGCTCCGACTGCCGCGTGCCCGTCCTGGAGATCGACAGCGCCGACGACCCTGCCCGCCGCCTCCTGGAATTCTTCGAGCGGAGGCGCAAGACGTGAGCGGCGCTCCCCGGATTGTCGAAACCTCTCTCCGGGGCGGGCGCAGGACCGCGCAGGCCGAGCCCCGAGCCGCCGCACCGGCCGCCCTGCTCGCCCTAGCCCTGCTCGCCGCCTCGCTTGCGGCTCTGGCATCCTGCTCGCGCCCGGGCGGCCCCGCCGCCTCGCGGGCGCCTTCCGGCCCGGCTGCGCACACGCGCTCTTCGGTTCCGCTGGGGCCGGGAGTGTCGGAAGGCCGGGCCTCCGCCGCCGTCTTCGTGCCCTTCCATTATTACGTCGGGGACGAGGTCGAGGCCCTCGTCTCTCTCGGCGAGGTTCCCGGAGCCTCGGGCAAGGGCTTCGAACTCAAGCCCGGTTCCGGGCTGCCCTCCTCGGGGCCCTCCACCGATCCCGTCATCCGCTCCATCGCCGTGGCGCCGACGAAGGCGGGCTGGGAAGCTAGAATCACCTTCGTGCCCTGGTCGCCCGGCCCCGGCAGCCTGCCCGCGATAGGCGCCCGAGGCTTCCTCATCCCGGCGGTTTCCTACGACGTCTCGTCCACGCTCGGTCCCGCGGCCCGCGACCTGGCGCCTCCGCGGCCGCAGCGCGAGCCGCCCGGCACGGTCCTGTACCTCTACCTCTTCGCCGCCTTCGCGCTGGCCTTGGCGCTCGCGGCCTTCGGCACGGCGCTCTATCTCGTGCCCGCGGCCCGCTCCCTGCTCGCCAGGCGGCGCGCGGCCCAGGCCATCCGCCGCCTGCGCCGCAGCGTGGCCTTCCTGTCCCGCGGCCTCGATACGGCCAGGCCCGAGCTCTTCTACGCCGCCCTGGCGCGGGAGCTGCGCCTCTACCTCGCCGCGCGGGTCGTGCCCCGGGCGCCGAACCTGAGCTCGACCGAGCTCGCCGCCCTGCCCGACGGGACCTTCCCCGCCCGGGGCCTGCGCGAGGGCGCCGCCGCCCTGGTCGCCGAGACCGAACGGGGCCGTTATGCGCTCGAGCTTTCGCCCGGTCCCGGGGCCGCCGCCATCCTGCGCGCGGCCGCCGACCGGACCCTGGCCCTCGGCGAGGCGGCGGAGGAGGCTATCGATGCTCGCCTTTGACCGGCCTGCCGCGCTCGCGCTGCTCGTGCTCGTGCCCGGCCTGCCCTTGCTCGCCCGCTTCCTCCGCGGCCGCGGCCTCTCGCTTCCCTTCCCCCTCGATTCCGGCGGCTCGCTCTTCGCCGTCGGCGTGCCGCTTTTCCCCAGATTCCTGCGCGCGGCGCGCGCTCTCGCGCTCGCTCTCGGCTTCGCCGCCTGCGTGGCCGCGGCGGCGGGACCCGCTCTCGTGACCAGGCGGGTCGTCTATCTCGGGAGGGGGAACGAGGTGGTGTTCGTGCTCGACGTCTCGCCGAGCATGGCCGCCTCGGACGTCCCGCCCAGCCGCATCGAGGCGGCCAAGGCCATCATCGGCCAGTTCATCGCCGCGAGGCGGAACGAGACCGTGGGACTCGTCGCCTTCGGCCAGGAGGCCGCCCTCATCTGCCCCCCCACGCTGGACTACGCCGCCCTCTCCTCCCGCCTCGCCTCGATCAAGAGCGGCATCTTCGGCGACGGCACCGCGATAGGAGCGGGCATCGCCACCGCCGTCGCCCACGAGGCCCGCTCCACCGCGCCCGAGAAGTTCGCCGTCCTGCTCACCGACGGCGAGAACAACGCGGGCGCCATCGATCCGGCGACGGCCGCCGACGCGGCCAGGCGCTACGGCATCACGCTCTCGGTCATCGGCGTCGGCACCCGGGGCGACGTGCCCTTCGACTACGTCGATCCGGCCACGGGAGAGCGGCGCACGGGAACCTACAAGAGCGGCTTCGACCAGGGCCAGCTCGAGCGGCTCGCCCTCGAGGGCGGCGGCCAGTACTACGCCGCGGAGAACAAGGCGGCCCTGGCCTCGGCCTTCGACTCCCTTTCCGAAAAGAGCGCCTCCTTGAGCCGCTCGAGGACCTTGAGCAGCGAGAAGCCCCTGGTCGCCCAGGTCATGCTGCTCGCCTTCGCCGCGCTCGCGGCGGCCCGGATCTTCGGGCTCTTGGGCGGGGGAGGGCGGCCGTGAGTTTCCTCCACCCCGGCCTCCTCGCCCTTGCGGTCCTCGCGCCCCTGGAGCTTCTCGTGGCGCGCCTGCGCCTCGGCCCCCTGCGCGCCTCGGTGGAGGCCCTCTCCGGGCCGCGCAACCGCGGCCGCGCCTCGCGGATCTTCACGACCGCCTCGACCTGCGGCTCCGTTTCGGGCGCGCTGTTCATCGTTTTCGCGGCCCTGTCCCTCGCGGGGCCTTCCTGGGGCAGCCGCGGCTCGACGGCCGAGCGCTCGGGGCTGGAAGCCGTCTTCGTGCTCGACGTGTCGCGGAGCATGCTCGCCGCCGACGTGCCGCCGAGCCGCCTCGAGGCGGCCAAGGCCCTCATCCGCGGCCTCATCCACGGCGACGGCCTGCGGGGAACCTCGGGCTCGGCCTCCTTCGCCCTCGTCGCCGTCAAGGGCGACGGCATCCTGCTTTCGCCCATGACCGAAGACGTCGACGCCCTCGACGGAGCCCTCGACTACGCCGATCCCGAGACCATGACGGCCCCGGGCACCGACCTCGAACGGGGCCTCCAGGCCGGCCTCGAAGCCTTCTCCCGGACCAGCGCCGCCGACCGGGTGCTCGTGCTTCTTTCCGACGGCGGCGAGCTCTCGGGCTCGATCATGGACGAGGTCCAGGCCCTGCGCCAGATCCATGTCCGCTTCGCCGCGGTAGGCTTCGGCGGAAGCGTCCCCGCCCCGGTGCCCGGCCCCGACGGCTCGCCCCTGCTCATGCCCTCGGGACTTCCTGTCCAGAGCGCCTTGGAGAGCACGCGCATGCGCGACCTGGCGTCCGCGGTCGGAGGACGCTACCTCGACGGGAGCGACGCGGGCACGAGCGCGAGCCTGGCCGCGGAGCTGGCCGAGGCGCGGCGCGGCGGCACCAAGGTCGAGATCGAGAGCGTCGATCGCAGCGGTTTCGCCGCCTTCCTGGCCCTCGTCTTCCTGGTGGCGGCCCTGGTCGCCGACATGCTGTCGACCTCGGGCGCCGCGTGGAAGGCCCGCCGCGAGGCCGAGGGCGGAGGCGCTTCGTGAAGAGCCTCTTCGCCGCGCCTCTGGCCCTGTCCTTCGCTCTCGCGCTCTCCGGCTGCTCGCCGATCGCCGACTACGTCACGATCGTGCGGGCCAACCACCTCCACGATCGCGGCCTGTACGAGGATGCGGCGGCGGCCTATCTCTCCGTGCATCGGCCCTCCTTCGAGCCGACGGTCGACTACGATCTCGCCGACGTCTATGCCCGCCTGGGCGAGACCGCCGCGGCCTCGGAGCTCTACGCCCGCGCCCGCCTGCTCGGCGATCCGGGCCTGCAGGCCGATTCCTACTTCAATGAGGGGGTGGCGCTCTACGAGAGGAGCCGCTACGAGGAGGCGTGGCGCTTTTTCCGCTCGGCCCTGTCCGCGGCTTTGGCCGGCGGCGGCGCGGAAAGCGGCCGTTTCGCGGCGGCGGCGCGGCGCAATCTCGAACTTTCGTGGAACGCCTGGAAGAAGCGGAGCGCCGCCCCGCCGCGGACCGCCGCCCCTTCGGACACCGTCCGGGGCTCCCAGGACGACTCCGAGCTTCGCCTCCTCAGGCGCCTCGAGACGGGCCGCTGGAAGCCCGGCTCGACCGTCTCGCCTCCTCCGTCCGCGGGCGACTACTAGGGGCCGCCATGCGTCGACTAACGCGCGCTCTCGTCGTCCTTTCCCTCGCGGCCGCGACCCGCCTGCCCCTCGCCGCCCAGGCGCCGGGCTTTCCCTACCGGCTCGAGCTCTCGCCGGCGCATCCCGTCGCCGGCGGGGAAGTCCAGCTCGACCTGATCGTCCGCGGGCTGTCCCCGAACGGCCTGGAGCTCTCCGGGATTTCGGTCGATCCCGCGCTCTCGCTCGAAAGCCAGATCACGGAACCCTACGTCGAGTCGGACGGAGCGCGCGCGGCCCGAGCGCGCCTCGTGTTCCGCGCCCTCGCTCCGGGCCGCGCCGAGATCCGCAGGCTCGTCCTCGGCTCCAAGGAGGGCAGCCTCGTCGTCGGCCCCGTGAGCATCGTCATCGGGGCTTCCGGCGGGGATTCCGGCTCGCGCGAGGAGCCCTGGGTCTGGGAGGCGCCGTCTTCCGTCCATCGCTACGAGTCCTTCACCGTGTCGCTCAAGCCCGTCTCGGAGTCCGGACAGCCGCGGTCCGTCGCCGCCTCCTTCTCCGCGCCGAGCGGCGCCTCGCTCGAGGCCTCCGGCGCCCTGAGCTGGACCATGACCGCCCTCGGCGAAGGCAGGCTCGCCCTGCCCGAGGCGCTGCTCGGCGAAGGCGGCGCCGTCGTCGGGCGCGCTCCCGGCCGCGAGATCGGCGTCCTTCCCCTTCCTGCCGCGGTGGCGGCCAGCCGGGCGATAGGCTCCTTCGAACTTTCGCTCGACGGCCTCGTCGGCCTCAAGCCGAGGGCCGGCGGGCCCTTCGTGTTTCGCCTGACGCTTTCGGGACGCGGCGACCTTCCCGGCCTCCGCCTGCCCGAACCCGAGCTGAGCCTCGACGGCAGGCCGCTGGGCGCCGAGTATCTGGCCTCGAGGCGCATCGACGATTCGCGCCCGGGGAAGGGCGGCTACGAAGGCCGGGCCGAGCTCGAGCTGACGGTGACCCCGCCGGCGCCCGGGCGGCTCCGCATTTCGGTGCCGCCCTTCGTCTTCCTCGACCCCGCAGGCGATCTGAGCCGGCTCTCGGTGGCTCCTGTCTCGCTCGCCGTCGCGCCCGCCGCGGCCGCGGGAGCGGTATCCGCGCGGCTTTTCGTCGGAGCCGAAGCCGCGGCCGCGGCCCTGGCGGCCTCGCGGCCGGCCCTGCGCGGCCTGGGCGAGCTCTACCTGAAGGTGCGGCCGGGCCGTTCCTCCTCCGCCGCCGCGCGGCGGGAGGCGCTCGCCCTCCTCTCGGGCGCAAGCGGGCGCGATGCGCGCTATCTGGAGGCCGCCCTGTGCTGGGACGGAGGCGAACGAGGCCGCGCCCTGGCCCTGCTCTACGGCATCATGCGCCGCTACATCGGCTCCTCCGCGGCTGCCCGCGCCGCCGCCGCCTGCTCGGGCGAGCTGGGCTCGGGGCCTCCTCTGCTCGATGCGCTGCCGCCTCCGATGCCCTTCGAGCTGGCCGGCTTTTTCCTGCTGGCGCTGGCCCTGGCCTTCGCCGCGCGCTCGGCTGCCCTTCGGCTGGCCTCGCGCAGGGCCTCGCGCAGGATTGCGCCGGTCTCCGGCGAAGCCGGCTCGCCGCGGCGCCCGCCGGCGCTCTCGGCCGCAGTCCTTTTGGCGGCGGCTCTCGCGCTCCTCTGTTTCGGCGCGGCCGGGGTTTCGGCTCTCGAACGGCAAAGCCGATACGCCGTGGTGTGGACGGAAAACCTCATCCTCGTCCCCTCGACACTGGCTCGGGCCAAGGTCGAGGTCATACGCGGCAGCGCGGCCCGAGTCCGGGGCCTGACCGCGGCTTACGTCGGCCTTGAGCTCGCCGACGGCCTTTCGGGCTGGGCCCCGAAAAAGTACGTATATTACTATTAGGGGTCGGCTATGGATTTCGGGGATATTCTGGATCAATGGATGAGAGGGCACGGGGTCGACGACAAGGACGCCGCCGCCGATACCCAAGCCGCCCTAAGCGCTCCGGCGCGCGCCGCGGAATCCCGCAGGCTCGCGGCCCTCAAGCCCCAGGGCCGCATCGACCTTCACGGCCTGCGCGCCGAGGAGGCCGAGCGGGAGCTCGCCGATTTCCTCGAGCGCTCGGCGGCCGCCGGACTGGAGAAGGTGCTCGTCGTGCACGGAAAGGGCGTTCACTCGTCGGGAGAGCCCATACTGGGCAAGGTGGCGCGGAGGGTCATCGAGTCCTGTCCTTCGGCGGGCCGCTTCGGCGAAGCCGACCGCGAAAACGGAGGCAGGGGAGCCGTGTGGGTGATCCTGAAGACGAAGAAATGAGGAAAGAGGGGCCGATCTCACTTTTCCCGGTAGATGATCCTGCCGCGGTTGAGATCGTAGGGCGAGAGAGCTACTTTCACCTTGTCGCCGGGCACGATGCGGATGTAGTGCTTGCGCATCTTGCCCGAAAGATGGGCGAGAATGACGTGGCCGTTCTGGAGTTCCACGCGGAACATGGTATTCGGGAGCGATTCGCGAACGACGCCCTCGACTTCAATGGCTTCTTCCTTGGCCACAATTCCTCCCGGAAAAAAGTGCGCGGGTCCGGCTGCGAAAATCGAAGGTCGAAGAGCCGCGTGTGCGCGGTCGGGATTTGCATTCTCTCCCGAAGCGCATAAAATAGTATGTGCTATCCGTGGGAATGTCAACCATGGCCAAGGGATGCGGAGCGGAGCATCGAAGCGCCCCGTTTTCCGCCGGCGCTCCCGGCTTGACTTTTTACGGCCTTTCCAGCATCGTGCCGGGCCTGATGCTCATCCGATCCGGCCAAGGAGGTGGCGAATGGACAAGGAAATGATCGACAAGATGAAGGAGCTGCTCCAGTCGCAGAAGCGCGAAATACTGGACACCCTCATCGCGAGCAACGCCGATTTCCGCGCCATCGTAGAAGAGATGGATCCCAAGGATTTCGCCGATGTCGCGTCCGATGACATAGACCGGAAGATGCTCGAGGCCCTCGGCTCCCAGGATCTGAAACGCCTGCGCGCGATCGACGCGGCCTTGAGCCGCATCCAGCTCGGCAAGTACGGACTGTGCATGAAGTGCGGCAAGAAGATACCTACCGAGCGTCTCACCGCCATACCCTACGCCGTGCTCTGCATCGATTGCCAGAAAGGCGAGGAGCGGCGCAACCGGTAGAACGCCTCGCGTCGCCCGGCTCCGAGACCGCGCCGGGCGATCGCCGCGGCCGTTAAGTCGGCGGCTCTTTTTGCACGGCCTCATCGGCTTGGCGATTTCTGGGAGGCGGAAGCGTGAATTCCCCATCTCGGCCCGACAGGGATTACATTCGCCGTTCGTTCGAGCGCTGCCGCTCCTACGGGGTCGACGGCAATGCCGTCCACTCGCGCCGGATCATCGACGGCGCCGCCTTCGAGGAGCGCCTGGCCCGGCGCCGGACGCTCATCCGCGCGGCGGGCCCTTTCATCGACCGCCTCTACGGCTTCGTGAAGGGCTCGGGCTTTTTCGCCATCCTGACCGACGAGGAAGGCTGCATCCTCTCCATGGACGGGGATGACGCCATCCTCTCCGAGGCCTACGGGCTCCGCATGATCCCCGGCGCCTTCATGGACGAGAAAAGCATCGGCACCAACGCGATGGGCACCGCCCTCGCCGAAGGCATGCCGGTCCAGGTCTCCGGCGCCGAGCACTTCATCACCGCCTACCACCGCTGGACCTGCTCGGGCGCCCCGATCCGCGATGCCGAGGGCCGGGTCGTCGGCTCCCTCGACCTCACGGGCGACTGCGCCGACGTCCATCTGCACACCCTCGGCATGGTCGTGGCCGCGGCCAACGCCATCGAGGCCATCCTCGTCCTCGACGCCCGGAACGCCGATCTCAGGGAAAACCAGCGCTTCGCCGAGACCCTCGTGGACTCGATCGAGGCGGGCATCGTCTCGGCGGCCCTCGACGGGAAGCTCATCTCGGTCAACAGCCACGCCCTCTCCCTCTTCGGCTACTCGCGCGACGAGATGCTCGCCCGCCGCGCCGAGGAGCTCTTCGTCGGCTGGCCGGACGTGCTCGGCGCCTGCGTCTCGGGCAGGGAATACCAGAACGAGGATGTCCTCGTGAGCTCCCACAAGAACCGGCTCTACTTCAACCTGAGCGCCTATCCCATCAAGGACGAGGAGGACCGGGCCGAGGCCGTCATCCTGGTCTTCAAGGACGTCAGGAAGGTCCGGAGGCAGGCGGATCAGATCGCGGGCCGGCGGGCGGTCTACACCTTCGACAAGATCATCGGCGCCTCTCCCAAGCTGCTGGAGGTGGTCGACATCGCGCGGAAGGTCGCGGACAGCCGCTCCACCGTCCTCATCACCGGCGAGTCCGGCACCGGCAAGGAAATTTTCGCCCAGGCCATCCAGAACGCCAGCCCGCGCCGCGATCAGCCCTTCGTGGTCATCAACTGCGGCGCCATCCCCCGCACGCTCATCGAGTCCGAGCTTTTCGGCTATGTCGACGGGGCCTTCACGGGCGCCCGGCGCGGGGGACAGAGCGGCAAGTTCGAGGTCGCCGACGGCGGCACCATCTTCCTCGACGAGGTCGGAGAGATGCCGATCGACCTGCAGACGCGTCTCCTGCGGGTCATCGAGGAAGGCACCGTGACCCGGGTGGGCGACACGCACGACATTCCCGTCGACGTGCGCATCATCGCGGCCACCAACAAGGACCTGCGCGCCGAGGTCGAGAGGGGCAACTTCCGCATGGACCTCTTCTACCGCCTCGACGTCCTGCCCATACGCCTGCCGCCCCTGCGGGAGCAGCGCGAGAGCATTCCCGTCCTCGTCGATTACTACATGCGCCGCATCTCGCGCAGGATCAACAAGCGGCCGGTGAGCATCGACCCCGCCTACATGGCGGCCCTCGCAGCCTACGACTGGCCCGGCAACGTGCGCGAGCTCGAGAACCTCATAGAGCTCATCATCAACACCGAGCGCCTTCCGCCCTTGCCGGGCCCCGCGGCCGCGGTCCGGAGCGCCCGGGCCGAGCAGGTCCGCTCGGGCTCCCTCGAAGAGGCCGAACTCCAGCGGATCCGCGAGGCCCTGGCCCAGTGCGGCGACAACGTCTCCTCCGCCGCGCGGCTCCTCGGCATCGGCCGGAACACCCTCTATAGAAAGGTGCAGCGCCTCGACCCCTCGCTTCTCGACCGCAACTGAAGGCCCCGGCTCTTTCCCCGGCCTGGTGGGCAGCAAGGGCTCGGGTCCGCCGAAGTCGCCGCTTGCCCGGGCGGGATCAGCTTGCCCAATCAACACTCTTCGTAACACTAGCTCGTGTGTTCCATAGTGGAACGGTGTTCCATTGTGGATCAGTGATGGAACAGCTGCGGATCGACATCGCGCCGACATACAAGGCTTCCTCAGGCCAAAGAGCGCGAAATCGAGGCGTTCCGGGCCCGCTGCGGCTCGTTTTACCCCTCATTGCGCCGACCTGGGCTCTCCGCGGCCTCCCTCAACCTTTCTCCTCGCCCTGGCACGGATATTGCTTCTAGTTCCTTAGTATTCCGTAGCATGAGCAATCAGGGGAGGTTGGGATGGACAAGATTCTGAGAATCGACGTTGGGCAGACGGGGCTTCCTTCGGTCAAGACCGAGGCGGTGGGAGCCTACGCCGGGCTCGGAGGGCGGGCGCTCACCTCGACGATCGTCGGCAAGGAAGTGCCGCCGCTCTGCCATGCGCTCGGGCCGGAGAACAAGCTGGTCATAGCGCCCGGGCTCCTGTCCGGCACTCCGGCAGGGCAGTCGGGCCGGATTTCCGTGGGCTGCAAGAGCCCCTTGACCGGCGGCATAAAGGAAGCCAATGCCGGCGGCCAGGCCGCCCAGGTCCTGGCCAGGCTCGGTTACGCGGCTATCGTGCTCGAGGGCGAGGGTAAGAGCGAAACGACCTACCTCATCCATATTGACAAGAACGGCGTGAAGATCGAGAACGATCAGCGGCTCAAGATGCTCGGCAACTACGCGCTGATCGACGAGATGAAGAAGCGCTACGGCGAGAAGGTCGCCTGCATCTCGATCGGACCCGCCGGCGAGATGAAGATGGCCTCGGCCTCGATAGCCTGCACCGACATGGAAATGCACCCCACGCGGCACGCGGGGCGCGGCGGAGTCGGAGCGGTCATGGGCTCGAAGGGCGTCAAGATCATCGTCCTCGACGACGCGGGCTGCGAAACCAGGCAGCCCAAGGAGAGCGAGGCCTTCAAGGCGGCCAACAAGGTCTGGATCGAGGGACTCAAGAAGCATCCCGTCACCGGCGGCGGCCTGCCCAATTACGGGACCAACGTCCTCATGAACATCATCAACGAGGCGGGCGGCCTGCCCACGACCAACTTCAAGACAGGGCAGTACGCCGGCGCCTCCAGGATATCGGGGGAGTCCATGGCCGCCCTGGAGATCAAGCGCGGCGGCCCGGCCACCCACGGCTGCCACCGCGGCTGCGTCATCCAGTGTTCGGGCATCTACAACGACGCGAACGGCAACTTCCTCACCAAGCAGCCCGAGTACGAGACGGTCTGGTCGCACGGCGCGAACTGCGGCATCGACGACCTCGACACGGTCGCCATGCTCGACCGGCTCGACGACGACTATGGCCTGGACACGATCGAGATGGGCGCCACGATCGGCGTCGCCATGGAGGCCGGGTTATTGAAGTTCGGCGACGGGGCGGGCGCGATCGAGCTCATGAAGGAAGTGGGCAAGGGCAGCCCCATGGGCAGGATCATCGGCTCCGGGGCGGCGGTGACGGCGAAGGCCTTCGGCGTCGAGCGGGCGCCGGTGGTGAAGGGACAGGCCATGCCGGCCTACGACCCGCGCGCCATCATGGGCATGGGCGTCACCTACGCGACCAGCCCCATGGGCGCGGACCACACCGCGGGCTACGCCGTCACGGCCAATATCCTCAAGGTGGGCGGCTACGTCGATCCCCTCAAGAGCGAGGGGCAGATCGAGCTGTCGCGCAACCTGCAGATCGCCACGGCGGCCATCGACTCGACGGGCATGTGCCTCTTCATCGCCTTCGCCGTCCTCGACCAGCCGGAAACCTTCCAGGCCCTCATCGATCTCATCAACAGCTTCCACGGACTCAAGCTCACGGCCGACGACGTCACGGCCCTCGGCAAGTCGGTGCTCACGATCGAGCGCGACTTCAACGCCAGGGCCGGCTTCACCAAGGAGATGGACCGCCTGCCCCTGTACTTCAAGCGCGAGAAGCTTCCGCCGCACAACGTGACCTTCCAGATCGCGGACGAGGACCTCGACAAGGTGTTCAACTGGTGAGGCTTGAGGCTATAAAGGAAGTCGCGGCGCTTTCCGCGTCCGCCACGCCCGCTCCGGGATCCGGAACTCCGGGGCGGGCGGAAGGGGAACGGCGGTGAAAATCATGCGAAGCTACGATCTGACGCTCGACGGCCGCGACCCCCTCTGGCCCGAGCTCGTCAATCTCCTGCAGGCCGGGTTCTGGATCGAGGCTTGGGGCGAGAGAAGCGTGCGCGATTTCATGCGCGAGGCGCTCGGCTTCGAAGACGAGTACATCGAGCGCTCGATCAGCACCGTCTTCGTCGACAGCCAGCCGGTGGACGACCTGGACGCGGCCCTCGTCGGTCCGGGCTCTCGCCTGGCCCTGTCCGCGGCCATGCCGGGGCTCGTCGGCGCGGTCATGCGCATCAAGAGCCCCTACGCGAGTTTCCGCTCGGCCATCAGCTACGGCGCCGCCGGCGGCGAAGGCGCCGCGGCGGGCGGGACTGCGGCCGCAGGGCCTGCCGGCGGGGCCGGCATCGGAGCTGCCGCGGGCGGCCTGGTCTCCGTCAAGCTTTTCAACTCGGTCATGGCCGAGCGCGGCCCCGCGCTGCTCGGGCGCGGCCTTCTCGTGGACGCCTCCGAGCTGGCCCCTCTGGCCGCGCGGCTCGGCTCGGGGCTCGCTGCCGCGCCGGCCTCGCCGGGGCGGCCGGGCGGCGATTATCCCGAGTCGCGGGCCGAGCCCTCGGCCGATCTGGCATTCCTGCGCGTCCGAGCCGAGGCCCGGCCGATGCAGGCGGCAATTTCCGGCGGGGAGGCCAGGCGATGAGGGTGACCTTGAGGCTTTTCGCGTCCCTGCGCACGGGGCGCTTCGACGAGGCCGAGTTCGAGTTGCCGCCGGCCGCGACCGTCGGCGAGGCCCTGGACGCGGCCGGCGTCCCCCGGCTCGAGGCGGCGATCGTCTTCGTCGACGGCCGCCACGCCGATTTCGACCATCCCCTCGCCGAGGGCGACTCTCTCGGGGTCTTTCCTCCCATCGGCGGAGGCTGAGCTCGTGGCCCTGGCCGATTTCCTGGCCGCGGCGGCTGAGGACGAGTTCCTGCCCTTCGGGGCCGAGCTCGAGGCGGCGCGGCGTTTCTCCCTGGACGCGCACGAAGTCGAGGGCGCCGCCCTGAGGGCGGGTCTTCTGCCGGAGCGCTACGCGCGCAACGCGGGCAGCATCGGCCTCGCGGGGCAGCTCGCCCTGCACGAATCGCGCGTCGCGGTGATAGGCTGCGGAGGGCTCGGCGGTTTCATTCTCGAAGGCCTGGGCCGGCTGGGAGTGGGTACCATCGTCGCCGTCGATCCGGATCGCTTCGAGGCGAGCAACCTCAACCGGCAGCTCCTCGCCACGGTCGAGAACCTGGGCGAGCCCAAGGCCGAGGCCGCGGTCCGGCGCCTGCGGGCGGTGAATCCGGCGCTGCGCTGCCAAGGCCTCGTCGAGCGGCTGGATGCTTCCAACGCGGATCGGCTGCTCGCCGGATGCGGCGCCGCGGCCGACGCGCTCGACTCGATCGCGGACAGGCTCACGCTGGCCGCGGCCGCCTCGAGGCTCGGCGTGGCCCTGGTCCACGGCTCGGCCGCGGGCCGCTTCGGGCAGGCGGCCACGCAGCTGCCCGGCGAGAACGGCCTCGCGCGGATTTACGGCGGCGCCGAAACGAAGCGCGGCATCGAGGCCGAACTCGGGACCCTGGTCTTCGCGCCCATGGTCGTGGCCGGCTTCCAGGTGGCCGAACTCTGCCACCTGCTCTTAGGCGAGGAGCCCGGCCTCAAGGGACGCATGATCGCGCTCGATCTCGGATTCATCGAGACCAGCGTTTTCTCGCTATGAGCGCGCTGTCAGATGCAGAATGCCTGAGCCCTGCCACGCCCCCGGCCATGCGGGGCGCGGCAGGAATATGAACCGGACGGCGCGCTAGGCCTTCTCCTTCGCCGACTTCCCTTTCTTCGCAGCCATTCTCCACGCCTTCGCGAGCGCGAGGCGAGTCCGCTCCTGCAGGTTGAGGGCCGTGGCCTTCCTTTCCCACGACGAAACCGCTCCTCCCGAGACTCCCAGGAGCAGGGCGAAATCCCGCCCGTTCAGCCCGAGGCGTTCGCGAAGCTCGCGCACATCCCTGCCGGTGATTTCCGCGGGAAGGGCAGGGGCCGCTGCCACGGCGGCTTTCGGGACGGCCTTCCCGCGGGCAGGGGAAGGGGTCTGGGCCGCCGCGGCCTTCGCGGCCGGCTTCGCCGCGGCTGGCTTCGCCGCGGCTGGCTTCGCCGCGGCTGGCTTCGCCGCGGCCTTCGCGGCTTTCGAAGGCGTTCGCGCCGGGCGCCTCGCCGGAATCGCCTTTGCCTTCGTTGCCTCAGGTTCGCCGGCCTCGACGTCCATCCCGAAGACCTCGGAAAGATCGGCCTCGGCGAGGCGTCTCCGCGACCCGCCGCCGACGACGGCCGCCACGGCCTCTTCGACCTTGGCCGACACGAGTTCCTCGTGGTTGACGCCCCGAAGGAGGAAGAGGAGCTCGGGATTCTCGTCGAGCCTCGCGCCGACGCCGTAGAGGGTGGCGGCGACGTGTTTGCACATGCCGGCCCAATCGGGGCAGCTGCAGTCGAGGGATATCTCGCGGGGCTTGGGAAAGAGTCCGGTCTTGCGGTCGGTGACGACGGCCATGACCCCGTCGGCCAGCTTCCCGCCCAGGAGGTCCAGGATGGAGGCGATTTCCCCGCTGCATCGTGCCTTGATGTCCGCCCAGGCCGCGGCGCTCAGGGGCTTTATCTTGACCGTCACGGTGTACAGTTTCCTGCCGGAGACCTTGGCCCTCACCTCGCCTTCGAGTATCTCGAGGTGGCAGACCGAGCCGTTCCTGACATAGGTCCTGCCGCGGGGAAGGCGGTTCGAGTAATCGCTGTAGCTTTCGAGGTTCTGGCACCAGGCCTTCCCCCAGAAGGTCTTGGCTATGGCCTTTCCTTCGATGCGGACGGGCCTGGCGACCCTGCCTTTTTTGGCCAGCTTCGCCATCTCGCGCTCGGCCTGGCGGCGCCGCTCCGCCACGCTGACATAGGGCCGCCATCCGTAGTATCCCATTCCACCATCCTCCCTAACATCGGGTCTCCCGCGGCCTTCACCAGTCCCGCGCCCGGTCCAGGTCCAGGCTCACCGTGGCGAGGAGCTTTTCGTCCGACATTCCGGTGAGTTCCACATCAGCCCCGCCCTCGAGAAGGTCCCTCGCCAGGGCCGTCTTTCCTTCGATGAGCTTGTCTATCTTCTCCTCGACGGTCCCGCGGCAGACGAACTTGTGCACCAGCACGTTCTTCTGCTGGCCGATGCGGAAGGCCCGGTCCGTCGCCTGGTTTTCCACCGCGGGATTCCACCAGCGGTCGAAGTGGATCACGTGCGAGGCCGCGGTGAGGTTGAGGCCCGTGCCGCCGGCCTTGAGCGAGAGGACGAAGAAGGGAGGACCGTCCTCGGTCTGGAAGGACTCGACCAGTTTCCGGCGCGCGGCGACGGGCGTGCCGCCGTGGAGGACGAGGCCCCGCCTGCCGAATATGCCGGCCAGGAAGGACTCCAGGGGGCCGGTCATCTCGCGGAACTGCGTGAACACGAGGACGCGATCCTGACGCGAGGCGATCTCCTCGCAGAGCTCGCCGAGGCGGGCGAATTTGCCGCTCTCCCCGGACGCCCAGCCGCCGTCGCCCGAGAGCTGGGAGGGGTGGTTGCAGACCTGCTTGAGCTTCATGAGCGAGGAGAGGATGAGGCCCTTTCGGGCGATCCCCTGCGAGCCGCGGAGGGCCTCGGCGAAGTCCTCGACGACCTCGGCGTACAGGGCGGCCTGGGTCTTGGATAGGCCGCAGAAGGCCCGGACCTCGGTCTTCTCAGGCAGGTCGGCGATCACCGAGCGGTCGGTCTTGAGGCGCCTGAGGATGTAGGGCCTGACGAGATTGCGCAGCGGCGCATAACGCTCGCCCTCCCGCTTCTCGAGGGCTGCGGCGAATTCCTTGAAGCGGGCCGCCGTTCCCAGGAGCCCGGGATTGAGGAAGTCGAAGAGGGACCAGAGATCGGAGAGACGGTTCTCCACGGGCGTGCCCGTGAGGGCGATGCGGGCCCGGGCGCGGAGCTTTCTCACCGCCCTGGACTGGCCCGAGCCGGGATTCTTGATCGCCTGGGCCTCGTCGAGGATGACGAGGTTCCATTCCCGGTCCGGCATCCAGGCCTGACGTCCTAGCATTCCGTAGGTGGTCACGATGAGGTCGAGGCCCGCGAGATTCCGGCTGCCGTCGAGGGCCTCTTCGCCCTTCATCGAGGGGTGGACGAAGCGGAAGCGCAGGCTAGGCGCGAATCGCTCGATCTCGGACTTCCAGTTGGCGAGGAGGGAGGCGGGGAGGATAAGGAGGGAAGGAGGGCGCGCATCCTCGGCGGAGGTCTTGGCAGTCTTCGCCGCCGGGGGCCGGCCGGACTCCCGCCTCTCGACGAGGAGGAGGGCCAGGACCTGGATGGTCTTGCCGAGGCCCATGTCGTCGGCGAGACAGGCGCCGAGGCCCAGGCGGGACAGAAGCCAGAGCCAGCGAAGCCCCGCCTCCTGGTAGTGGCGGAGTTTCGCCTTGAGTTCGGCGTCCGGCAGCGCGAGCTCGATGCCCTCGGGCGATCGGAGACCTTCGAGCGTCTTCTTGAGCCAGGAGCCCGCGTCGACGAAGGACCACTGGGCGATCGATTCATCCAGGGAGGCGGCGAGGTCGGGAGGGGCGCCCGCGAGAAGCCGCATGCCCTCCACGAAGGAGATGCCGTCCTCGCCCGCGCGCTTTTCCAGCCTTTTCCAATGCTCCAGGGCCTCGGAGAGGCGCTCCGGATCGACTTCGACCCATTTGCCCTTGAGGAAGACGAGGCCCGCTCCGCGGGCGAGGATCTCCTTGAGTTCCTTGGCCGAGAGCCTTTCCTCGCCGAGGGCGACGCCGATGTCGAAATCCAGCATCGAGGCCGCCCCGAGAATGCCCTTCCCGCGCGAGCCGATGCTTACGGAGACCCGGGGGCGCGGCCTCTTGGCCCACCAGTCGGGCACGCGCACGAGGACTCCGCTTTCCTCGAAAAGAGGAATTTCCCGGAGGAAGCGGTACGCTTCGTCGGCCGTCCAGGCGAGGGGGTGGTAGATGTCCTTCGAGTCGAGCAGCTCGCGGACGAGGGGGCTCTTGCCTGCCGCCTCGTGGATGGGCGTGAGAAGCTTGGCCAGGGCCTTGCGATCGCCCTCGCCGGCGAACTCCTGCAAGGCCCGCGACAGAGGCTGGTAGCGCACCGAGCCGGAACCGGAGAGCCGGGGGGCGTAGGTGACCAAAAAGGCGAAGGGAAAGTCGGGGTCCTTTCTGTTTTCGGCGAGGTGGAAGCAGACGCGGCCCACCTGGTGCCAGAGCGGCGCCCGCGCGGCGAGGAAGGCGCCGAGTCCGCCCGCCTTGGCCGCTTCGGCGCGAAGCCATTCGTCGAGCGAAGACCAAAGGCCGCGGAGCAGGCCGGGATCGAGATATTCGGCCCCCTCCATCGGCGGAGCCCCGAGGAGAAGGGGCATGAGTTCGGCCTCGGGAAGGGGCTCCGCCGCCTCGAGGCTCGTCGTGCCCGAGGGGGTGTGACAGCGAGCCGTCAGGTAGAGGGCTGCGAAGTCGCGCCAATAGACGAGATCGGGAGGGAGGATGCTTCCTGCAGGATGGGCGGCCAGCTCGAAAAGGCCTTCCGCCTCGCTCGACCGGAAGGCTTCCAGCACGCGGCGCGGCGCCGCAGACTCCGCTCCCTCCGGCTCCGCGATCGGACGGAGCCTTCCCGAGGGGCTCAGGCGGAGGCAGGAGCTTTCAGCGTTTACGACGGTCACGGGCGGCAATAGTACTGAAGCGGCGGATAAAGTTAAAGGTGCCGGCTCAGGTCTCGTCTATGCCGATCTCCTTCCACGTGGCCGCGCCCCGCCTCGACCCACGCTCGAGCACCGCCACGCTCGCGTAGCCGGCCGCCCGAGCGAGCTCGCGCGCCGCGCCCCAATTCATGCCGAAATGCCCAGGCGCGTGCGCGTCGGCCGAGAAGGTGATCGGCACGCCCGCTTGCCGCAGCTCTCGCAGGATGGGAAGGCTGGGGTAGGGGCTGTCGAGGATGCCCCGGTTCATGCCGCCCACGTTGATCTCGACGACGATGTCCTTGCCGGAGAGGAGGGATGCGGCCTCCAGGGCCGCGGACAGGTATGCGGGTTCGTGCTCGTCGAAGTACCGGCCGTCCGCATTGTTTTTCCTGACCACGTCGAAGTGGCCCAGGATGTCGAAGCCGCCGGCCTCGATCATGGCCGCCAGGCTGCGGTAGTACTCGCGCCAGATGCTTCGGCCGTCGCGGCCCGAGCGTTCGAAATAGTCCTCGAATTCCGCGGCGGGACAGTCCACCGTGCCGAGTCCCGCGCCGGGCAAGGTCACGAAGTGGACCGAGCCGATCCGGTAATCCAGGCCGCATTCGTCGAAGAGCGCGTCGCCCGGAGCTCTCCTGCCCTCGATCCAGTCGATCTCCAGGCCGAGGAGAATGTCGAGCGAAGGGCGCTCGTCCGCCCAACGCGTCGCCAGGCCGCGGATCTCGGCGACGTAGGCGCCGAGGCGCTCGGCAGGCATGTTCCAGCCGGTGGAGAAGGGCAGGGGGGCGTGGGAGGAGAAGCCGAGGGCATCGTAACCTGCCGCCTTGGCGGCCCGCGCCATGTCCGCGGCGCTCGCGGCGCCGTCGCAGTAATCGCAATGCGTATGGTAGTTGGCTCTCACGCTGGCATCATAGCGGGCAGACGCGGCCTGCGGCAACGCCCGGAACGAGCCGAACCCGGCTGCGCCGAACCCGGGCGAAGCCTCAGCCGGCCGCGTAGGGGCTGGCCATCTCGGAGAAAGCCTCGAAGGCGGAGCGGATGTCCTTGAGGGCCTCGGCCGCCTTGGCCTCGTCGCCTTCTCGGCCGGCCTCTTCCGCCAGC
>Ga0307377_10000955_pt1 | contig 38381 bp, 43 predicted proteins | sample TR3MG_FD_202535 | JGI IMG/M metagenome (GOLD analysis project Ga0307377, IMG submission 202535) | Soil microbial communities from Risofladan, Vaasa, Finland - TR-3 | ecosystem: Environmental > Terrestrial > Soil > Coastal area > Acid sulfate soil | place: Finland: Risofladan, Vaasa | collected... | reverse complement strand
TCCTTTTTTTTCATGGTAAGTAAATTAAGTGAATATTGAACCTACAAAATACTAAAAGTAGTAATCCGGTTGATGGCCATCCAGCGAAGCGGGATTTAGTTCAACACGTACAACACGTACAACATTAATAGGTTTGTCACGTTATTTGCAAAGCGTTCCTGCTTTAAGAGAAATATTGCATTTTGATGCAAATCCTGTCCGACTTCCTACTGAACTTTTAAGATGAGGGAACAGATTAATGTTAAATAGTTTATAATTGTATCTAGGAATACTTAAGACCTAAAGAAAAACCTCCGTTTCAGAAACAGATACGGAGGTTTTCTTTTATGCCAGGAATTAAGACTTTCGGATTATGTCGGATTTTCTTCCGGGATACCCGGATTCAAGAAGCCTTAAAATATCGCTTCTCTTGTAGAAGAATTTTGATCCTCCAAAAGGCGGCGAAAAAGGAAGTGATTCGTTATCCCGTAATGTTTGCAGCGTTCTTTCACTGCATTTAAGGATCTTCATCGTCTCTTCCTTGTCGACCCAATCGTCTAAATCACTGGTGTTACTTTTTTGAGTTTCAAGAAGTGTATCCACTTTCCTAGTCAACTCTTCTAATTTTTTTAAAACTTCATCATCATTCATCGCAATACAGTTGTGACAAATCAGTTACACCCTGAATTACAATTTTATTTAATCAAGTCCAAATACCATAAATAATTTTGTAAAAAATATTGCAGAAAAGATTTTATTTCTTTCTGCAAACATTTTATTATAGATTATTTGGAATTATGCAATTTATTTCTTATTCATTTTTTTGCGGTTACGGATAAACCTATCAGATTATTTAGAATCATTGTTAATCGTTCGCATGAAGCAGAAGAATGGTTATAATCCGTAAAAAACAGAACGTTTTATATGTATGGACCGACTATTATTATTAATCAACCACTTCACATCTTTATGTATTTATAGCAAGAGTTCGCATGGAGTGGAAGAATCGCTCTAATGCGTAAATAACCGGACGGTTTTATTCATGAAATGACCAGTTAGTGTGAATCAGTCCCTCAGATATTTATGTATTTATCTTTAAAAGTTCGCATGCAGCGGAAGAATGGTTATAATGCTTGAAAACCACGACCGCCACTACGCCTAAGTAGTAGTAGTAGTTTTATCTTATTTCAATTATACAATATATAAATAGTTTTTGCTTTAGGGGTAGCTTCAATGAAACAACCCTCGATTTATTTCAGTGATAATATATAGTATAATAATAACGTCATACGCTTTATACAGAAGTCTTATAGCCCATTTCACTATATTATATAAGACATAATATATAGGGATTTATGTATATAATTGAAATGCCAAGTATTTGAATGTTTTAGTGATATTCACTTGCAGATTTCGCTTATTTACTGAAATTGACAAGGTTATATGTATTACGTTGATATAAATTTCTGCGTTGCGGATAATCTAAGAAATACCTTAATCTATCAATTGTTTGTACCATTGACTTTGTATTACTTTTAAGTTTGGATTGCTTAATTCATTGATTTTCAACTACAGATGGATGTTATTACTGTGTTAAAATGTATCATTAAACTAAATCTGGCAGACAGACTTAAAAGTGTCGCATTATAGCGATTTTGTGCTAGGATGCGTGCATTTTGACGGCCAATTAAACCTATGGTGAACTAAAAGGTGTAATAAACTCGATAGTTATCATATGATCCTCAAAATAAGATAGCTACAAAGAAGGTTCGGGAGTTGCCATGATTTGCATGGGGTGCAAGGGGTCGTCTGTTCGAGTCAGATCACCCCGACAGGGTTTCAGAAGTTCTGAAAACGTTAAGTACATAGTTTAGTATATAACACTTATACTAACTGTGTACTTTTTTCTATCCAAATGAGGTTGTGACCATTTATTATTCCTCTAATCCGCGTTCATGGTTGCATTCAAGTAAATCCAAAACGAGGCATCTGTTACAGTTTGACTCATAATCAGGGGGTCGCTGGTTCGAACCCAGCTGGGCCCACAAGTAGATCAGGCACTTACGAATTTATCTTTGTAAGTGCTTTTTCATTTGCATACAATTTGCATTTTAGTGGGTGGGTTTTGTTCTTTTTCAAATGAATAGAATAAGAGTTAATTATGCCTTCCTTTTTTCATCTGGAATTCCTTCAGAATATGTTTTGGGACCAGAGGGTCGCAGGTTCGAATCCTGCCACCCAGACAATTAGAAGACCCATTTATCTGTAATTCAGATAGATGGACATTTTCTTTCCCCACATTTGTACCATTATTTAAAAAACTGGTCTTTCTTAAGGCTTTTAAACAGTATTCGACCAAAGCGTTTTTATTATTAGTTATTGTACGAGTAAAAAATCTCATTGTTGCCATAGTTTTTTTGAAGGTTGAATGTAAATTATCTCAAATTCTTTCCTTTCATTAAAAAAGGCAATCACATCACTTTTATTAAGAATTAATTTATGCACAACCTTTTTAAAATTGTTTGTAGCAAGGTTCCTCTGATATTTTTCTGCAAAAAAAATGGCAGTATCCTTTTTAAGGGTCCATGAGATACCGAAGTTTTTGCTATCTAATTCGGATTCAGTCATTCCCCTGTAAATAGTAATCTTTTCAGACAATCTTTGTAAATAAGCCCTCTCTTTGTTATTCATTAATGCGTGTCTTTCAAGCTCATTACTTTGAAATGCTATTTTTAAATCATACCTGTAAGGAAAAAGATTATCTGACATATCATACGCATTCCGTAAAGCATACCAATAAAGTTTACCTTTCAATAATGGCTTAATTGACATAAATGCTTGAAATTTAGTTACACCAAGAGGTAATCCTGGTGATGGAATGATATGACTACTGCCATTTAGTAGAATTGTATCAACTTCTCTCTTTGTTATCATGCTGATATTATTAAATATAGTCAGGGTCCTTGATTTATTTTCAAATTTAATCCTCTTTTATAGTAATCCCCAATAACTGTAACTAATAAGTTGGGATATCTTGGCTACCTCCTATTTAACTTCTTCCTTGCCGAAAGCATAATGTATTCACCTGCCTACCTTTCTATTTCTTCCTTTGTATGGTCGAGCATCAGTTTCCCAAGCTGAGGGTCGGGAGTTCGATCCTCCTTTCCCGCTCACTGAATATCAAGGAGTTAAGCAGTGTTTAGCTCCTTTTTTGTTTTTTATTTGCATACAGGTCTATACTATACTGTGAATCAGTAATGTTGACAAACACACTTCCCTAATAGATACATATTTGTTTATAAAGTAATTAATCTTTGATACAACGGACTGATATGCCACAAGAGAAATCGAATCCGCTATTTCCTGCTCCGCCGTTTACATATGTTACATTGTAATACACTTCTCTGCCTACACCAAATGTTTCTTGGGATATTGTTGTAAAGGTAGAACTGCTCCACCAATTACTATAATTACTTAAATTTATATATTCTCCATTATTCAATCGCCGCCCCCCGCCAATAGCCGTAAACCCACTTTCATTGGTTGCTCCTGTATTTGGGGAAGCCCAGTGAGAGTTGCCAGTCTCTTTAAGTTTGCCTCCGGCTACACTTTCTCCACCCAAATAAGTGGTTAAGGTTGTCCATTCGTTACTGGTAGGCACATGCCAACCAGTGGGACATATTTTACGACTGTCCATTACAGCATACCATGTATATAATCTGCCGTAGGTTGCTGCACTGCTTTCATTACCATCATATGCCCATTGGTATTTTGGGGTGCTTTCCAAAGATATATCCAATGTTGCAGGATTTGTGGTTACAATTAAATCTCCATTGTTATATTTGGTTACTTTAAGGTTTTCTTTCATCCAAGTTTGGCTACCTATAGTTACAATGTTGTAACCATTTCCATCCCTATCAGTAAGTGGATATATTGTTGTTTTAAAGGACATTGTCATACCATAACCTACCCCTGAATTATTAATTGCATAGGCTCTGACAAAATATGTGTTATCAGCATTCAATCCGGTAATACTACTGATAAAACTACCCGCACCAGCAGCATCGGATGTTTTACTATCGGCAGTAGTAGGTGTAGTACCAGTACTCCAACATACTCCACGGCTTATTACCGTTGAACTACCTTCATCGGTTACATTTCCACCACTTGTTGCTGTAGTTGCAGTTATGTTTGAAACAGCTATAGTTGTTACAACAGGAACTTCTTCTTTCTTACAGGAAAGGAAAATGCTTGAAAATATGAGGAATACTAAACCTATGAATCTGAATGTTTTTGTCATAAGAGATAGTTTTAATCAAAGTTACGAAATCCCCATGAATAGGATTAAAACACTAAGCCACCGGAGCTGATTAATAAAGTCTGATTTAAGGCGATTGTCTATCAAAACCTTATTGTTACTCCCAATCCAACCGCCATTGAATTTTCTGGCACTATATTATACTTCAGTATAGCAATTTCAGCTTTTGACTTTTTAATACCTCCGTCTGACCATAAAAGAATGCCAACTATTGCAGTAGGAATACCGACGTATGCACCAATTGCCGCGGGAATCACGTCATTAAGACGTAAAAATCCTCTAACGAAGTCGTAGCAGACCAAATAACTGAAGCAATATATCCTGCTGCAGCAATACCTACACCAGTAAATGTTACTCTCATCCCTGTATTTCTCTCTTTGACAGCTTTATCCTTGTACACATTAAGCTGGTCAATATTTAAAGAATTAAGGTTAACTTTCTGCGCCATTATGCTCATGGAAATAAAACACACTAAGAGTATCAAAATGGCTCTTCTTATAGAAATTATAGAAAGAGGATTTCTTTTCATATCCGGCGATTTACTATGTATCAAAGTTACACCAGCAAACAGCCAAAGTCAAGTTTATTTTAAGCAAAACCCCCCAGCATCACTGCCAGGGGGGCATCTCGCTGCATTATTTTATTTGCACATTATCAAAATATTTCTGAAATTTGGTATGCGGCATTTCCTTCATTATACAATCCGATCTGGATTAGTATTGCAGACATTGACTTTCACTCAGGAGATGCCGCTTTTTTAATTAAACATTATAATATGAAAAAAGCATTATTTATCCTATTCTTCTTAAATTGTTTTATTTTCTTGTGAAAGCCAAAGGAAAACTTGTTGGACTTGTTCCACTACGATTACATGGGTGCCTCTTGATAGTGATGAAGCACCACCTATGATTTCAACACACCAGTTTGAAATATGTGATATGTCAAAAAAGGAGGCAAAAGAATTTGAGAAGCAACTAACCACAATTCAAATTTTTAGGGACCAGCTGCTTACAGCTGTTGCTACAACGGAGTGTATAGAAAAGAGCGATAAATAGAACACAATATGAAATATGTAGTTATTTGGTGTACAATTAACTGGATTGGAATTATAATACCAATTATTTGGATAGTTGTAGGTATTGTCATTGCTGAAATTTTTGAGTGTTTTAAGTCCAAATTTAAGTCCAATCATAGAATCAAGATTCTAAAAGCTATTGAAGGAGTTTATAAAGCAAGGGAAAAGGATAGACCAAAAATCACTAATGCAATAATCAATGTCAAAAGAAAAGAAGACTCTGATAATGTAATTGAGTTTTCTGGTACTTCCTGTAAAGCTTCAGACTATAAAGGAACTATATTAATCAATGAAATTAATCCTACTTCTGGTACTGGCTGCTATATTCATAAAAAACAAAATGTTAGTAGAGGAGAATTTATTGGATTTGGAACTATTGATATAAATATTAATTCGGATGGCTTAATTGTTGTTGTTAATACCTTTCAAAGTAATAAGGTAGAATATCATAATCCTGAGATATGGAAAAGACTGGAAGGTGATGATATAAATAAGCCAATATCCCAATTAATAAAAGAGTATATGAAAATCAATAAGGATAATGCTACAAAAAGTTAGGTATATAATAAAGTCAACATACCCATAGGGGGTCTAAAAATTAACCCATGACTAATTCATTCTACTATTTTTTCAGTGCTACACCACAGGTATTGGCTGCTATATTGGCTTTATTTGGTGTATTTGTGATTTTTAAGGTTCAAACTATAAAATCTGAATTGTTAGCTTTTGGGCAAGTTATCAACAATCGCTTCGCAAATTTAGTGGAACCCGGTGAGATACTAAAAGATGATGCCCCTACTAAAAATTTTAGAAAAGCAATTAGAGATAGTATATATAAATGTATCCATAGTAAGGATATGGATGAATTAAAAGAAATAATTGATGGTATAAATGACGAAAATAAGTATAAAGTGGTTTGCGATGATATTATTGACGATAACGATTATAATATAAATCAAAAAAAATTCATTAAAGAATATACCAATCTCCGAAAGATTATTAATCGTACAATTTATTTGTCATTGTTGACGGCATTCGTAATAATCATATGTTTGGCTACAATTCCATTAGATAATTACATTCACTGTAATATCTTCCTCTTGAATTATCTATTTGGATTTGTATTAGTATCTGTATTTTGCATCTTTTCAGGTCTAATTTATATACTTATTAAGTCACTTAAATAAAGTAGATTTAGATCGTGATTATAGAACAATGAAAAAAGGAATAGGAGGCTTATTTGTTAGAAAGTAAAAAAGGTGCAATATTATGTATTGATCATAGTTATCTACAATTAAATAATCGGAGGATTGTTTGCGCTGAAATAATTTTATGATCAATCCTGCCCATTAAATTGAATATATTAACTTTACGCAGAACTTATAACATTTTGAAAAGGAGGTAATAATGGCTTTTATTGATGGCACTATAGTATCAGGAACAGAAGTCCTCGTGGAGCAGATTCAAATATGGATTGAAGTGTTTTCTGGACCCGGACATCTAAAATCGTGGTCTGGTTCATTTACACTTCCACAGGAACATAATTTCTCTTTTACAACTGATAGAGAATGTGAAGTCCAATTGGTGGATGGAAGAAAGGGAACTATTATCCCAAATCACTTTGATGGTTCGATTGTGAGTTTTCAAGGCTCAGGGCCACTTAAATAATCAATTATTGCAAATGGCCGACGAACATATTCAAACTGAAGTAAAGAAAAGAAAAGTAACTTTTCATCCTGTTACCAAAGATGAATTAGATTCCTTAGTGGAAAAGAACCTATTTGGGGATATTAGTTCACTCCTTGCTTCTCTTTCACTGTCAGCACTTCTTACCGGCATATTAACAAAACAAATTAGCCAAAATCCAAGTTTAGAAGCAATCCAATTTCTAAATGGAGTTATTGTTATATCAATTGCGTTGTTAATCCTATCACTGGTTCTTGTTGTCTACTTTAAAGTAACGCATAGAAGAAAGATAAAAAGCATTATTGGGGAAACACCGATTCAATTTTCAGTGAAGGAGGTAGATGAAGAATTGAATCCAAATTATTATATTGGAAATCAGAGAATAATCATGAATATTCTTCGCCAACATCAACATAAATTCCATAGGCACTTTCAATCCCAAAGTGAATTTGGAAAATTGAAAACAAGTGAGCATACAAACAATCCTAAAGGGAATAAGAAGGAATACTTTACTTTCATAATAAATAATGGTAATGAACATCTATTTACTCATTTCCAGAATTTTCTGAAGGACAACAAAATTGATTATATAGACTATAAATAAACTATTGAGATTATGAGAAAGATAAATATCGATTTAGACAAATACATGGTATACGAAGATGCTGAAGGTGATCTTTATGCTGCATTAGACATTGAACATCAGGCAGAAATGGATGAATATTATAGAAAATATGATCATTTCAAAACTGCTCCTGATGAGATTACAATGGTGGGATATGATATTATTCCAGATAAAGAACCAGAAAGTTTCACAATTAGCAAACAGAACCAAAGGGAATTTAAGGTTAACAAATTAAGAGGTACTTGGATAAGGACCGGTAGATAAAGCCTGTTACATTCACATTTAGTTTAGAATTCGACTTGTCAAATGGATCTATAATCAAGTGCAAAAAGAATATTCGAACCAAGTTATCCTTCTTTCCAACTTATACCTCTTAATATTTCCTTAGTCGCTAAACAATCCTCCGATTGTTTAATTGCAGATAACAGGGGAGGATAAGAACGTTTTTGTGACAATTCAGAGTGAGTAAATTGTTTGGGGCAGTATTATTTGCTAGAGGGGATAATTTTATGATAAAGTGTGAATCAAAATTAAGGATTTCCATGAGCTCATAATTGAGTTCATGTTCTCTATCAAGAAGTTACATGGTATGACGTATTTTTGAAAAAGATTATTGGTTAAAAGGAGATCATTTAATTGAGTCTTTCTTTTCGAGATAGTAATCAATTTTGTTTGGTCGTGGTTTGTAAATATTTCCAGTTACAAAGTCAATTCCAAGAGGAATAATACCAAAACAAATATCCAAGATTATAAAACCAACACTTGCCTTTCTGGTCATACTTATTTTTGATGTTTCGTAACCATCAGCCTTGACTTCAACATAACTATTTCCCTGCTTGGCATTTTTTTGAACCTTAATATTTGTAGGAGCTTCTCCAATAAATTCACCATTATAGAATACTCTTGCATTAGGAGGAGTCCCTTGTTTTACATGGGAGCTACTTTTTGAACCACCTAAAATAGTTGCACAACTTGGAAGAAGAATTACTGCCATTAAAAGTGCCAGAAACTGAATGATTAATTTCTTTTTCATGATTTATGATGTTTTAACGCCTCACAAGGCCCGGATGAGACTGTTGTTAAAACATCAGCGTGGGTCTTTAACCTATATCTGAGCAGAGGCACTGGTATGCCCGAAGGACAAATAAGGAAAGCCCACGCCTTGACGTGAGCGTATCACCTACTATTCTTGCCCTTCTAAAAATTACCAGTTTTCTGCTGAAGAATATTAGCTAACGCTGATTACATTTTTCTATATCAAATATATGAAATTTAAATTAACCAAAATATTGTAAATTTATGGAAACAATTAAACAGAAAAATAATGAGAAAAATAACTTCAAAGATTATTGGGGTTATGGTGGCTATTGCTTTTTTTATGCTTGAAAACGCACTTCATAATCACTCAGAAGTAATCAAAGATGATATTATGGTAAGATCTGATAGGTTATTTCAAACATATTATGGCAAAGCTATAGGAGCCGAGCTTATATGGAAAGACGATATTAAATAAAAACTATCGCATCAAAGCGTATTTTCAATGGGATGTGATACTATGGATCAATTTTGTGGAAACGCACTAAACCATTTAACCGATAATTCCGATAATTAAAAATTCCTGCAAGTATCTAAATCAATTTCAATTGGATAATTATAAGGTTCCAAGGAAGCTGGATTTCTCACAGGCACATTTTTATTTATTTCAGATGCATAAGGTTTTTTGAAAGAATTTATTAAGTCTTTAATTTCACTATCTGACTGAGCTCTTACCTTTACCTCTATACTTGGATAAATTATCATTGCAAACCATCGATCTTTTACTGGAATTAAAAATTTCGGTTTGATCCTGGAATTATTGCAATAGTCTATAAATTCTTTCTCTTTAATGTCTTCAAAATTAATAAAATGACTATTAGTTTCGCCTAAACCATTTTTTTCAAGTATATTTTTAATATTATTTGAGTAAATAATTCTCCATTCTGATTCATCAAAATACTTGTATCGTAAAGTAGTATCATCTTCTCGTAGCGTCATGGATTTGAAAAAACACTTATAATAATCATCTTCATTTGAACAAAACAAGGGAGGCTGAAGCCAATTTCTTCCATTTTCATTAAAGTATATCATAGGTGCACCAATTCGATTAAAAAGAAAAAACCTTTTAAAACCAATTCCTAATCGCCCAAATTCCGATGCATGAGATCTTGCCATGGAAAGTTTTAATTCAGTAAAACAAGTTCGTGAATGGATTGGAGGTTTAATCTCTCCGTTTCTTGTCTTTATGGATTCATCACTTTTATTATCAGTCATCCATAAGCCATACTTTAATATATGTTTGAATCTCTGAAAGTATTTTTCTGTTGAAATTTTATTTGTAAAAGAAGTATTATTAACAGTCCAGTTTTTATCATAATCTTTATCAATATCCTTTCCAGTCCAATGGATTATGAAATCTGAATGAACTGGTATATAATTTTGATACATATCTTATTGCTTTTATGTTATTTTTATTGTTTGATTCATGTCATAGTTTCTAAATTTGTTAATACTTAAAACAGAAGATTATAAGAAAGCAGGGAATAATGATTGTCTAATAAGATCAATTATAATATTTAACCGATTGTATGGGGGAACTGAGACCACGATGTGGCATGTGAAAGGCCTATCAGTGAGATTGTTAGATAAGGCGATAAGGAGTCAGTAAATAGATGGTAAACGCAGTGACTTATTAACAATTTAAATTTTGTTGTTAATAACCTAATTATTTGTAACTTGAGTACAAATTTTAAGATATGGATACCGGATTACAAAACATGATCTTTAAAGCAGTAAAAAAGCATTATACAAAAAAATACCTTATAATGGATCATTATTTTGATACTTCTTTCCGATTCTATTTATATGAGGGCAAGGATTCTACTTTATATAAAGTGGAATACGAAATAAATAAATCAGTACTGAATATTAAGTGGGATACTTTAACGAAAGCAAAATCTCCTTATTGGTTTGATTCACCGGAAGAGGATGTCAAGGTTGATTTATAATTGACCTATTATTCTTCATCAACTATTGGAATGATTGATGCTAATTCCTTCTCTATATCTAATCCATATGATACAGCAATTTGGGCTATATGAATTCCAAATACACCTCTTAATTCACCCAATCCACTTATAAAAATCCAAGAACTTAAATTTGAATAAGGAGGCCTTAAATACCTCATTTCCTGCTTATCATATTGAATTTTGTCTAAATATTTACGACAAGAAACTCTTAGTGCCCTAAGATTTGTTTCAAGTTCAGAGCCATTTGGTAGTGATCCTATTTCATCAGTTAGATATTTTCTTATTTCAATTATAGAATTAACACAATGCATCGGCATTTCCATATCATTGGATTTCACTAGAAGCAAAAATAAAGCAGCATCTCCTAATTGAATTGTCTCGCTGCATGATTCAGGAGAACCCCGAATCGTACCTAACAAAGATAAAAAAATATTTTCCTATCTTTAATGATGTTTTAGGTTAATGAAATGGGGAACGACTTCCTTAGGGGAGGCCTCCGGTGAATACATCGGGGGCTTTTTTATTGTGTTGATAAAAAATCACAGGATAAAAAATTATCTTTTAAGCTTGCTCGGATTTCTTGATAAGTATTTATATCTAGCTTCCTCACTATCTGCTCCTGGCAAAATATAAATTGTAGTTCTGTGGTCGATTATTACGGCTTTCAATTTCGACAGATCAGGGGATATGAAAGAAGATTTGAAATTAGTTTTTGTTGGGCACATAATTATTTGAATTAAAAAAAAGTCCCGGTTATGCCTGGACTAAACCTTAACAATTGACAAAATTTATAAACTAAGCAACTTTAACATTCACTGCATTTGATCCTTTCTTCCCTTGAGTCACCTCAAAAGTTACCTTATCATCCTTTTTAATAGATCCACTTAATCCAGATTTATGGACAAAGTATTCTTCATTAGATTCTGAGTCAGTGATGAATCCGAATCCTCTTACTGCATCATAAAATTTTACTGTTCCGGTACTCATGATTAATAATTTAAATTTATGCAAAACACAATGGAATTGCTACATTTATCCGGACAGTAAGTTAAGCTAAAAATCTTAACTTAACAGATTATAAAAAGAAGAAAGTTTGGTTGAGAGTTTAAACAGATGGCGTTAACGGATCTGCTGATAATAATGTATGTTTTGAGGCCATTTTGATATCTCATCCCAGTTTATGCCGGAGGAATCTGGGTTGGGACAAAACCTTCTTCAAAAGAAATAGGATATAGGATTTATAGGATTCGTAGGATATTTAGAATTTTTTCAAATTCAGACTTTTTTATTTATTTAAACCTGGGCTTCATCACTGGGTGCTACGCACCGTATGAAGCCCTATGTATGTTTAGGCGAAGGTTAAATCTTCCTTTCTTGAGATAATTGTCGTGATAAATCTAATGCCATCTATAATCAGTGTTTTCCAAAGGATCAATATTCATTTTGTCTTTTATTATGTAACTCGAATACCACCAGTCATTGTATGCTTTTGCGGCTTCTTCTTGAGATTTATTGTCATAAACTAAATCAAGTTCTGGAGAAGCTCTTAAGGCAAGAATCGGATTCTGTGATGGGAATCTGCCAATTAGATATTTGCTTTTAATTTCTACAGCTCTTATTGATTCGATTGTCCATAAAACGTACATCCCAAGTTTACAATCTGGAACCCAAAGTGATGAAATCCCGTTGTGTGGGAAATTTGTAATTACCATAGTTGAGTTCCTGTAATTTAGCAATGCAGGAATGTCAGAAGGCTTAAATGCTGGTAGTTCAAAAGCTTCATAAGAATTTGATTTTAATTGATTGATATATGTCTCAACCTCAGGATTGTCTCTCTGTTTCTCACAACCAATTAATCCAAATAGTGCAGTCAATATGATCAGTTTAATAGGTAGTCTCATGGTGTCAGGTATTGATTGTTAATTAATTAACAGCAAAAATTGTTCCAAAAATGGATTCGGTTTGGTTTTTGCAAAGTCCCGGTAAACGGGTAGAATTTGTCACATCAAGATAAAGTTGTCAAGATAGGCCAGTTCCGATAAATGAGCAGGGTTGATCACGTCAAGGTAAAATTGTCAAAGTGGTTCTGCAAAAACCATAAATGTATCTCTGGTTGATTAGAAAATTGTCAAGATTTATAGCCGATTTCTATTCGATGAGTTATGTTTAGGCGGTATTTGTCAAGATGGGTAATGATTTGATATTAAGGCGAATCTGTCTAGAAAATGAGCAGCCCGCTTAAACATAACTAAAAAGTGTTTTATACACAGTCTTAAAACAGCTTGCCCATTAAAGGTAGGCATAAAATACTGACGGAGTAAATTGAATGGTGGGTTCAGCACCTGAACCTTTAAACGCAAAACATTAATAGTCAATGATCCAAATTATCAATCTTAAAGGTTGTTGATGGATTTGATGATAAAATCGTAGATTTTGAGACCTTTTGAATTATGCTATCATCAGTTTTACTGATGACACAGCGTATCGACATCATAAAAACTTACAAATCATTATCACTATAATTATTCCAATTATACACCACTGGCAAACTTTTATTTGAAAATTTTCATTATGCATCTTTACTTTAAATTAATTCTATAATAGGCGTTACAAAGAGATTCGTAATTATTGATAATTTCGAACTGCCAGCCGATAAGTACGAGGGCACTGATAAACGCTGTTAATAAACCTGCTACCGTTACAAGTACAGTATAAGCTCCCTTTGGATAAAATTTTTCTTTTTGCATAGAAATAGCCATTAATTATCAGTTTTTTACAGCAGCTGCTATTGTCTCCTTATTACCAACGTCAGAAGGTATACGCTAGGGAGCGAAAATATTGTGTTGTTGGTAAATGGGTGGGCAAGCTAATTTCGAAATGTATTTTTAGCATGAGTTCCAACCCGAAAAATCACATAAAATGATATATCCCCATCCCGTCAGTCACAATGAATAGTACTCACAAAGCAAATAATATCAGTTTATTACAGCTGTTAATTATTAAATAGAAAAACAAATCAAGGGTTTTATATGAACAGGAGATGATTTGTTACCCGGATTCATAAAATTTTTTATGAGAGAGTACCTTCTTAATAATATTATTAGGGGAATATATTATCAATAAATTCCATATCTTTATAATTCATTGTGAGACTATTACATTAAGTTGCTCGTTATTATGAGGGAATATTCTGATAAAGAGATTATTGAATGTCTGAGAAACCGACAGGGTTATGTAGTGCGATTCCTTTTTGACAGGTACCTTCCGATGATACGTCTTATGGTTAGTCATATGGGAGGCTCTGGAGAAGATGCCAAAGATGTTTTTCAGGATGGATTAATAATAATGCTTGAGAAGGTTGATAATGATGAATTTGAACTGACCTGTAAATTCAAGACTTTTCTTTATTGTGTTTGTGAAAACCTTTGGAAAGCTGTTCTCTCAAAACGCTATGCAGCAACGAATTATCTTATCCGCAGAGTAGATCAGGATACGGACAGGGATTTCACGGAAGTTAGTGATGATAATTTATATAAAGAAATCTTATATGATAGTTTTGAATCACTTGATCCTGTAAGTAAAAAAATATTAAATCTTTACTGGCAGGATTTGTCTCCAAAAGATATAGCTGAAAGATTAGGTTATACTTATGGCTATATAAGGAAGAAAAAGTGCCAAAGTCAGGAAAAGCTGATTAATAAGATTAAAAATCATCCTCAGTACAAGTTGATTAAGAAAGGCGAGGAAGTGACTAAACATGCTGTTTTTGGTTAAAAAGAATTTTAAAATATCAAATTATCTGCTTTTTTAAGATCAATAAGTGAATGGACAAACATATTAAAAATATAACAGCCTATTTGGAAGGAGATCTGACGGGTAATGATCAGAAAAGATTTGAGAAAGAACTTCAGAATAATGAAGAACTCAGAAATGACTATTATTTATTTAAACAAATAAATGAAAGCATGAAGGCCAGACTGGACCTTGAAGAGGTAAGAAATGACCCTGCCCTTAACAATTTAGTTCCGGTTGTAGAAAATTTGATAAATGACTATTGTCAGAACCAAGAACATTATAGGTGGAATAAAAAATTTGTTAAAGATAGCTTAAGTAAAGAGAAATCAGATTCGGAATTAATGGAGGAGATCAGCTTAATAAAAAAGGAAATTAAGGAACACAAAGTAAATGAATTAGTTAAGACCTGGGTAAATGAGTTTAATGAAAAAGAGGAGATCCTTAAAGCTAAAAACCCAAACACAGAGAGGAACAGAGAGTTTATTGCCAGGTCACTTGAACCAGAAAATCTTCAGTCAGAACTAAACAAATGTCTTAAGAAGGAATCCGACAAAAGAAATTATTTGTTCCGCATTATTGGATTGGCAGCCGCAGCTGTGATTACTGTATTTGTTATGTTCAAAGTCTTAATTCCTTCTGATAACCCTGATAAGCTCTATCAGGCATATTATGAACCTATGAGAGCTCTTTCGCCTGTTACACGTAATGTTAAAACAAATTTGTCGGGAAAATATGCCGAGACTGTTGACTTGTATAAGAAAGGCAATTATCAGACAGCGGCTGCCGGATTCTTAGATTTGATGCAACAGGATTCTTCTTTTACTGACCTTCGCTTTTTCGCAGGAATAACTCAGATGGAACTTGGTAACTATTCTCAGGCAATTGCTTTCCTGTCTGGAGTAACTACACTTTCAGGGGAGTACAGGATAGAGGCTCAATGGTATCTTGGATTATCTTATCTGAAGACAGGAGATAGCTCCAAAGCTATTGCCTGTTTTGAGGTTCTGGCAGGATCAAAAGGGTTTTATCAGGATCATGCAAGATCCCTTCTTCGCCGTCTGAAGTAACCAGTCAAAATAGTTATTCCAACTATTAATAAAATACATGAAAAAATAATTAGTGCGGTTTTATTACTATTAACTATGGGCTCTTTATCACCCATAACTCCATATGATGCCCAGTACCAGGGATTAGCATATGTCGGAGGCGAGGCTTTTAGATATTCAAGTTTTGCCAGACGGAGAGATTCATCTTTTTCCCTGCCTCTTGAGAGATTGTAATAATAATCTCTTATTATTTTTGCACTTGCATCATCATTTACATCCCAAAAAGATTTTACCACCGATAAAGCTCCTGCAAGAATAAATCCACGCTCCAGACTCATTATTCCTTCTCCATGGGATAATGTGCCGGTACCGGTATTACATGCGCTGAGAACAACCATAGGAGATTTAATTCTGTTTATCCCGATCTCATAATTAAATAAATGCCCGTCTTCAACTGTGTCCGTTCTGGTTTCGAACAGGAGGCAGGAATATTTGGAATTATCAGGATCAGGTATTGTATGCATTGCCAGATGAAGAATGCCACGATGTTGTATCACCGACTTAAAATTGGTCTCTGTTGCCTGTTCACCAAGGTATTCTTTGCCAGGGAACCATTTGTAAATAGAGCTGATCTCTTTTGTAGTTCCGCCAAGGTAATCAGAACTTTTACCGGACTTATCGATGTTATTGCGATAATCCGGTGCAAAAGCATAAACCTTCAGCCTTGTTGTCATCTTCTTCGCCTTGTTGAATATCATGGAAGAGGAGTACCCAAAGGAGAATGTATAATGATATATCAAATATTGCAGTCTTTCATAATTGATTTGAGTTGAATCCGGACGGTGTTTTAGAAATGCATCAAACGGCAGGTAGGCTATTTCTTCATCAGGAACGATTATCAGCTTACTGCCTGTAAATAGATTTTCAACAGGTTTGATCAGTTTATCATACATATTGAAGAGTGCACTGGTATATTCTCTGTAATTATCCAGCGGATCTCTCCGGGAATTAGCCTGAACTGTTCCTTCTCTAATTGTTTCAACATCTTTTTTAAAAAGGGAATCCAGATCAGTTTCAAGAAAATTCAATTTATCAGTTGAAACTAAAAAGATGTATAGTTTTCTTTTACCATCTGTATTTTGATTCGACAGGAAATATTCAACAAGAGTTTCATCCTTTTTCAAATTACTTTGTATCTCTTCAAGACTTATCGGTTCAGTCTTTTGAAGGAGATCTTTATACTGGGGAAATTGTGTATTTATCTCATCTTCTAATTTTTCGTTCCTGCGTTTCATTTCAAAAAGAGCATCTTTCCAAAAATCAATCTTTTGTTTATCAGGATCAGTTTTCCGAATCTCTTCCTGAACCAGGTTGCTATATGCTGAAATATCAACGAGGAGGTTTTTATGCATCTTCTGCATAGTATCAGGTATGCCAATCGAGTAGAACAGTTCGTTGTCGTTAATTTCATTCCTGAGTACTGCTGCTTTGGCTTTTTTAGTAATGTAGTACATTTCCTGCTGGTAGGCCGGATCTCTTGTCAGCGCGTACATATAGCCCGAGATTTGAGTTGCAAAAATAAATGTCTCTTTTTCATTTTCAGCCAGGTAAATACGACTCTCCTCATTCATATAATCATTACGTATCTTACTGATTAGTTGCATAGCCAGCTCGATTGTCTCAAGACTCTTTTTCATGTTCTTAAGTTTAATCTCATGCTTCTCCTGGCCCATAGCGAGCAACCAAAAAGCCTGAGATTTGCTTTTTAGAATATCCAGAAGCCTTATATCGTAAAGTGCAGATCTGATGGAGGGATTTGATAATAAATCAGGATCATTAAAATCATTTACTACTGCAATCAGAGCTTTCTGATAGTACATTAGTGCTGAATTGTAATCATTTTGGATTACGAAATAATCGCCTAAAAGTTTGTAAGATAAGGAAACAAAGGCGTGCTTATCCCCATAGCTTTTTATACAAATTGATAATGCATTCTTAAATATTTCCAGCGCCTCCAAATCTCGCCCCACTGATTCCAAAAAGAGTCCGTAATCGAAATACAGTTCTGCTATTCTGAAATAGTTTTCACCAAATTCACTATTAAAACTATCAATGCTCTTTAAAAAGAACTCTTCAGCTTTCTTTGGATTATCAATTTTTGCATAGGTTTTCGCCATATTAAAATATGTGAGCGCTACTTTAGGCAGTCTAAATCTTTCTTTTAGCTCTGCGCTTTTTTTGAGGTATTCCAATGCACTTTTGAAATCTTTAGTTTTATAATAAATAATTCCAATGTCCAAGTAAGCTGTTGAAATACTATGTAAAACAATAGTATCGGGTTTTTCTAAACTCTGACAAAGTCTGATCCCCTTTTCAAAATATTCAATTGCCTGGGTAAATGATCTCTGGTATGCATATATGATGGCTATGTTAATATAGATATCAGCTAATGACTTGGGGGATTGTTCCTTTTCATTGATTTGAGCCTCAGCCTGATTATAATATTTCAGTGCTTCTTTATAATTTCCTAACAGGGTATTTGTTGCACCAAGGTTATTAAAGGCTGCCACGAGGTAATCTTCAGAGATTGATTCTTTTGATTCCAAAACCTGCAGCATACATTTCTCAGCATTTACGAGATCGCCTGTATTGTAAAGTTTTGCGAACTTTACGAAAAGGTCATAAGTATCTTCGTTCTGTGCTATGACATTATTTGCAAGAACAAATAAAATAATAATTACACTTATTAAATTAAACCTTTTCACTTAAACAAGTTAATAAAACCTGATATAAAAGGGACAATTTCAGAAAAATTAAGATTAGTCAAACTAATTTGTTAAAAAAAGAGCATTCTGTTTTTAAGAATGCTCTTCCATCAGAAGAACCGACACTGATCCTTTTACGTTTGCGGTGGTGGTGGTGGTGGTGGAATGATAATTATCGGATCAAGACCATCTCCCCCACGGACACAACTCATTGATTGCTGACTGAGAATTTCTTCTTCTGAAAACCTGGAAAACAGATCATTTTCATTTTTTACAGGTTTTACTGATTCGGGAACTTTTTTCATAATAATAATGGATTAAAAGTTAAACAATGCTATTATATTTGAATCAGTCCGTATTTGTTACGTCATGGGATTAATTTCAGGTAACAATTCTTGACTATTTTTGGCATATTAATCCACATAAATTCCCTAATCAGGTATATCAGATCTTTTAATTGCAGATCTTTAATATGGAAGGCTGAGATCGGTAAAACTTTTCCCTGACAGGCTGAAATAGTTTTTGCATATTTTTATTTGAGCTGAGAATCAGTGTTCAGAATGATTGTAAACCTTTCAATTAACAATGATTAATCCAACGAGTATTTTGAATATGTCAAAAAAGGACTGAATCAAAAAGTAACAATTGGATATTAATATTAATAAAACAGTAAAGAGTGGGATAATCCCTGTTACAAAAAAGTATCTTTTAATAACTGTCTTTTAAAATTACACGTATTATTAATTTTTATAATTCGCGAAGATTACCATGTCATTTTACTATGTAAGGATAAAGCCACAATTAAACGGGACCAATGCTGTTCATAAGGAGGATTGTCCTTTTTTACCTGATATTGAAAACAGAATATACCTTGGGGAGTTTATTTCCTGTGATGAGGCTATCTGGAGGGCAAAACTGCACTTTCCGGATGTCTCTCCTTGTTATTTTTGCTCCAGTGAATGCCCACAAACTAAAAATAAGATTATTCATGACTGGCATACATTTCTTGAAAATTAACATTCCCAAAGGAGAGTTTTTTGTTTGGAATTTAATTATTAAATAAATCTAAAATATTAAACTAGAAGATATAAATGGTGTTTAGCGGATCGATTAATCTTACCATTTGAACTCAGGCTGTCTAAATAGAAAATCGCATAATTGTGGGATTGTTGTGATTGTATTCGCCATCATGAACTTTGCCCTCTACTACTGAAATACAACATTCGAAAGGAAAAATACATCATGTTGAAATAAACTAAACATAACATTCCAGACCCAAAGGGATACCTGATTTTTGCAAATAAATGCCCAAACTTAAATCTTTATAATTTGCCCTTCAAAAATATAATATTAATAATAATGGAATTGGAATATGGTGCGATTGGTACCACAACCTTCAAATACAGATCCCTGTATATCTACGAATTACAGGGATCTTTAAATTTTCTATTGACGGATTTTTGAAATTTTTCTCAATGATCACGTTGTCAATGCATTGCGGGTGTCTAATCACTTAAAACCCCTCACAGAGAGTCGTATCAAGGCTTCTAGCTAAGGATGGTAGTTAAGGTTTATACCTCCTTTCCATATTCTATCAATCTAATCCTAATTCAGATTGAAATTTTTTATTGTCATTCAATATAAGCATATGATATTTTATAATTACTCATTTGAAGGCCAAAACCTATTTTGGGAGGTTCTTTTGTTTTGACTACCGCTGCTTCACTTTTAAAACTGCTTGAGATGTTCAAAGATTGCAATAAATTGATAATCAAGGTAACATTTTAAAAGCAATTCCTATTAAACAAATAATTAGCCTGTAAATATAGGGTTGATAAAATCAGTTTACATACATACAATCTGAAATTGATTAACCGGTTTTATGGGTGGATTTTTTATTTAATTTTTATTGACTTGTATTTTTAATGTCTCTTATAATTGTTTGAGTCAAAGTTTGGAAGGATATATTTTTATATGAAGACAATTGTTGACTTAGTTGATTTAGTTAAGTTGTTTTGGATATTTTCTGATCCATATCAGGATGATATTTATGAGTATCAGTTTTATTATCTTTTAACAAAAGATGGCTCATCATTAAATAGTCATTTGATTAAATTAGTATAAAATTATGCTTGCAATACTCATATCAGGTCGGAAGACTATTAAATATTAAATTTTGATTCCAATGGAAAAAATTGTCTGGAATAATGATTATTGTATTGGAATACCGGAAATTGACTCTCAACGCCATAAGATTATTGATCAGATCAACTATCTGATCGAAAATCTTAATAGTAAAGACAAAGCTTCCATCAATCACTGGATAATTGCAAATCTAGATAAGTATTCTGAAGAACACTTTTTTACCGAGGAGGATTTTTTAAGAAAGATTAATTACCCAGACCTAGAAAATCATATCAAACTTCATCAGTCTTTTAAAATGAATACTTTACAATCTGCTGTAAAGGTTATGAAAGGTCATGAGGATGTTACGGAAGAGACCATTCAATTCCTGAAAGACTGGTGGACAAATCATATAAAAAAGATGGATATGGAATATAAAAATTTTATCTCAGATGGCTAATTTCTATTGACATGGATTCCATCTTGCATAATCTGATGCTTAATATTCTGCCTGGATTTTCTATATACCTAAAAATTATATTAGTCCTTCTGAGCCACTTTCTACTCTCCTATAGTATATATTATATATTTAATGTAAACAAGCTGGAATTCTATAAGAAAATTCAAGATGGAATATGTTTTTTCCCTCTATGCTTGCAGGTGATTTTGCGATTCTTTCAAAAACAGGAGTTACCGATGTCTTTAAATCAACAATTACCGGTGATGTAGGATCAAGTCCAATCACAGGTGCAGCAATTCTCGTATCGTGTGTAGAAGTTACAGGTACAATATACTCAGTTGATGCTGCAGGTCCACTTCCAACCAGAGTGACTGATGCAACAAGGTTAACAGCAGCTGTTAGTGATATGGAAGCAGCATACACAGATGCAGCCGGTCGTCCTAATCCTGATTTTCTGAATCTTGGAGCAGGAAACATTGGAGGTGATACGCTAACTCCGGGTTTATATAAATGGAGTACTGATCTGCTTATTCCTGCTGATGTTACTATTTCAGGAGGGCCAAATGATGTCTGGATCTTCCAGGTTGACGGCATCCTTAATATGAGTTCTGCTGTTAAAATTATTCTTGCAGGCGGAGCACAGTCTAAAAATATTTTCTGGGTTGTAGCAGGTTCAGTTACTTTCGGAACGTCAAGTCATTTTGAAGGTAACATTCTGGGACAGACAAGTATTAATTTACAGACAGGCGCTTCATTAAATGGAAGAATGCTGGCACAAACTGCAGTAAATCTTCAAATGAATAATGTTGGTTTCACAAAAGGAGATACTTCAATACCTGTAGTAAATTCAACAGACCCTGCTAACAATGCAAAAAAAGTTGCCATTAACAGTATGATTAATGCAACTTTTAGCGAACCGATGGATATTACAACAATTAACTCCCTTACATTTACCCTACAGCAAGAAGCAGTCTCAGTTGAGGGAACTGTTTCATATTCAGGTACAACAGCCACTTTTATTCCTGCGAACGTATTGCAGAATAATAAAATCTATACAGGAACTATTACAACAGGAGTTAAGGATCTTGCCGGTAATGCACTTTCCGTTAATCATACCTTTAGTTTTACTACTGTTGAGGCACCAGACATAATATTGCCTGTTATAAATTCAACAAATCCTCTTGACAACTCAACAGACGTTGCACGTAACAAAGTCATTGAATTATCTTTTAGCGAATTAATGGACCCACTTACTATAAATGCTACTACATTTATTTTATATCAGGGAACAACAGCAGTTTCAGGTTCGGTAGCTTATTCCGGCACAACTGCAACCTTTACTCCTTTAAATTCATTATTAAATGGTATTGTCTATACTGCAACAATCACAACCGGGGCAAAAGACCTGGCTGGCAATGCACTAGCTGTTGATAATGTCTGGAGTTTCACAACCATACTTGCTACATCAGGTCAGTCTATGGTAAATCTTGGTACGGCTGGTAATTTTGCGATTCTTTCAAAAACAGGAATTACTGATGTATATAAATCAACAATTACCGGAAACATTGGTGCAAGCCCAATTACCGGTGCAGCTCTTCTGGTTAGTTGCGCAGAAGTAACCGGGACAATTTATTCAGTCGATGTCGCCGGTCCACTTCCTTGTGCAGTAGCAAACGCCAGCATGTTAACTACGGCTGTTAGCGATATGGAAGCAGCATATACTGACGCTTCAGGACGTGCAAACCCTGATTTCGTTGAATTAGGCGCCGGAAATATCGGAGGACTTACACTTACACCAGGCCTTTATAAATGGTCAAGTGCAGTTGTCATCCCAACAGATGTTACAATTTCAGGCGGACCAGATGATGTCTGGATATTCCAGATCAACATAGCATAGTTTGTAAATATTCACTAAGATACCTTGTGGACGATTCTGTTGACACTTTTTTCTTCAGACTTAATTTCTTAGCACCCTATAAATCAATCACATGCCAATTCATGTTTATATTGGAAGGCTGTTGATAACACATTATTTGTGGCTTCGTTGGATATATACGCACACTGCCGTTGTGTCGGACAATCAGCTATCTGCATAAAATTTATGTGGGGCTGGTGGCACCACAACCTTAAATCATAATCCCTTAAAGATCAGCGATCTGCAAGGGGTTTTGAATTTCTTGTTGACGGAATTGGTGCTGGATTTTTCAACGATCACGTTGTCAGTTCATTACAAGCATCAAGTCATTAAAAACAATCAACATGAGTTGTATAGAAGCTTCAGCAAGAGTTGTCTGGTAAGTTATTAACAATGAACGGAGGGAGTAATAATTTCATTTAGAAGTCTGTATATCAAATAAACTATCGACACCAGACACAAAATCATTATGTTTTGACTACTTAACCCAATGGTTACATCTAAGCTTATTAATAGTGCCAATCCAATGCAAATCAATGCAGATATCAATCCAAAAATTAAGGATAAAAAATCGAAAGCAGGTTGGACAATTTTCTCCTCTTTTAATTTAAGATGTAAATTGTCAAGATAATCGTAAGTGGAAACGAAGGTCCTCTGGAAATTAAATCAAGGGTTGTGGCAAAAATGAGAAGGAACATCAATGGTAAAGTGAAGTAATATACAGTAAAGTTAATTTCGTTACTCTCAGTCAAATACATTACAACAAGATCTCTCTCCATTATAAGATTTCCTGATGACACATATTCTTCCTTTATGCTATTGAATTTCTTGGAACTCATAGTGTTAATAAAACGGAACTGGTTGACTCTGAATCCATTTTTTTGAATATCTGAAAAATCCGGTTTGAGCATATTATAAAAGTATTTTGGCACAAAGATAATGCGATCTGCCTGATTTAGTTAGAGATTCAGAAAGTATAATGTAGCACCATCCGTGTTGTAGTCAGTGTTATTTTAAAATTATAAGGATGTGACAGATTTTTGAATCATGGGATGCAGGATTTTCTCTTTACAAGCTCTTTTAAAAGCTTTGGATTAAACTTCATCCTGTGAGGCTTTTAAATATGCTTGCAAAATGGCTTGATTTTAATGAAACAGTTTGAAGGTTAAACTTCCTTTTTATGTCAAATAAAAATATTTGCATTAAATCCATCATTAAGTGTAATTTATATCAAGATTATTATATTAAATTTGCGCAATGAAAAGTTTCTCGAAAATAGCTGTTATATTTTTTGCTTTATTAATTTCCTACATTAATACAGGGTTATTAATGAGTAGCAAAACACAACAGATTTTAAATAACCTGGAGCAATCATACCCATCATCCGACCGTTTTTCAATTCAGAATATTTTTCTTTGTCCAATATCGGATCTTATTCTAAAAAATACTCTGGTCCAAGGCAATACGGATAAACTCATACAAAAAATAAAAATTCCCTGGGGCTTAAGATCTGGAGCTATAATAATTAAGAATCATCAATATCCTCTAAAGTCGGAAGATAAGAATCCTACCTTAATTGCTGATATTTTTGGCCCGCCTGATATCAGTTTCCCATTTAATTATTTTTGGTAATTCATTTTAATTTTTGATCAGAATATTATGACATGTATGAATATTTGCCTTTCAATTGCATTTATCAATTTGTCCGGAATATTTTGATTCAAAAATTTGTTTGCCTGCAAGTTATTGTTTCAGTGGTGAATATTTAGTCTCCATCTGACTTCTAAATTTGGCAAACAAAATTCCTTATCAGTTATTTTAAATGAAAAGTATAGATTATGATTCAAATAATCTATATGATTAATAATGAATATTAAAAATTTATAAAAATGGATTTAAGTACAACAATTATAGGACTGCTGCTTCTTGCACTTTTTATATTACCGGTAATTCTGATATCAAGGGCAGGAAAAAGCAAAGTGAAAGAGTTTGAAAAAGAATTTTTTTCAGAATCATCAAAGAATTTATTGACAATCTCGGATAAAGAGTTCTGGGACGATAAAGCCATTGGAATAGATACCATAAATAATAAAATATTATATCTTGACTGGAATGATTATGATAGAGTCGAACATATTTTAGAATTAAAAGAATTGAAAGTATTCGAATCTGAACCCGGTTTTGAGGAAAGGAATAAGAAGAATTTTAGTTATAAAAAAGTTAATAAGCTTGGTTTAAAATTCAAGTTCAAAGATCCTTCCCGGTCCGATATCAGTATTATGTTTTTCGCTAACGGAATGGGACACATAACTGATGAAAAAGTCAAAATGTTCGAGAAATGGTCGGGGATTATCAGGAAAAGGATGGATTTCAAATCTATTGATTTTAAACATACCGCATAATAGGATTAGTATTTTGTTAGTGAAGGTGATTCAACAATTGTAGAAAATAAACTAAAACCCGGAGGTTCTGGAATGAATAATGAAGATACTATATCAACAGATGTACTAGTAATTGGAGGTGGTCCATCCGGCCTGGCCACTTCCATTCATTTGGCTGATGTATTAAAACAAAGAGGTCTAAGTAAAAGAGTGTTACTTATAGAAAAAGGGAAAGCAATCGGTAGTCACATTTTATCAGGTGCTGTAATTAAACCTTATGTATTTAAGGAATTATTGCCCGAAGTTGATTTCTCAGAGATTCCGTTCGCTTCTAAAGTCACCAAAGACAGAACAATATTGCTCTCGGAAAAAGGATCTGTTGCCCTGCCATTTCACTTGCCATACATGAGTAACAAAGGCAATTATGTTGCCTCATTAGGTCAGATATGCAGGTTTTTAGCAGTAAAAGCGCAAGAAAAAGGAGTAGAAATATATCCAGGTTTTGCAGTAGATGAGATTCTTTACAAAGATGGAAAAGTAATAGGTGCAAAAACTAAAGATACGGGATTGGATCATCACGGGCATCTGTTGGAAAATTTTCAGGCAGGCACAAGAATTGAAGCTAAAGTCACCATTTTTGCCGAAGGAACTCGAGGTAGTCTGACTAAAATGCTCATTAAAAAATTTAACCTGAACAAAGACAGAAACGAACAGGTTTACTCTTTAGGCTGCAAGGAATTATGGAATGTTCCTGAAGGTAACATAGAGGCTGGCCAGATTTATCACACTATGGGCTATCCTCTCGACAATGATGAATTTGGAGGTGGCTTCATTTACGGTTTAAAAGATAATAAAGTAGCTGTTGGTCTTGTTGTAGGACTTGATTATAAAGACCCCTCATTCGATGTTCATGATGCATTCCAGATATGGAAGACCACCTCTTTCGTTTCTAAGATTCTAAAAGGTGGCAAATTACTTGAATATGGCGCCAAGACACTTCCCGAAGGAGGTCATTATGCTATTCCAAAACTGTATGTCGATAATGCTTTAATAGTAGGTGATAGCGCAGGATTAGTTGCTATGCCGACATTAAAAGGCATTCATTTAGCGATCAGGTCCGGCATGTTAGCCGCTCTGGCCACAGCCAATGCATTTTCAAAGAACGATACCTCGGAAGAAAGCCTTCAACAATACGAAAGCTTGGTTAATAACAGTGATATTCACAAAGAAATGTATGCTGTTCGTAATTTCAGACAAGGATTTTCTAAAGGCCTGATTATTGGTGGATTACATTTTGGAACTCAGTTAATAACCGGCGGAGCCGGTTTCTTTGGAAGACTGAGATCTCATGCCGACTATCAGACAACACTTAAATTGAACGAACTTAAAAAGAAACCTTTTAAAGAGCGGTTTAAAGGTAAATTGGAGTTCGACAAAGTGCTGACATTCGATAAAGCAACAGATGTTTACCATTCCGGAGTACAGCATGATGAGCAACAAGTTGTACATCTTCATATAAATGACAAGGAGAAATTTAATGCTGTAAATATTGAACAATATGGAGCGCCCGAACAATTTTATTGTTCCTCTGAAGTATATGAGCTACATACAAACAAAACCGGACAGAAAGAGCTTAGAATTCATGCTGAAAACTGTATGCATTGTAAAACCTGTGATATTAAATCACCCGGAGAAGGTATTACCTGGGCAGTTCCAAATGGCGGTAATGGTCCGGATTTTCAAAATATGTAATAATTAAATTATAGTGTAGTAATGGCTTTAACAATAATAAGTTTAATAAAACAGGTTCCACTCCCAAGCGAAATGAGAATGGGTGAAGATGGGTTGATGGACAGAACAAAGGCAAAATCTATCATTAACATAGATTGCCAATTCGGATTGGAAGCAGGCTTGCAACTAAAAAAACAGAATCCTGAAGCAAGATTAATTGTTTGTTCTATGGGTCCTAAGTCATTTGAAAATGCTCTAAGAACGGCGATTTCAATGGGCTATGACGAGGCATTCCTTTTATCCGATCGTAAACTGGGAGGTAGCGATACTTATGCAACAGGGGTGGCTATTTCAACTATGCTTAAACACTTAGGTTTTCACAAAGATTCAAAAGACCCATTTATTATTCTTGCCGGACGACAAACCAGCGATGGTGATACAGCTCATGTTCCATCACAAGTAGCTGAAAGTATTGGAATTCCTCAGGCCACTTTTGTTGAGAGTTTAAAAGCAGATGGCACTGGTAATGTAATTGCAAAAAGGATTATAGAGGGTGGATATCAAATGATGAAATTACCCATCCCTTGTGTTATATCATTAACTCCAACCGGAATTCCTCCACGTAAGCCATCACTGATTGGAGCTATTAAAGCTCGTAACCTAGAAATTACGACTTTCGGAATTGAAGATATTGGATTAGGAACTGAGAAAATAGGTATTAACGGTTCCCCGACCATAGTAGCAAAAGTAGTTAATATTGTAAGCGAGCGTCCGCCTGTAATAATGTCGGAAGGACAGAATGAAGTTTCATTAGTCGATAGTTTAATCGCCAACTTTAAAAAAGGCAGAAATGTTATGGAGAAGAAGGAGAAAGCAGCTAAACAAGAAATCGAGCGGCCTGATTTCCCCGAAAAAGACTTCAGAAATGGAGCAAGAGGAATTATTACATGGGCTGAAGTAACTAACGGAAAAATCTCCAGACCCTCAATCGAGCTTTTAACTCCGGCAAGGAACCTGGCCAATCACTTGGGTAATGGTACCAAAGTGATGACACTAATTATTGGAAAAAATATTCAGTCATTGGCTCAAACAATGATTGAACATGGTTCAGATGAGGTTATTGTTGTTGAAAATGATAAACTTGAAGAATACCTGGTTCTTCCCTTTTCGTCAATTTTTGCACAGGTCATAAAGGAAAGAAAACCGGAAATTGCACTTTTTGCTGCAACCACCTCAGGACGGGAATTAGCTCCCAGAATAGGGATGAAAACCAATAGTGGAGTGACAGCAGATTGTACGGGACTTGAAATTGGAGAGTATGTAGATAAGAAGGAAAAAGTGATTTACAGACCCATTCTTGAATCACGCCGTCCTACTTATGGCGAAAGTAAACTTGCCACTATTCTTGGTTTTGTTTGTCCTCAGGTTTCTACAGCCAGGGCTGGTACATTTGAAGTTCCAAAACGTGTTGTTGGAAGGCAGGGGATTGTTTCAAGTTTCACTCCTGTTTTAAAGGATGATGATTTTGTTGTTGAAATAATAAAAACAGTAAGAGGTGAAGGCGGTTTACAAAATCTATTCGATGCAGACATAATAATTTCAGGTGGCAGGGGTACCACAAGCGATAATTTAAGTCTTATACAGGCACTGGCTGAAGCATTAATAAAACAGGGTGTAAATGCTGAATGGGCTTGCAGCCGTCCTGTAGTTGATGAAGGTGTTGCCGAATATGCAAGACAAATCGGACAGACTGGGAAAACTATTCGTCCTAAAATATATATTGCCGTAGGTGTCTCAGGTGCCATTCAACACCTTGCCGGCATGAAAGAATCTGAAACTATTATTGCCATAGACCACAATCCTAAAGCACATATTTTCCATAATGCAGATTTTGGGATTTTGGGTGAATATTCTGATATAATCCCGGAATTAATAGAACGAGTTAAAAGTGGTTTTACATTCGATATTGAAGCTAAAAAAAATTAGCATGGACGGAATATTCGAATTTTTTAAACAACTTGTAAACCCCGAAAGTATTATTAACTATGGTGGAATCTATCTATTGTTTTTTGTTGTATTTGCAGAAACTGGCCTGTTTGTAGGGTTTTTTCTGCCAGGAGACTCGCTTCTGTTTACCGCAGGTTTATTATGTTCGACAGGAATTCTAGTAGTGCATCCTTTCATGCTTGTAATTTTAATTATTATTGCCGCTGTTACAGGGAACATGGTTGGTTATGCGTTCGGAAAGAAGGTAGGAATATTGTTATTCAAGCGTAAATCAGGTTTCCTGTTTCGGCAGGAGCATCTGGTTGCCGCACATGAGTTTTACAAAAAACATGGGAAAAAGACTTTGATATTAAGCCGGTTTCTTCCGATTGTTCGCACGTTTGCCCCGATACTTGCAGGCATTATAAAGCTAGATTACTTTAAATTCTTTATATATAGTATGGTTGGGGCATTTTTTTGGGTATGCACATTAGTTTTAACTGGTTATTTCATGGGGAAATTTATCCCAGGGACAAAAGATTTTCTGGGTTATATAATTATTTTCCTGATTGTAATCACATCTATTCCTTTATTTTATAGTTCAATTAAGAAAAAGATCGGTACACGATTAAAAGGGGAGTGAATTAGATCAAAAAATTTGTTAAAATCAAATCGAAGAGATTTCAGAAATTTTAATGCTTATGAAGAATTGACCGGAATCATTAATATGTTCTGTGATCCTTTTTTAGATCAGGTTTGGGAAGTGCTGTTTTAATGAAAACAAGGACTGAAGTATAATTTAACGACTCATTATTTTTAATTTTCTGAATTACAGTTTTTTACAACCTGCTTACCGCAATTTTAAAAGAGTATTTCTTATTCTCCTTTTACTTATGGCACCTCTTTTAGCCTCTGCATCAACTGATAATATACTCTCAGTTGGTCCATTAAGAGTTGAATTCATAATTTTTGGATTAATACTTCTAGGTGTTGCGCTTTTTCATAAGCATACCTTTTGGGTTGCAGTCATTGGACTGACAGTATTATTGACATTCAAACTTGTTTTTGATCCTGGGTTTCATCTCCTTGAGCATCTTTTCGGAAGTACAGCCATTAGCGAACAGCTTATGGACAAAGGGTTACGGCAAGGGGAATGGGGAATTATCCTTAATCTTTTGGGTCTTTTACTCGGGTTTGCTCTTTTATCAAAAATATTTGAAGAATCGGGTGTCCCGGATGTACTTCCAAGGTTTCTTCCAAATGACTGGAAAGGTCCGTTTTTTCTCTTGGTTTTCGTATTTGTACTATCATCCTTTCTCGATAATATTGCTGCCGCACTGATCGGGGGAACTATAGCACTTGTTGTTTTCAAAAAGAAAGTTCATATCGGGTACATTGCTGCTATTGTTGCAGCAAGTAATGGCGGAGGCAGCGGAAGCGTGGTAGGTGACACTACAACGACCATGATGTGGATTGACGGGGTAAGTGCAGTCAATGTTTTGCATGGGTTTATTGATCAATGCGACATGAATTCTTATTGAGATTTGTACTGTCTCCAGATTCAAATTTGGCAACAGTTAATGAAACCAAAATAAGAACCATTTTTCCTCTCGAAATTTCTGAAGACACCAATGGAGAACTCTGTGTTAAAGGATTTTGTTTTTCTGAAAGCAAAATCAACTCCTTTAATTTAAATGATATCAGTGACCTGATTATAAACCCTCAATTTATAGATTATTCAAAATAATCAGTAGATTGTCAGCAACTTGACTTTTGCTCCATGTTAATCTTAGATGCTTTTGACCTTTCTGAATTTTGCGATTATAACTAATAGAGCAACTATAAGAACGCAAATGAATAAAAATATTGGAGTATATGAGGGTTTTGCTGCATTGAGTCTTAATTCAATGATTGGTATTATTCTTTTACATTCCTCGATTGTTTGCAATCTATTCTTCTCACTCATTTCATCAATCATACGCCAGTTACCTTCGTTCTCAATTCTATCAGCTTCCCTTCTTAGAGATTCCGCTATTTGTTTCTCTGGAGTATATATTTTCTTTTCTATATCATAAACAGACTTATTAATCTCTTCGAATTTACGTTCTGTTTCTTGCATTATATTAGATAATGATTCAGAAGGAGAAAGACTCCTTTGATATTTTTCGTTAGCCATATTGAACTGCAATGTCCAGAATTTATCACACTGAAGAATAGCTCTTGCTTTATTAACAAGACCTTCGATTTTACCTTTTTCATTTATTACAATTTTGTCAGGTTTAGAGAAATAAACATAGCTACTAATAATTATGATAACAACTAAAATCAACTTAGCTCTGAACATGACCACTACTTTTTTACTAATTTTTATTGAATAATTATTATGTTAAAATGGCTTTTTTAAGTATACCCAAAGTTTTAAAAGTTCTTTTTCTGTTTAAATTATTTCGCCATCTTTCAAAAGAGTAATTGGACAATTGAAGATTTTACTATAATCTCCTGCATTAAAAGTATGAATGGGTACAATACTCTTTGGCTTTATAGCTTCAACCATTTGCTTTAACGTATCAATATCAGCATGTCCACTGGTGTGAATATTATGGATTGTAAATTTTCTGTTTCCGAAATACTCCATGAATTTCTTTGTGTCAGGTTTTTTCAGATACCCTTCCCACATAGAGTAAACAAGGTTGCCACCATCTAATCCTGTTATACGCTCCAAGTCCTTCTGCATTGATGGTCTTATAATCATTACGTACTTATCTGGTTGACTGCTTATTTCCTTTTTGCTGATTTTAAAGTTTTTGAACTGATACAGGATTTTCTTATTGCCTTCTTTAGCCAAACGTTTTGATGTATAATATGGAAATATGACACTGAGGCTTTTAAAATCATCTGAAGGATAAGGAATCTTTGCAAATTCACTGAGTTCTTTCAGGATACTTGCAACATAAACATCAACCACCAATGTTTTATCAGTCCTGAGACATGCATTATAAATTGATACAATCCTGTCTATATTCTGTCCACTGGTATAAACGACATTAGATTTGCCTTTTATATTGAATAATGCCACCAGTTCGTCTTCAATATTGGTTTCAGTTTTGAAGGGTTTGCTATTTCTGCCCAGAGAAGTCCCTTCTAACAGCAGATAATCGACATTCTGGGGTGCATTATGGGTAAACCATCTAAAGACCTTTGATTTTCTTCCATGACCTCTGAAATCACCACTGTAAAAAATGCTTTTGCCATTGGCTTCAATCAGGAAAGAATAAGAATCAAAAGCTGAGTGGTCTGCCCAATAGGCAGTTATGGTGATATTGCCAATTTGAAATGCCAGTTCTTTCTCAAAATATACTGGATTACCGATAATAGTGTTCTTTGGAGTGAACAGGTTGTTAATTTCAATCAGTTTCTTTGTGGCTCTACCCAGATAGCATTTAATTTTGGGATTTATATAATTGTACAAACCCCAGTGGTCTTGATGTGCATGGGATATAAGCAAGGCATCTATGAGAATTTTATCATCATTATAAATGCCCTGAACATCTGGCAGAACACCCGCTTTAATCAGTTCATCTGGTGATAGATTTTTATATTTATCGAAATCGAATTCACTTCCATCCCTTTCAACCAGTGGCATACCAAAGTCCAAAAGAATTTTTGTTGTATCTGTCCAGATTTCAACACATGAACCGCCAATTTCTTGCGTGCCACGATGGATTTTAAAGTTCATTATAGCTGGGATATAAATCGTTGTATGAATTCGTTGTAGTCAAAGACATTCTCTTTGAAAAGACCAAATCCTGTGAAATTTGAAGTGATGAATTTTATATTATGATTGTCCAGATTATTGAGTTCTGTTTGCAAAATACTGCTCGCTGGGTCATGGTTCGCAATAAGAAACATAATTTCAATTTCATCAGCAAAGTGTGTTACAACATTTGAGTTCCCAACACCTGATAAACATGGAATCAATCCAAGTTGACGTTTTTGACTGAATACACTCAGCATTTCTTCCTTGAATTCTGCAACAGTCTGAGGGTTTACAATGAAATTATTAAAATCGGTTATATGCTTACTGATTCCTGCACTGCCTTTGAATGCTCCATCACCATATTTCATTTCCATTACAACAAGTCTTGGTTTGTACCCATTTTTTAGTTTCCTGATGGAAGCATCTGATTTCCATTCAATAGCTACAATATCAAAACGTGCATTTTTACGGTTGTCGTATTCAATATCAATAATGAAATAATCTGATGAATTTGAAATGGATGAATAATTATTTTCCCTAACCACGAGTTGCTGGTATTCCCTTTCTTCTTTACTGTACTTGGTGAAATAGAAATCCATTGCCTGTTTTGTCAAAGGGAAATAATTGTTCCAATCTAATTTTGTTTTAAATCCATTGATAATCTCTTCCGAAAAAAATGTTGCTGCTTTAAGATATTCTCTGTCAAAATGATAATCATATCTATTAGCACCGATTTCTGTCACCTTTAATGCATTTCCACCACGATAATATATATTGATATAGTTTTCACGGATTTCAATGTCCAATGTATTGTCCCTTTTTACATATTCCAGTAATTTACCTTTGAGCAGGTCTGTAATGAATGATGTACTTAATAATCTTTTCATATACCGATGTTAAATTATGCTAATGCTAAAATCATGGTTTTAATGTACTCAAGCATATCAATTAATAGTTTTGCATTTTCTTGAGATTTTTCAACATCTTTTATAGAAATCACAAGCCTTTTACTGTTTTCAGTTATTTTAATATCTTCCACAGCAAATTTGCTTTTATTTGAATCTTTGGTAAAAGCAAAGTTTGTTGAGAATTCAATGATTCGCTCTCTGAAAATTTCTGCAACCACTTTCAAATTATCTTGATATTCACTTCCTAAAAACAATGACTTATTGATTCCGATAATAATTTCCTCTTTGTCTTTCGTGTCAGTATAAAGAAATACTCCTTTGTGATATTCACTTGCTCCACCTTTTTCTTGAAATTTGTTCGCAGGTTGTTCCTGAAAAACAATATTCTTATGATGCTCCTTTGTCAGCATGTAATAAAACTTCTTCCCTTCTAACCCTGCTTCAGTTTTTACCTCATCAATCAAATATCTGTTTTGCATGACCCATTCATGGAGTTTCTTTTCAAAAAGTTCCTTAAAGTCAGAGTAGGACATTGCCTTAAATACTTTACTGGCTAATAAAAACACTGCAATAACAACCACTAAACCAGCAATGTCTTTTAATGCATCAAGGAGATGTTCAGTATTCACTCCTTTCACAAATAGATTTATTAAAACCGCAACAGTTCCTATTGTGCCAAAGATTGCCGTCAGAGACTTTTCGAGTCTATCGTCATAGTTTTTCATAATTTGCTCGATGCTAATTTGGAAGATTAATGAATAATAAAATTACAACGAAAATAAGATATCTATCTGGTTGGTAATTCATTCCATGAACTGAGGTATTGCACTTATTCCTAATTTCTTTTTGGTTTCGGCTGATAATAGTTTTAAGTGGTCAAAAATCCAATCTGCTAATTCATTTCCATCTATTGCCACAATACCTAAATCGTCTGCCAATTTTCTTACATCATTCGAAATGTCAGCACTTGTTACTAAAATGAATTTATGGTCTTTATACTCTTCCCCTTTTTTAATTTCATCAAGTTGTTTAAGTCCCCAGTCGTTTGTATAGCCACTATGATGTTTAACTTGAATAAGAATTTTCGTTTCTTGAAATTTGTCAGACTTATCTGCATAAACATCAGCGTCACCAAATTGAAAAGCAGTCTTTGCTTTAACTTCAGATTTGTATCCTTCACATTCCATTAGTTCTTGCACTAAATGCTCTAATCCAATGCCACCAGTTTTGAGATTTGTCTTTCCGACCTTGATTTTGCTAATAAGTTTTTCTTTAAAGCTGTCTTTGAGTTTTGTTTCATTTTCATCAAAGTCAGATGCCCAAGTATAACTGTCCTCGCTAAACAACTTTTCAATTTCGTCTTTGAACTCATACAAATCAGATACGGATGACCCTCTCACTCTTAATCTTCTTTGAAGTGCTTCGGATAAGACATCTCGTGGAATTGTTTTTAAAGTTGCGTTAGAATATACATAAGCTACTTTTCTTTGATTTGCAAGGTCTAAATCATAAGCGTTGTTATCATAAATAATTTTGCTCTCTGCGATTGCCAGTCTCAGGGAATTGTAGAAAGGAATTAGAATATAATCTCCTGAATTAATATTATGAAATCGTCTTACTTCATTTAGTTTCTTCCCAACCAAAGGGGCAAAGGTATTAGGCGAAGAATAGTAACAGCTTTTTACTGCTTCAACAAGGTTTTCTGTCTGTTCAGTATTGTATTTTGAAAAATCAATATCACTCCAACCAACAGCAATAACACTATTATCAAAGAAAACTTTGAAATCATTTTCTAATGAAGCCATAGCACGAACCATATAGTAGTTTCTGTCCATTTACTAAAAATTAAATTGCGAAATTAACTTGGAAAATTCTTTCTCATTATTTTAATGTCGGCTTTATATTCTTTATCAACAATAAAAACCTTAACATCAGCTTGGTAATCGTGCTTAACTAATTCTGCAGGGGAAATAAGTTGAATGTTCTTTTCTTTGTATGCTTGGTCAACAAAGAATACTTTGTATTTCGCCTTGTATTCTTTTGGCTCAATGAAAACTTTTACTTTTCCCATAGTTCATATTTTTAATCATCGCCTACTTTATTCGGTTTTCGGCTTACCCGTTTTTGAATACTCTGATAATTTTATTTATTGTACTTTATTTAATAGGGCAGATTTAATCAAAGTTAAGTTTTTTAATGATGGAGCATCAATATGCAGGTCGAATTATTTTAATGACAGGAACTTAGCTTGTTTTGCTTAACAGGTTTTAATTTCTGTAATGTTAATATCTGTCATTTTATCTGCAGAATGTTTATTAGCATTAGTTCAGATGAGGTATGAACTACTATCACTTCCCCATGGACTGAATTCCACATTGTAAGATTACTATTGTAAACATTAGTGCTTGTCATATTTAATTATCTCAATGTTTTCTGGATTCACACCAACTTTCTGATAACCATCTTGGTCTACAACAATTGCATCTGGATTTTTTATTCTATGATAACTTGAAACAGTTATCTTACCCCAAGGATATTCAATGAAAGTATTTATGTCATTTGGATTCAATGTGCATTTAAGAATCATTGGTATTCCAATATTTTTAAGTTTTTCACCAATGTTAGGTAATTCGAAAAGTGGAAAGTAAACTTGTTCACCACCATAATAGCTTAATAAAAGCTCCGCACCATCATTTTTCAATGCACCTGTTGTGAAATTAAAGAATAGGAGGTTATATAAGTCAACAGTAAATTAATATTCTAAGAGCATACCAGGGGTGGTACAAGTAGAATATTTTTTCAAAAACTATACCATATGGAGCTCAAAAATCAGATCGTTAATATCAATTTAATTGTTTATCAAAAAAGAACAGGAACAATTGAAAATATCAATTAAACTTACGAATAAATCCAGAATATTCCGGAATATTCCAGATTATCAAGCCATTTTACTGATCTTTCCGAATTATTACTACATAATATTAGATACTAGATTTCCTCATCATTAGGTCGAGAGAGAGTATGATATTTCAATACCAGATAAGTGACAATAATACCCAGGGAAAATACAAAAAAGTACCCAATATAATTAGTCTGTCTTTTTACAGACTCAAGTGTGTCCATATGTTCCACAAGTGGATTTAGTGAATTATTTGAGATCGGATTCATGATAAAAGTGTATTAATATTTCAACATCAATTGTTTCAAAGCTATAACCATATTTATCAAGCATATATATAACAGTATCCATGTATTCTCTCTTGATCGACGGACACTCAAATTTAAATCCAAGCTCCATCGCAGTCAAATGAGGAATTCCATGCTTTTGTTGATCCATCTCATATAACTGAGCAGCAACAGTCTCGTTTTTCTGTATCAAAAGTTTAGCTGGATTCCCTATTTTGTATTTCTCCTTCTGCCTGAGTTTCTTGTTCCTGTAAGCACATGACTTGTGTGCTTTACAGTTGCCATGAGAATCTTCATCAAGCTGGCGCTGACAGAATATGCAGATCCTTTTTTCACCCGGGTTTAATTCATCATTTTTCATTTCTTTAGATTTTAATCTTTCAACCAGTGGAGTGAGCCGGTATCAATTTTACTCTCTAGCGACACTTGCTGTTATATATTGCTGTTCCCATCGCTTTAAGATTCTTTTTACAAATATATACTGCTTTAATATCATGATGCTGTTTTTCAGTACCTCATATCTTTCCGCAATGGTCTTTAGAATCTACAATTACCAGGCATCAAACCCAGCACGGCAATATAACTTTTCACGAAAAAGATTGTAATTTACTTTCAAAATGACTTGCCAGCGATTCTTCCGCTGTAAGCTCATGAAATTACCTCGGGAAATCGGCTCTTTTACTAATAAAGTGGCCTTATAGCGATTTTATGAGGCTTTGCGATCAAAAACTAACAAGAAAAAGGAAATTCTTCTGCAACTTCTAAAGAAGCACGGTTATAAGAGGTTAAAAAGGGTCATTGACAGGATCTACAATTAATATTTTTTAAATAGCTCTTTTTTTCATAGTTTTGCTAAGGTAAGTTCTTTGGATGATTTTATGTACCTGGTGAACAATTCGGTGTACCAGCGAAATCAGGATGTTGTAATTAATTCATTATCAGAATATTAGAGAAGAGGTTCGAATCCCTCTTTCTCCGCAGAGTTTAAATGCCCCGCTATAGTCGGGGTTTTTATTTTGTCAAAGCACCAGAGAATACTTGTTTTCTGAAGGTGATGAAGACAAAATAAAAAGACCCGCAGGGTAATTTAAACTCTGCAAGGTCCTCCCCTCCGGGATCGCGAGCGCAGTGAGCAATCCCTTGTGATTCATCTGATAGTTCAAATAAAATAAAGCAATAGAAGACCGGAGGTTCGCTCCCCTGCAGACCGGCTCCTTCGCTAAAGCAGCCCACCGGGCTGCTTTTTAACGCTCGGCCCTATAATTAACAAGGAGATAACCATACAAAGGCTTGATATTATACGGGATGTTTTTATTTTTTGCTGTCACACCGGCCAGAATTATCGAAAAATACAGGGATTATCCCAGGTCGACCAATGTGACCACTCTCCTACCTGTTCCAACTAACCAGAAAATGAATGCTTATCTGAAAGAAATTGCGGATATAACTGATATTTTTAGCGACGGACTAAACTGATACCACCTAAGGGCAAAAAACGGTACCACCTTCTTCTTCTTTGATAAAAACGGCAATCTTTCGCTTTTAGAAAGTTTGCTATCATGATTTCAACCTTTACCTG
>Ga0307377_10000953_pt1 | contig 38426 bp, 16 predicted proteins | sample TR3MG_FD_202535 | JGI IMG/M metagenome (GOLD analysis project Ga0307377, IMG submission 202535) | Soil microbial communities from Risofladan, Vaasa, Finland - TR-3 | ecosystem: Environmental > Terrestrial > Soil > Coastal area > Acid sulfate soil | place: Finland: Risofladan, Vaasa | collected... | reverse complement strand
AAATAATTTTGATTATATTTGCATAACACAAAAAAATTTACTATATTAAACTATATTTATTTATAAACTAAAAACAAAAAAAACATGGCTTATTTTAATCATGCCTTTTGCAAGATGTTTCTTGGCACAGGCCCAACCCGAACACCAGTAGCCCCTGGTGTAACAGATCCAGCAACAGACAACGGTATGTTGATAACAACCGGTACACCAACTGTTGTATTAGCTAACTTACCTGCAGCAAGCGGTCCTCACACAGGTTACTTTGGATTCTTTAATCCTAAGACTTATGAGTTAATTGATCCAAATCAAAGTACTTACGATTGCTGTCCATTATTATTGGCTAGCTCTTCTGTATTACAGAATGACAAAATCGGTCCTTTCCATGGTGGTTACCAGGAGACTAACAAGTCTAAAATGATCAATCCTAAGTATGTACAAAATGCATACCGTGTAGATTCATGTGTACCACAACAAGCAATTGTTTCTATTGGTAACACTCCTCAGACAGCTGGTGTAACTATTCCAGATAATTTCCAAGGTGGAACTACTTCAGCAACTTGTTGCTTTGAGTTCTTCTGCGGTGAGACATATTACTTACGCGTAGATGTTAAAGGTTCACCAGCACTCCGTGCTTTGAATCACAATGCATACCAAACTCTTGATGCTTATACAGGATGTTGTCCTGGCCCAACTCCAACTTTAGTAGATTCTACTACTGTTATGATTTCTTGGGCAAAAGAATTAATTATCAACAACTACTTAAAACCATTTGTATTACCTGTAGTATTCTCTGAAGCTCCGCAAGTTAGTACTTGTGACGGTGTTGCGTACTCAGTATGGTATGCTCCAGGAACTACTGTAGATCCTATCACAAATGCGGCAGTTGCTGCTGGTCAATCATGGGATTGTTATCCTGTAGTTGCTCACGGTGTTGGTCTATGTGCTGGTCTTCGTTTATTTGGTGCTTATGTAGGTACTGTATTTGGAGATTGTACTTTCCAATTAACTGACTTCTTTGAGAAGGAGCCAGTTAAGATCCTTGCTTCAATGGTTGATTATACTGGAGATCCTTGTGTATTCGAGGGAATCTGTGTTTACAATGACTGTTTAGCATTACAAGGAATGGGCTTTGGTGACACTGTTGTTAAGAACTTAATCTTAGCTGAGTCATACTTACAGAACTTCTTTGCAAATAATGATCTTCGTATCCGTGAGATTACTCAAGGTTATGATATGACCAATGCTATCAACCGTAATGCATTATACACAAGATACTTCTTGTTGCATAGTGTACCACGTTGGAATAACCCAACTGGTGTGTTTGATGCAGATCGTTACATGTTAGAGATCATCACTACAGCACCTATTGTTGCATTAGATACATTCTTAACTAACTGGTTAACATCATGTGCTGATTGTGTTCCTTTTGAAACAAATAGTTGTGTACCTTGTGTACCGGTGAATAACTAAGAATTTATTAACCTTATAAATTAAAGGGGAGGAGAAGTTACTCCTTCCCTTTTTTTATATATATTTGTAACATTATGGCTAGACACGTGTTAAGTTTGGAGATCCCAGACACTCTCAATAAATGTATTTTTAGGGTAGTAGACACAAGTGTGTATGCTCCGGATGTAGCAGTTACATGCCCCCTATTACAAATAACTCTTCCAGGATTTATTCATCCTGTAAATATTGCTCCTCCTCAAATCAATCCAGGCTTTAATGCCAACCTAACTGCTTGTGATCTTGGTATTCAAGTAGCTGATTGTGGTACAACATTCTATGATATTCCGGATGGTATATACATTGTTAAGTACAGCGTAGAACCAAAGGATCTTGTATATGTTGAATACAATCACTTAAGAATGACTTGTGCATTAAATAAGGTTAGACAGATCTATTGTGAATTGGATATGGGAGCTTGTTTACCTTCTGAAACTATAATGAGTAAATTAGAAAAGATAAGATTAATACAGCAACAATTAAATGCTGCTAAAGCTTATGTAGAAGATTGCCATGACCCAAAAGGTGGAATGGAATTATATAAATATGCAGTAAGTCAATTGGATAAGTTATCCTGCGGTGCTGTATGCAAAACCTGTTAAACCAACTAAACCAACATAAAAATGAGCGCCTGTTTAAATTGTGGAACTAGTCTAGGATGCACCTGTCAGAAGCGTGTAGCCAGTGATGGAAAGTCTGTATGTGCAAACTGCATGTCAGCATATGAAGTAAAACTTAAGAACAATAATGTTCAAAAACCTAGTAGCAGCACTGCTCCTACTAATGTAAATGTATTTTATAAAGCACCTTAACAATTAAAAGAAATGGCATGCTATAAACTAACTTCCTGTACTGCTGGCGATACCACGGTGATTTATACCAATTCTAATCTTGCTGCTTATGTAGGAATTAGTGTTGAAATAAGTCTTTATCTGCCTGGTCAAAAATGCTTTACAGTAGAACTTAGTGATCCGCCATGTAATTGTACAAGTCCTATAGGTGTAACAGTTACTTTACCTGATTGCATTTGTAATACGCCTTATACATGTTATAAGTTAGTAGATTGCACAGATATCAACAACTTTTTTTATACTACTACAAATCTTAATGCATATGTAGGAACTTCAGTTTCTGTATTTGAACAACCAGGTCATTGTTGGGACGTAATAGGTATAGCAGATCCCGTAGAATGCGATACTAATTTACCTATAACCGAACCTGTAACTTGTGCTGCACCTTGTGTATGTGGTCCAGTAGTGTATTGTTATGAACTTACAAACTGCTTAAATGCTCAAGTTATAACAATTAATAGTACTCAAGTACTTACGCTTAATCATGTAATCACACCTATTCCAGCTATTCTATATCCTGGAGGAAATAATTGCTGGACAGTAACTGCTATAAATATTCAGCCGTGTACACCCGATACAGGTGTAACATTAATAGGCTTTAGCGATAATGGTGTTAATGGATGCGTAGCCTGTGCGGGCCCTTCTAGATGTTATAAGTTAACCAATTGTGATAACACACAAACAGTCTATACCCAAGATAATCTAGCAGCATTTGTTGGGTTAGTAGTAACTATACCGGCTTTACAACCATCTGCTTGTTGGCTTGTATCCGATACTGTAGAGTGTATAAATCCCGCACCTATAGATCCTCAGACGATTAGTCTTAATTGTAATTGTCCTTGTTATGCATTGAGGAATTGTGTTACTCAAGAGATCATTTACACCTATACCAATCTTGCATTTCCAACTAACTATGTGGGACAATCTGTACAACTAGTTGAATACGGAGGTTGTGGTGGAGATTGCTGGTTAGTATCTTTAAATCCTATACCGTGTGAAGCAGCAGCTGTACAACCTGTAACTGTTCAGTTAGGTTGTGTACCATGTCCAGCTTGTGATCAGAGTTGTTATGAACTTGTAGATTGTGAAACTGATGTTGTATTCTTAACTGTTTATAATCCTACAATAAATAATGTAAACTTAACGCTCCTTATTAATGGCCAAGCTATTGGACAAATTGATACTGGTGAAGGTATTGTTAACGGTTGTTGGTATGTAAGGCCTGCAGATGATTGTACAACAGCTGTTGAAGTTTCTGTATTTAATATCTATCAACCTACACAAACCTTAACTGGTTGTGATGTATGTTTGAATAGTTGCTATGGTTTACTTAATTGTCAGACCCTTGAGATAGAGCATATAATCAAGTATACTGTTCCCAATCCTAATCCTCTTATACCTAACCCGGCTACGATCACAGGAAGCATTGGTAATCTTTGCTTTACTCCTGAAGAAGGTGGTTGTGTTACTGGATGCTTTATATTTCAGCTAATCCCAAATGTACAATGTGATGATCCTATTGATTGGACAGAAGTAGTAAGTTATGATACATTTGATGATTGCGATGACTGCCTACCGAAGTGTTACCTACTTACAGAATGTGCTCCGGCAGTCTCAATTCCTTTTGTTGTAAGTAATGATCTAAGTCTGTATGTAGGACAAGTAGCTAAAATATGTGATGCTCAAGGTGTGTGTCATTGTTATTCTGTAGAACTTGCGCAAAGCTGTGATGGAGCTATTGTTCTTGATAATGCTAATGCTAGTTTTATAACTTGCGAAGAGTGTAATTCTTGTGATTGTCCTCCAGGTTATACCAAAATAGATGACAATTGTCAGAAGATAACTACTGTACCTGCTACAAGAAATCCTATAGTTTATTCAACAGGTCCTGGAAGCATCAATGCTCTTTATGGAAATCTGGGTACCAAGTTTTATGCTAACATTTCAGCACTACCTTATCCGTTAACCGCAGTTGTTGGTCCTGATAGAATGGTAGATGCTGCCTTAGTTACTGTACCTGCTGTTACTAATGTTATAGGAGTGTGGGGTGGTCCTGCCGGATCAAGATTAAATACAATTGGTATATGGACTACAGTTCCTCCCAATCCTGTACAGGAATGGATAGGCTTTGCAGAGTGTATTGATATCCCAACCTCTGGAACCTATTGTATAGGTATTGCTGGAGATGATCAAATAAGAATGAAAATTGATGGAGTCCTTGTTGCTCTAATAGGCATAGGACTTTTTGATTTCAATTACTGGCATGTATTTGAAGTTACACTTACTGGAGGTACTCATGTCATCACTCTTGAGGGTAACAATAATGGTGGACCTGCCGCTTTTGCAGCTGAGATCTATAACATAACTTCACTTACTTTACAAACTTACACTACTGTTGCTCAGGTACAAGCTGTAACAATATTTAGCACTTTCCCTAAGAGAACAAGTGGTACTTTCCAAACAGGTGAGACTTCCGGTTTCTCATGTGCTCCTGGCTATACTCTTAATACTTGTGACGGAGCTCCTAGTTGTAGCTTAATTGAAACTATTCCTTTTGTGCCATGTCCCGCAACCTTTTTAGTAAGGGATTGTGCAGGAATTTTACCTGATTTCCTTACTAATACAGATCTATCTACCTATGTTAGTGATATAGGAGTATCCTATAAAGCTTGCATACCGGCTATAACATACTCAACTACTTGTTTTATATTAAAAGATTGCAGTAGATTGGTTCCTGATATTGTTACAAATACCGTTCTGACACTTTTCTTATGGCAGTCAGTTCAACTACAAGGTTTCCCTGGATCATGCTTTATTGTAACAGGTGTACCAATGCCAGAACCAGGTGTTTGTGAGGACGGTGTTGCTGTAGTAGTATTACCGGCCCCGTGTGATTGTGAAGGCGCTCAACAACCTTGGCCAACCGGATGCTATTGTGTAACTGTAGAAGAAGTTTTCCCAATTGTTATAGCTCCGGATTTCCAAGGAGTATTTGATCCAGTAACTTTTGATTGCTGTGAAAGTTGTTTACAAGTATGTTATTTACTTACATCTTGTGTACCAGGAATTGATCCGGTTATTGTTTGTAATGACCTAGCTGATTATGTGGGTCTTGTAATTAAGATAGAAAGTTGCGGTGACATTTGCTGGCAGGTAGAGATATCTGATACATGTGATGACTCTGTAACCTTTGCTGGAAAGATTACCCCTTTTGAAGACTGTCCTAATTGTCTTCCACCACCGCCTCCTATTCCTCCACCTTTTGATTTACATCTAAGAAAGATTAAACCAGGTTGGAAGAGCCCTAATAAATGCTATACTCTAGAGTACATTGAGAAGATCAATTGTACTTTTGGACAGCAGGTTTATAATAACATGCTTGTTTCAAGATATGGAATAACTGTATGTTGTGAAGAGGATATCAATAAGTGGGATATCAAGAAACAAATGTTAGATCTTGATATGCTTAAAGATCCTAATTTGTGCAAGTCTACATTATGTTGTTGCCCGGCCCCATGCTTAATTGATGTGGTGCTTACGTTACTTCCATTCTGTGGTGCACCTATTGTTGTTTCAGTGATTCTTGATCTACCATGCCCAGCACCGGTTCTTATCGATGTTGTTCTTGATGTACCTGTAATACCAGAAACTTGTAATTGTTATGAAGTAACCTATCTAGGTCCTAATGATATTACTATTTTCTACTTAGATTGCTGTTGTAAACAACAATCGCAAGTATTGTTAGGAAATCAACCTCCTCCAGGTATTACAGCAATATGCGCGATAACTCCACCTATTACTTATGATCTTCCTGTAGGACCTTATTGTGGTTGTCCTGAAGGTTATACTTATAATCCGTCAACCGGTTTATGTGAAAGTATTACTACAGAAGTTCCGACTCTTTTAAATCCTGTATCAATACAAGCAACACTTACACCAAGTTCTTATTATACTGTATGGGGTGCAGTTCTTTATCCAGATATTACTAGCGTAGCATACCCTATTACAGCAGATCCTTTAGTAGGTATACCTGTAAGTCCTCCGGGAAGTGGTGTGTTCCCTTATTTCTCTTATCCACAATTATTGGATGGAGCTTTAAATCCGTTAGTTCCTACTGGTGGAATTCTACCTGCTCCAGGAAACTTAACTTGGGGTTGGGATACTGTAGGAGCACCTCCTCCAACTCCTGGAAGATTAAATGCTGCAGGTATATGGGCTGGTGTTTTAGCTAATTTTGAGATTGATTTTTGTGTAGATGTCCCTGCTACTAATACTTATATTTTAGGTATTGCTGCAGATGATGGATATACTTTAGAGATTAATGGAGTAACTGTAATAAATTCTACAACATCAGGATTTGGATTCTTTTCTTGGGCTTTATTCCCTATAACACTTAATGCTGGAATCAACACATTCAAACTTAGTGCAATAGATACAGGTCTGAATCTTGCTGCCGCATTTGAAATATACGATGCTACTTTTGTTCAATTACAAGCAGTAGCGTCTCCTGCAGCTTTAATACCTTATATTCTATTTACATCATCTAGTTTAATAGGTAGAAATGCTACAGCTGGTCCAGGAACTGGATACAGTTGTAACGAAGGATGTGAGCTTAATTCTTGCGGTCCAGTACCAGTATGTGAGTGTATTACAACGGAACCTTATTATCCTTGCTTAGAAGTAGAAGATCTAGGTTTATGTGGTGAAGCCGCTCTTTGTAATCCTCCTCCTCCACAGATTTGTTCTTGTTGGAGAATTTCAAATCCTACTTCTCAAGAGGGTAATTTCTCTGTTGATACAGTGTGTCCGTGTCCTCCACCGTTCTTCTGTGTTGGTACTTTTGGAATACTTCCTCCAAAATCACTTGATGCGTATATTTGTTCTATTCCTGCACCTATCGTGAGTGCTGGTTTAATTGCTACCAACATGGGCCCTTGTGGTACTTATTGTGGAGCGACTCCGCCACCTTGCGTGTGTTATGAGATTTTTGTTGAAAGCCCTGCCGCTGGTTGTACATTTAGTTATACAGATTGTGATGGAGTATTTGTACCGGCCTACATGCCAGGGGAACAAACAACATATGTTTGTGCTCAATCAATGCCTCTCACAGATTGTGTACAGGGTACATATAGTGTTTCATCTACACCTTTTAATTGTGTTGATGGTCAATGTGGTCCACCATTCCCTTGTGATTGTCATATTGTTACTGTTACTAGTCCTGATGGTCAAGCTCAGTCAATATGGTATTATGATTGTAATGGTGTTTTCCAGAATCCGAATTTGGGAGATGGTCAACATTATCTTTGCGGTTCTAACTTTGATAGTTTTTCTCCATATGTGGTTTTCCAAACTACACCTGCAGATTGCGGATTAGGTGAATGTATTGCACCGATACCGGCTTGTAATTGCTACTACTTTGATGGTGTGAGTTCACCAAGTATACTCACTTATACAGACTGTCTGGGAGGATCTCAGAATTTACCATTACTTCCTGGAGGTTTTGGATACATCTGTGGATCTGCTCCGAGCTCTATACCGCCTATTAATATAGTTCCTGCACCAGGGCAGTGTGGCGCACAAGGTCTTCCATGCTAATAAGATTTGCTAAAATGATAAAAATTAAGTATATTTAATAATAAAGAAGATATGAAACCATTAAACATAGACAAGACCGGTTGTAGTAATATATCATCCAACTGCGTATCTTGGCAGGGACCCGATATTGAATGCATCGGTCTTTGTAAGGGTGACTCAGTTACTGAAGTTGTGTATAAGCTGGCTATAGAGCTTTGTGCTTTGATGGATACATTTGATCTAAGTAACTATGATCTAAAGTGTTTTGAGACAGGTGTGTGTCAACCGCAAACTTTTAAGGACTTTATTAACATACTTATTAACAAGATATGTACATTACAAGCTTGCAATCCTGATTGTGGTGACTCATGTAATCCTTGTGTTCCCGGTTCGGCTTCTAGCTTATCTCTTGCTGGTTCGGTTCCCGGTGGTGGAGATGAGCAGGTGCCTATTGCTCGGGAATTTCAATATACAAATGCTAAAGGTGATATTGTTAACAGCATGCCCGTTGGTGATTATGCACAAGCCATAGGAAATAGAGTATCTACTTTGGTTAATTCTAGTAAAATTAATCAAGAGACTCTTGCTAATCACAGCACGCGAATAGAGACTTTAGAAAAGCAAGGACCTCTTGCATTTGAGATGCCTACAATTGTTCCGGTTGGAGTACTTCCTAAGGAACCAACATCAATGCAGTTAGTCCTCGCTGCTACAGAACAACAATTTACAGAGTTGAAATCTGCTGTTGGTGATCAAACCAGAATTTATTCCAATGTTCAAAAATTAAATGCAGCTATTAATGATTCAAAAAGCTTATCAAAACCAGGGACCAATGTATCTAGTTTAACAGGATACACTGCTCAACCGGGTAATTTAGCTGATGTTGTTGGTAATGCTCTTGTTCTATTATCCGATATGCGTATTGCCGTAGCAACACTTCTTACTAATTATATACCTAGTGCTTGTGAGGCTATCTCATTAGAGTTAACTGCAACATTTAGAGGATCTAATATTATAGTGTACATACAAGGAACTCTTCCTGAAGCAAGCTTTATGAATTCATCAGGTACAGGAACTCTTTTTACCATAAAAGATGCTCAAGGAAATGCTGCTAGTTATACAATTGATATCTTCAGTATTCTGAATGTAGCTGCCGGATTCACAATTGATACGACCGGTACAAGATTAAACACATCTGGTAATTTGACTATCTCAGCTAATCCAAGTTTTACAAACAGAACTACAGATTCTGTATGTAAATCATATTTAGAATATAACTTGGTAAATGTTGGCATTTGCCCTACTATTCAATATGGTCCAGAAGTAGATATGATAAGCTTTGCGTTTAATACAAGCGGTGCTACACAAGCCTACACTGTTGAATTATATGATAGTGCTGGTTTAGTGGTATTACAATCACAAGTTTTTGTGTCTAATACAATAGAAGGTATTACAGGAACATTTGAGACTTTAACAAGTAGAACATTATATAAGATACGCATTAAGATAGTTGTTAATGGTGTAACAACACCGTGTGAATTAGCTAGTGTAACAACCCTTTAATAAACAAGAAAATGAGTACAACTAATTGTTCAAAATGTGGAAACTGTGATTGTGATTGTGTACCTAAAGGGCTCACAACACCTAACTATTGTCCATCAGATCTACCTCCTTGTCCAGATCCTAGTCCGTGTAATGAGACTTTCGATAGCAAATGTGTTATCTATACAGGAGAAGATATTCCTTGTTTCAGTATTGAAACCGGTAATACAGTAGAGCAAGTTATAACTAATGTAACAGAGCTTCTTACTCCTTTCTTATGTTTACAGTGCACTATAATTAATGTGCCCGCTAATGATGCTACACAGGTACCGGATAATCAGATCTTAAGTTGGAACATTGTCCCAGGCGCTACATCTTATGATGTATATTTTGGAACAAGTCCAATTGCTCCTCCTCTGGTTTCTGCCGGTCAAATTAGCACAGCCTACACTTATCCCTACCCATTAGTACCTAATACAGATTACTACTGGAAAGTGGTGCCTAAGAATAGTGCCAGCAGTGCCCAGAATTGCCCTACTTATCATTTCAAGACTAAGGAATTACTTTGTGTTAATCCTATGTCTTACATGTTGGATTATGCAATGAGTGAACAACCACCGGTTCCAGGAGTAGATCCTCCTCCAGTAGATGTTGGATTGCTTGTTGAATCTATTAATGAGTTCTTAGATAGTGGAGAGTTAATCACCAATTGTGATTTCTGTTGTCCAGATTGTGAAGAGACTGATCGCTATGTTTTAGCTTCAGCACCGTTGTTTGCTTTATACTATAGTGAGTTTTATACTAGTCCTAATTGTCTTCCTACATGTTGTATTGAAGTAGATGCTTCATTAACCGCAATGGCAACACCTTATAATGAAGCATCACCATCTTTAGCTGAAGCATTCCTGGCTGTTCCTCCAGTAACTAACTGTTGTGCAACCGGCTTTAGCGAATGTGCTGCTAGTTTAAAAGTAGCTTTAGGAACAGAACGCGATCCTATATTTAAAGTGTTAGGTGTAGTAGAAGAATCTACAATTAATGGTTCAACAGAACTTTGTATTCTTGCTACATTCTTAAACTCATTGCCAGCTGCTGTAACAGATCTAGATAAGGCTAACATTATTTCAGCAATCCTTAATAAAGGATTTGTTGTACAATGCCGTCCTGAAGGAACTATCATATCAGGCTTAGTAGCTTATAAACAATACATACAAGCAGCTCAAAACGGTTGTCTATGTTATAAACCATGTGTAATTTAAACCAATAACTATGTTAACACCAGCAACAATAACCGTAAACTTCACTGCTAATTACAAAGGCCTCCACAGGATCTGTTGGAGACAATGTAATGTAGGAGCCTATGTGTGTACCAATCTTGTAGATTGTGTAGGAGGTGAAAATGTGTGCAGCGCTACTGTTTCAATAATGGTTGATCCAGAAAGTTGTACTCCGGTATGCTTTGAAGGATACATTCAAGCAACATGTAATCCGGAGGGATCTCCTGTAGATCAGGTGCCTTGGTCAGCTACTTTTGTACCAAGTCCTGCTTGTAAACCTTTTAGAATTACTTGTAATTCTGGAGATCCTTTAGTTCCTTGTGGTGTAATCACATCTCAAGAACTAGGATTAAATTGTAATGGTACAGCTAGACCACAGATTGACTTTATGAACAATGGATCAAGTATTCTAGTTTGTGGAGCAGGTGTTATTCCTGTACTGCCTCAAGGATACACTATGACAGAGGAAGATGCTTGTTGTTATGATTGTACACAATATTCTGCAACAATAACTCCGGATTGTCCAACTTGTGACCTGAGTGGTTCATTTATGTATTATATGGATTGTACTACACGCGAGTTAGTGAAGGTGCCTTTTGCAGGTATGGTACCTGTTCTTGTTCCTCCATTTTGTGCAGTTACCGGATCTGTTTCACTTCAGCTGAACTTTGAAGCTAGTGGTGTAGTAAACACAATAGGACCTTGTCCTTAAGATGAAATATAAAATGTCATGATTTGTTGGTTTCAACATGACTAATAGGTAAGAACCCCGGTTAAATTATACTGGGGTTTTTGCTACTTTAAATTAAATATGTAAATTTAGCTATGACTAAAGAGTTTAAAAAGCCCGACCTAAATGCTCCAAGATGTAAAGCCGGAGCTTATAACTTGATTAAGAAAATTAGCAATCAGTTTTCAAAGGGTGAGTATACTCATAACTTTTTAAAAGAATTCATAGAAAAGCATCCACAATATAAGGGTATGACTATGGACAACGCCTTAGATATTCTTACAAATTTCCACGGTAAGTTGTGGAATCATGCTTTACACAATCGAGATGGTGTAGAGCTTCCGGAAGGGTTAGGATATCTGTTCATTGGAACATGCGCTTCTGCTAAAAAATATAATGTAGATTTTGGAAATTCTATCAAGAATGGAGTAATTACAAAGCATAGAAATTTTGAATCTGATAATTATCTAGGTAAGATCTTCTACACAAACTTTGCTTCCAAGTATAAATTTAAGAACCGGGAGATGTGGAGTTTTACAGCAACCCGCGAGTTTAAAAGAAGTGTTCCAGAGGTGTATAGAGAAAACTGGAAAAATTATGTTCATGTTGAAAGTGGTAGAAATATTTCCAAGTATGTAAAGAACGCAAGAAAGGCTGATTATTTTAAAAACCTTGAGTTAACTTATACTGTAGATAGCTCTTATAATGAATTTGATTTAAACTAATAACAATGGCAACAACAATAGGTGAGAGCATATCAAGAGTTCGTAATGTAGTAAAGGGTGTAAAAGAAGATGCCTTTCTTACTGATCGATTTTTATATAGTCTTATTATAAAGCATGCTAATTATGTTGTCCGTAAGTTAGACAATGAGAATAAGATCATGCGTATTCAAAGCTTATTTGAGAAAATACCTTGTGTAGATCTTGTTGACGTAAGTACTATTGATGCATGTTGCCAGGGTATAAAAACTAATTGTGTAATTAAGAGAACTAAGGTTGCACTTCCCGAACCTATGGAAGGATCCGAAGGTCCCCTTATTAGATCAGTCACCTCGTTAGATGGTAGTATAGTTCTTTCAAATACGAATCCTACTACTTATACTTTGATGACTAATCAAACAAACTTTAAGTATAACAATACTAAATACTATTGGTACTTAGAAGGACACTTATTCTTTCCAAATCTTGAGTGGGAAGGTGTAAAAGTAGATGGTATTTTTACAGAGTCTACAGCAAAGTTTCACTGTGATGCCGATCAATGTGCATCAAGACAGACGCATAGATTAGCTGTTCCTGATTTTATATTTGCTGAAGTAGAACAATTGGTTATAAAAGATTTACTATTGATGTTACAAACACCAACAGAGACTCAAGATGATAAGATGAACCCTTTAAGAAGCTAAGAAAATGTCATACAATTATACACTAAAATATAGAACATTTGATCAGCTGGTTGATGCTGCTAGAATTGATTTTATGCAATATGATTTAACCAATTATATTGAAACTCAGCAATTAATTAAAGTTGCGCAACGGGTTAATTATGATCTTGGTTTAAGAATCATGGGTACCAAAGAAACTTTACTAGAGATAAAGAAAGGGAAAGTGAGATTACCTACAGACTTTAGTGTACTTAATTATGCTTTAGTTTGTGATAATGTAACAGTTCATGAACCGGTTAGTCAAGGTACATTTATTGAAGAGCGTCCTGTAAATGTTGCTACTTATAAACCAATTGGTCCAGCTATTATAGATCCTTGTACAGATGGTACTGTTAACTGTAATACTTGTGGTATTCCTTGTAACACCTGCGCATGTCAAAAGCTTCCTGCAGCATGCCCTCCTTTAGCGGATGGTCAAAGTTATTGTAAAACTCCAAGACTTGAACTGAATTGTAAAGGTGAAACTTTTGAGTTAGTACAGGTCATTCATGGGCAGACGCGTACATATAAAAGAATGTGGCCATTAAGATTGATTGATAATAATCAAACTATTGCTTGTGATTGTCCTAATCTGTATGTTAAGCATAAAGATCATGCTTGGATACAAGGTGATTTCTTTTTTACTAATCTAGAAACAGCTAATATTTATATCAGTTACCAAGGTAATTTAGAAGATGAAGACGGAAACTTATTAGTTCCAGATCATCCTTCTTTAAATGAGTATTATGAGTACGCGATTAAGCAAAGAATTCTTGAGAATTTAATTATGAATGATGAGCCGGTAGGGCAGAAGCTTCAAATAGTTGAGAATAGATTGCGTATAGCAAAGAGTGCTGCTAATGCTTTGGTTCATACTCCTAATTTTGCTGAGATGCGCGAGATGTGGTGGACTAATAGAAAGGCTCAATATGGTAAATACTATGAAGCTTTCAAGTCTTATCCGTGGTATGCAGGTGGTGGGATACCTCCTTTAAACTATCCTAATAATGTTAATGGTCAAATGAACAGATACTAATGGCGAAGGATGGACAAAATACAAGTAGCTCTGATCCTAGGACATTTGATAAAGGCTTAAATAAAGATCAAAATGATTTTCATTTACCACCCAATCAATGGACCAGGGGTAGAAATGCTATTAATAATTCCATCACTGGTGATCTAGGGAGGCTAGGTAATGAGCCGGCTAACTTAGAATGTATATCAGCACCCTATCCTATTATAGGATTCATTCATATTATCGAAGATGTCTGGGCAGTTTACTCTACTGATGGTACCAATTCAGCAATTGGTTTATTTGTAGAGCGCTATTGTAATACATCTAAGCCTGCTTATGAGAAGATAGTGGATGATCCATGTCTTGGTTTTAAGTTAGAGAATCTTATTAAGGGTGTGTCAAGACCTACTAGTGTATGTACTTACAAGCTCTACTGGGATGATGGAATCAATCCTTCAAGAAATATGGAGATTGATATAGAAACTCCTTCAAGAAATCTTTATACTGATTCAAATACTACAGTTCCATATATACAAACTTGTGTTGATTCCAACGGTCCTGCTCCTGGCGGATGTATCATCTGTACAAATACCCCAGCCCTTGATTGTAATGAACTAAGATTAGCTTTATTTATCAATCCAATCTGTCCTCGTATAGAGAAAGGCTATTTAGGGGGGAACTTATTAAATGGTTCTTACTTTGTTGTAATGGCGTATGCCGTGAAAGGCCAGAAGATAAGTGATTGGTACATGTCAAATGTCCAAGGTTTATTTATACATGATAACTCAGCAAGTTCTATTGATGTATTTATTGATAGTATTGATCTGCGTTATGATGAAATTATCATAGGTGTTGGTCAAGTAGTAAATGCCCAGACTGTTGTGAGACAAGCGGGCATATATAGTACGCGACAAACTCAGTTCAGCTTTGATACCATATTCAATACCTGGCCCTCTATCCCTATAGAGCAGCTACCTATCATGACTCCGATTGTTGATAAGTCGGATGCTATGTATGAGGTAAATGATTTCTTAATAAGAGTGGGTCCCACTAATAAATTAGATTTCAACTATCAGCCTTTAGCTAATCAGATCATTGCTAAATGGCAATCAGTACAATACCCGTCTGATTATTATGCTAAAGGCAACAATCTAACCGGTCACATGCGCGATGAGGTAGAGCCATTCTTTATCCAATGGATTTATGATACAGGAGATAAATCAAATTCTTATCATATTCCGGGACGACCTCCTATTAATGCATTAGAAATTTCAGCAGTAGCTCCCGGTGGAAATGCTTTACCAGGTGATACTGTTTACTGGCAGGTATATAATACAGCTACTCTAGGTCCTCTTATAGGTCTTCCTGCGCCTGATGGTGTAGGTGTTATATTGCAAGAAGGTTTTATGGGGTATTGGGAGTCCACAGAATTCTATCCAGATAAGACTCCTCAGATCTGGGACGCTAGTGCGCATCCTTGGTCAAGTCTTACGGGCATTCCATATTCAGGATCTGTAATTGCAGACTACGATCTTTGCGGTAAACCTATTAGACATCATAAATTTCCAGAGGATAGTCTTGGAACTAATCTAACATTGAATAGTGTAGGTGGCGGATTCATAAGAATCATGGGTGTTAAGTTTGAGAACATTAAAGCTCCTAGAGATAATGATGGAAACCTTATTCCCGGTATTGTAGGGTATAACATATTAAGAGGTGCTAGAAATGGTAATAGAACTATTATCGCGAAAGGCATCATCAATAATATGCATGAGTTCTCTACTCCGGGTAATTCTAAGCTGGGATTATATGCTAACTATCCATACAATGATCTTTATGATGATCCATTCTTAAGTACTGGTGAAACGTCAACAACCTCTTGCCTAACAGGTACGGGTATTAATGGTTATACTCCTATGCCCGGTGGTATAGGCGGTGTTGGTTCTAATCAGTTCAGTGATAAGTATTATACTTTTCATTCTCCAGATACAAATTTCAATAATCCATTCTTAGCTGCGAAAGAGTTTAGAATTTATGGAAATGTTCATGGTAAGGTTGTAGGTAAGTTTGATCTTTCTGAGAAACATCCTCAAGAAAAACTAATTTCTGATTCAGCTTTTTTGATATCATCAATAGCCGGTATGGCTGTTGCTATTTTAAATATCAATGGAGAAAGAAGTACAAATAGAAAAATGCCAGTATTTCCTGGTATGTCTTTTGAGGAAACATATATTAAGAAACACAATTACAATTTAAGTGAGAGTGGTAGTGTTACAGGAGCCGATACAACACTTATGTATAATATAGCAGCTCCTTATGGAGTAGGTACTGTAGGTCCATATACTACTAATCTTAATGAGACCACTAGTAATAATGTAAGCGGAGACGTATCCAATGATGTAGCTTTAACCGGATACAGATCATCACCTAAGCCATCAGACTTTGCATCACTTCCTGCAAATATAACATCTATTAGTGGAAATTATGCTGCATATGTCGGAGCTATGGCTGGAGGTATACCTTTAGCCGCTGCTCTAGCTGGTTTACCTTTGGCTGATACTTCGTGGGGAGGATTCCTAACTACTGCTTCAACTACAGCTGTAGCAAATCCCGCAATTGGTAACGTGTCAAATGATGTGAATCAGAAAGATGGTCAAAATCAAAGAAATAATTCATTCCTTAATATCTTTGCTAATCTTCCAACCTTTTTAAATTTCTTTAGTCAAGGTACTGATTCTTTCATGAGACTTATCAGAGCCATGGTTAAGTATAGAGACTTTGCTGTGAGATATCATTCTCATGGATATTATGATACTCTTAGTACGTTAAGACCAGGCCAATTTAGAACAGGATTAATTAATCAACAATATGTGAATGCTGAGATCATAGATTATGATGTTACATATAACATTAATAATTTATTCAGAAACAGAACTGTAGTTATTAATACTGTAGACGGTCTAGCAACAGTAAATACTGCCGGAGTTGCTGTTGATAGAACAAGGTATTCTGGTAGAGGTATTACCTTCCTTAACAGAGCCTTATCACCTATACCAGTTGATATTGAGGAATTATGTAAGGTTGAGGTAGCAAATGGTAGTAGTACAACCGATGGAGCATTAGGACAAATATGTTCTTCTTGGTATGGTGCTTTGAAAGTAAGAATAAGAAATCAATTTGGTCAGTTAAATAATATTGTTCAGCTACCTATTGATAACTGCTATACACCGGTTACAATAAATGCCTCAGGTATAGTACCTAATAAAGGTGACTTTACTACAGTACTATTTGGAGGAGATGTTTATATCAATAGATATACTGAGAAGAATACTTTCTTCTATTTTTATGATTGGTTATATGATCAATTAGAAGGTGCTCAGTTTAACTATAAACAACATTACATGATCACGTATCCAAGATTCTGGGCAGACTTTAGTATGTTTCAGACTAATGATTTTACATCAAGTCTTTTTACCTGGATTACTACTGCTGGTGGTGGTGGACTTAGTCCTGTAATAACACCTAGTGACTTCTATGTTTTAGACGGTCCTGGCTGTACAACTTTTGCGGGAAATCTTGTTAATACACTTTTCTTTGACAAGAAAGGTTGGTTCTATTTATTTAATTCTGGAGTACGTGATTTCTTTGTAGAGAGTGAGATTAATGTAGCTTACCGTGACTATGGTGAGTTAGCTTCACAGAAATTCTATGAACCACTTTTAGGAGGATCTACTAAAGATATCTTTGATACAAATATTATTAAATCGGGTAACTTCTATAAATATGATAAGTCATTAAGTATCTCTCAGCTGTTTATGAACTATACATCCTGGGCAAGTACGCAAGCAAGCACCTATGATCCATATGTTGCAGAGACTTGTTTTGTATATCAGCCTAAGAGAGTAATCTATTCTCTTCCGGCTCAGTTTGAAGGATTAAAAGATGGTTGGAAAGTTTTCTTACCTAATAACTATTTTGATTTTGATAATATTGTTACTGCTATAAAATCAGTTAACAAGAGTGGTGCTATGATCTTTTTTGATGCTGCATCTCCTGTTCAGTTCCAGGGTACGGATCAACTTCAAACAGATCTTGGTACTAAGCTTACTATTGGTGATGGTGGATTGTTTACACAACCAATGCAGGCCGTGATTAATGTAGACACCTCTCATGAGTACGCGAGTTGTCAGAACAGATTGAGTGTTATTAATACGCCGGCCGGCTTGTTCTGGATAAGCCAGAATCAAGGAAAGATATTCAGTCTTGCTGGTGGTCTTAAAGAAGTTTCTAACTTAAGTCTCAAGTGGTGGTTTAATCAATACTTACCTTATAGATTAACTTTGGATTTTCCTGATTTTGCTCTGTTGGATAATCCTGTAATAGGTATTGGATGCCAATCCGTGTATGATAATGAGAATGGTTTAATATACTTCTCTAAGGTTGATTATAGTTTAAGAAAGGATATCACAGAGACTCTTACTTATCTTGGATCAAATCAATTTAGAGTAGATCAAACTGGTGCTCCTGTTACATTAGGTAATCCTAATTTCTTTGATGATGCGTCCTGGACCACAAGCTATGATCCTAAAATAGGTGAGTGGATAAGTAATCATGATTGGCACCCTACATTAAACATGCCTGGGAAGAATACCTTCATGACAGTTAGCCCTCTTGATAAGCGTAGTATTTGGATACACAATGAAAGATGTGATCTGTATTGTAACTACTATGGAGTTGATTATCCTTTTGAGGTAGAATTCATGGTTAATACCGGCCAGACGGTTAATACATTAAGAAGTATTGAGTATCTCATGGAAGCTTACAAGTATGCTGAAAATTGCTATGATAGATTCCATGTGTTGGATTATAACTTTGATGAAGCTGTGATCTTTAATACAGAACAGGTATCAGGTTTATTGAAATTGAACCTTAGTCCTAAGAATGATCCACAAGCTATCCTAGGGTTTCCTGTTATTAACGCGACTGATATTGATGTCTTATTCTCTAAAGAGGAAAACAAGTATCGCTTTAATCAGTTCTGGGATATCACAGATGATAGAGGAGAGTTTAATCCTATAGCACAAAGACCTATTTGGGATACTGAACCTAATGGTTATGTGAGATTTTTAAATCCTAATAATTTGAATTACCTTAAGCCTGAATTTCAGAGAAAGAAGTTCAGACATTATACAACTTCGGTATTACTAAGAAAGAAGATATCCGGAGACAGGAAGATGCTTGTTATGATTACTAATACTAAAGACTTATATTCTCCAAGATAATGAAGAAGAATCCTCCAATAAAGAATGAGTATACTCATGGAGAACCTACTCCTTACAGGACTAATCCTTTCAAGAAGGATGTGCTCTATACTGAAGAAGGTCAATGGAAGTATCCTGGCCAAGTAACTAAGATCCCTAGTGGTAATATAACCATGCGTGGTGTTGACTATCCTGTACTTGGAGTTGATGATCTAGGTAATGAGCAGATGATGTATCCCGGCGCTAACTATACTTTCCCAGGACAGTATGTTACAGAGTATCCTCAAATGCAAAAAGGAGGTACCCCTAAAGATTATGCTCAATTTGAAGAGTATAATAAAACAGCTCCTGAGAATAGAGTGCCCGATAAAGATTGGCAATACGGTAATTCAAAACAGTATGATCATTATGGTATGTGGGATGCCTTGGGTAAACCTAAGAATTTTGAAGAAGCTTTAAAGAATAATCCTGATTGGCAACCTGATGAATATGATCATATGTATCATGGTTACAGTGCTAATCCTAATACAGGAGTTTGGTTAAAACCTTTTACTCCAGGAGAACACGAGCCAGGTAGTACAGCTTGGATGGAGTATGCAGCTACACAACTTAATCCAGAATTAGCTAAAAATTATAGAGTGATCTATGATACAGATCTTAAAAGAATGAAGGGTGTACCTAAGGAAAAGTATGGAGGATGGTTAGATAATATAGATGAAGAATTCAGAAGAGGCGGGCCTACTAATCCTTTGATGTTAACTAGGGGAAAGAGAAAGAAAACATCTAAGAATATTCAGTCCTCTATTAATAAGATCTTCCTAAGGAACCATGACATCTTTGGACCAGGTGGTAAAAACATCTATGATCCAAAATCTAAGTATGAGTATGGTGGTGGATGGTTGGATCAGATGCAAGAAGGTGCTAGTGTTATACCTAAGTTGAGACATAAACAAGATATGGCAGATGCTTATGCAGCAGCAGCTGATTTTAAAAATTCTAATAGAGTATCTAGTACTGCTGTTAATAAGTTTATACCTAGCTTAACTGAAGAGGATATCGCGGCTGCTGAAGCAAATAAAGAGTTTGCAAAATTACCAAAGGCCCAGCAGGATGCAATTATTATGCAGAATCAGGCAATGTATTCTAGAGGACCTGAGGCACAATTATCTCAAGGAAAAAAACTTACAGAAGAAGAACAAGCTTATAGTGATAAAGTATCTAGAAGAATTAAATATCCTTTCAGTGATATAGGTATTGCTGCTGGTAACGTAGCAAGTTACTTAGGAAGATTTGAAGGAATGAGTCCTGAAGAAATTGCAGCAAGTACTAACAACCCTATGGGAGCACTTGGTGTTTCTTCTGATGTTGCTAGCGAAGCCATGATTAATGAAATGCTAGGTGTTGGTTCATCAAAGCTTTTTAAGAAGGGTGTACAAAGAGCATATGGATTACATAAGTATCCTAACTTACCTGACTTAGGATTAGAGCCATTACCTAATGGAGCTCATGATCCATCTACTTTCAAATCTATGAAAGATGTAGGTTTAGAGCAACAGATGGCTCAAGCTCGAGATGCTGAAGCAGAGGCAATACATAAAAAAGCTTTTCCTCTTCTTGAATTTCAACAACCTACTATAAAACCTTTCGGTCCTTCCTCCGCGAGGGATAAAGCTATGAATAACTTGAAAGCTATTGATGACTGGCATAATTGGGATACCAAATATAAAGGTAAAAATATAGCTATAGATGAAACAGGAAAAAAAGTAGGAGCCTTTAATGAAGGAGTCTTTGAAATAAAAGGTCATCCAGAATATGTGGGTAAAGTTGAAGACATAAATCCGTCTGGAAAAGATGCCAGAACTGTTGGTGAGATGTATCCTCATTTGGATATTGAAGAATTACACAGAGGAATCACTAGTAAAAATATAGGAAAAGTAGTAAAGCAAATCCGCCATCCGGATGATATCACAAAGAGAATACTCATATCTGAAAAAGTTCATGGTACACCTTGGGAAAAACTTACACCTAGACAATTTGCTAAGATTCCAATGGAAGCTCATATACAGTTAGATGCAGATATGAGACATCTTAGAAATAATGGTTTAGCTGTAGATTGGATGGGGAATAATATTCTTTATAATCCAAAAGAGAAAGCCTTCAAGATCTTAGATATATCTCCAACAAAAACAACTATGGGACCTACCATGACCGCAAACTGGGATCAAAGAATAATAAAAGGAGTAGATCAAGGTCTTCCAAATTCTCAATCGGCAAAGCTAATGAGGAATGCACACCTTGAGAAATATAACATTAACCAAACTTTAGGTCTAGATGGATTTCAAGCTAGAGCTCACGGTTTCGATGATGTTCCCTTTGCAAAAAATACCATAGATAGGATGCAACTTCAAAGTCAAATGGACAGTAATCCACTTTCCTATTGGCAGAATTTATATTTACAAAAGGCAGAGACCATCAGTAAAAGAAAGCATATGGAACTATCTAGACTTTTATCTAAACAGCCTGTAGATAAAATGGGTGGGGCTTGGCTTGATAAATTATTTTAATTTTCGTATATTTGTATTATGACCAAAGAAGAAATTTTAGCAGCCGCGGGCTTCCCAAATACCCCAGAAGGTATAGCTGCATTTTATGAAGCTTATCCTGATCAAGGAGCTTGGCAACAACAAATGGCTTATGGTGGAATCCCGCATGCACAATCCGGTTATACTTTAACACCTCAACAAGTAGAAGCGGCTGATCAAGCCTTTGGTAGATTACAACATTATGAAATCAGAGGACAAGATGATGAAAATGCTAATGCTGCTTATACAGCACAGATAGACAGTCTTTATAGAAATCCTAAATATGATATAGCTGCTAAAGTAGATTCCTTAAATAAAGTATACCCTAATGTAAACTATAATTTTGAGGATGTACCTTTCAGTAAGCTTTATGAAGCTAATAAAAAATATAAGGATAACAAAGATGTAATCTATAAAAAACAAAACCTTAGTGGAGCATCTCCTGCATATATGCAAAAGAATGAACCTGAAGAATATAAAAAGTTTGAGAATCAACCTAATCCTTATTATAATCCTAATTATAAACAAGTAGGAGGATCACCTTTTATTCAAGGCTTTCCTTTTGGTGCAGGAATAACTATGGCTTATGGAGGAACTCCTTTGTACAAAGCTGTCTATGGTATAACAGATCCTCCGGTGAAAACACCCATGACATCTATTCCAGGATGGGACCCGTCAACAGGAAGACATATGAAATCTTCAAGAACTCAACCAAACCTTACAGCAGCACAACTTGAAGCTTCAAAGTATACTCAAGATGCGGCTAGCGGTAATTGGAGTAGTCCTGGTTCTATATACGGATACAAAGAACTGTATCCTGGAGATCAGGGGTGGGTTGATCCTAATCCTGTACAAACTAATTCTGTAAAATCTAATCCTCTTATTAGAAAAGGAAATTATTCAAAAGATACTAACTACAATACTAGTACTGCAGATTCCATTAAATATATTGATAGTGGAAATACAACTACTATACCTCAAGTACTAAAAAGACATGGTGGAGCACCTTGTTATGAGTGTGGTGGTCACATGGAAGATGGTGGTATATTTGGTTATGGGCAGTTTCCGGCTGTGCAAGGTGGTGGTGATCCGAATCTTTTATGGGCCCAACAAGAACAATTAGCTGCACAAAATAGAGCTGGGTATAATGTACCGGGCGATGCCAAAGCTACCGGAACTAATCCTCTTTTTTATAATCCTTATTTAGAAGGAAGTGATATTGCAGAAACTGATTCTATGCACACAAGTCCTTATAATGAAAATATAAGAATGTATTTTAAAAATGGTAAACCTATTATAGGACCTGCTAACGAAAGTGGTGCTGCTAGAAAAGCTGCAGCAGATCTGAATAGAGGAGCTATGTTTAAAGGAAAAGATAATAGAGTTTACCCTAACTATCTTGCCAAACAACGTGGAGGAGCCTTTGATCAAAGTAATAACCAAAACTATCCAATGCTTGATGCTGGTGGTTACGGTTGGGTGAAGGATGCTATAGCCGGTGTTAATTCAAGAAAGGCTGGAGGAGACTTAACTGAACAAGGTGGTAACCAAGATTTCCTTACACAAAGAAATGAGTATGTAAGAAACTACATGCAAAAAATGGTTGATATGAATATCCGTCAGGAAGAAGCTCAAGATGTTGAGAATGCTTTCATACAGATGGATAGCCAAATGCCTCCGGTTGGAGCACCTCCTATGGCTTATGGTGGGTACATGCAAAATGGTGGTGGTCCAGGTGTATATTACAATGGCCCATATGATGAAGTTAATTCTAGAAATGAAGCTGTGGGAATGGCTGCAGAAAACCAGTATAACACTTTACAGAATAATACAAAACAAGCTTGGGGTAATCTTATAGGTAGTTTTGGAGCAAACAGTTTTGATCCTAATAATTTCTATGCTCAAGACGGTAAGATAGTACAAAACAAAGACGAGTCTTGGGATGATTATCAAGAAAGAATAAGAGAAGATAAAGCCGGAAGAGAAGGCGGAAGTGGTAGAATATGGGATGGAACCCGCTGGGTTAAATCACCAACTACTGCAACACAACAAACCAATCCTTGGACAAACTTAGCTGAAGCAGGAAACCCTGAAGGAAATTATTCTAATTGGATACCTGATAATGATATCAGAACCGGTTACAGATTTGGTAAGAAAGACTTTAAAGAATTATCTAAGTTAGATCCTAATACACAAAAGCTTTCAGGTATCAAGCTTAACTATGGACCGATGGGTAGAGTACTGCCAAGAGTATTTGGTCCAAAATCTGTTACACTCGGTACAGTTGATATGAGCAAAGGAGCCTTTGAGGGTTATAATCCTTCTGGGCAAAATCAGAATGTACAAAATCAGAATGTATCTCAATCACAGGATGAAAAATCACATGATGATATGAACTGGGCAGGCAGAGTACAGGATAATTGGCAAACAAGAAAGGCAGTCAGACAAGAAGAAAAGAGAAAGAATGAAATAGCAAAAATAGGTCCTGAGCAATACAAGGAAAATCAAGCTTGGGATAATATGAGCTGGGCAGAAAAAAGAGCTTCTAAAAAATTTACAAAAGGTGCATTGAGAGAGGACAAAGATATGTTCAAGAGGATGGAGGAAAATAAAAAGAACCAAGGTGAAATAATTAAGCCTGATTATGGTCCTGTACCAGCAGGTACAATGATTGATAATTCTGGAGATCACTCAAAAAGTGTAAAACCTTCTGATAAGTCTGGTTTTTATAAGGGTAGAACCATGCAAGAAGCTATGGATTCAGGTGAGAATTATTATGAAAATTATAAAGCTTATGGTGGATTATTCAGAGCTCAACCTGGTGCGTCAACTCCAGTATCATATGATGAGTGGGAAGAGAGTTTACGTTTTACACCACCGGCAATAGATGATAGTGGAGATGAAATGCCTCCATCACTTATTACAGGTAATGAAAAAGAACAAACTGAAGAAGAAGCTTTAGCTGATGTAGCGGGAATACAGAAAAGAAGAGCAGAACAGAATGATATGTTTGGTCCTCCTATGAATGATAAGCCAGACATTATGGGAGCTCCAGGAAAATCTTATACAGCTAAGAAAAAAACTACAGGTGTAGGTAGAGCAGCAGTAAAAAGATCTGCTTTAATTGCTGATACTATTTCTTCTGGTGTTGAACAAAGACGAAGCACTGCTAAGCAGAGAATGAAAGAATCTCAATATGGCATGAACCGATTTAAAGTAAAGCCTGCCAATGCCATAGATGAAGGTGACTATGATCTTAATTCTGGAATGTTCAGACCGGATCAAGATGTGCCTGTACAGTTTGCCGGATATGCTCAGTGGGGTGGATTTAATACAATGGCTAATGGAGGTAATATGAGTCCTGGTCTATACGGTACTAACGGTAACAATCAGTTTACTCATAATGCTCATTTAGAGTCTGGAAAAATATCTCAAAAAGATATAGACACTAGACAAACTCTGGGTCCTGTACCGAGACATCTAGCAAATCTTGAAGCTGAGAAAGGCGAGACTGCTATTGTTAACATGGGTGGTATACCTGCTCATTTTAAGATTGGTGGTAAGCGTCACTCACAAGGTGGTACTCCATTGAATCTTCCTGATAACTCTTTCATCTTTTCTGATACCGCGAAAATGAAAATTAAGGATCCTATTATCTTAGCCCAGTTTGGTATGGTAGTAAAATCCGGTGGATACACTCCTGCAGAGATTGCTAAGAAGTATGATATCAATAAATTTAGAAAAATTTTAGCAGAACCTAATTCTGAAAATCTAGAAAGAAAGACTGCCGAGATGATGATCGCTAACTATAATTTAAAGTTAGCTAAGCTAGCTATGTTACAAGAATCAAAGAAAGGATTCCCACAAGGTATCCCGGTTGTTGCAATGCCTTATATTCTAGAGAATGAAATTGATCCAGCAACTTTCTTACCTGATCAAGCTCAAGAACAATTAGAAGAAGGGGCACAACCAGATGCTGAGATGGGTGTAGCAAGATATGGCGCTAATGTTGTCTCTCAATGGGATACTCACAGATATGGTGGATTACCATTTGCTCAAGAAGGGGGTGGATTCTGGAGTAGTGTTGGTCATGGTCTTCTTAATGTATTAGAAGCTCCTCAAAAAGCTATGATGTATGCAGGCACAGGGATGTTTGGAGATAGAGAATTTGAAATGCAAAAAATGAATAAATCAGGAAAGCCTACTGGTGAGTTTGAATGGGTAAGTGAGGACAACGTACCAGCTTATGAAAAAGCCAATGCTCTAGGAGTGAGTTGGAGAAAAACAGGACAATCAGAAAAAGCTCATTATGAAATGCCGGGTGAAACTCTTAAGAGAACTTATCCAGATTCTAGTCCTATATTACAAGGAGCTCTTGATATAGTTGCTGACCCTTTTCTAGTATCTGGGATTGGCAAGTCTCTTCTTAGAGGTGCTGTAAAAAAGATTACTAATTCTGCTGCTAATCATGCTGTAAAAGGTACTCTTAAAAATACAACTAAGTATGAAACAACAAGACTGATTCTTAAAGAAGCAGGAAAAGAAGTTACTGCAAGAAATTTAGCCATAGCTAGCAAAGCTTTAAAGGCCAGTGAAAAGGCTATTGTACTAGCAGAGAATGCTAAGAAAACAGTTGATGCTGCTAAGGTAAGTAAGATTGCAAGAAAAGCAGGTGTAGCCGGAATGAAAGAACACGATATTCAGAAGGTGGGAGAATTTGCTGTAGATGTTGTAGGTAAACCTGTTGTGAATGCGGCTAAGGCTGCAGCAAAAGCTACAGGTAAAGCTGTTAAGTATGCTACAGATAAAGCTGTAGATCTAGTTAAAAATATAGATCCAGGACCTCTTGCTGGACCACTTGTTGCTTCGGGAGCTCGTAATGTAGCAACCTTAGGTCTTAAAGAAGATGTAGCAAAAAGCAAAGCTGAGAACATCCGTCTTAAAGAAGAACTGAAAGCCACTAAGGATAGCCGTACACAATATAAACCATTGCGTACAGAAGGTAAGATTGGAGTATTTTATAATCCCTCTAAACCTGGTAAAGAGTTTATGTTCCAGAATGGAGAGTATGTTCCGTATGTACCACAAGCTAAAAAGGATAGTGTACTAGTAGAAAAAGCTAAGCTAGTAGAAATACCTAAGGGAAAGAAGGATAGTACTAAAGTAGATTATAATAGTATGTCTCTTGAAGAATTAGAAAAATTATTAAAAGAAAACTAGTATGGGAGATCTTACAAAAGAACAAAAAGCGGCCATCCAAGCTGCTATTGATAAGAAGAAAAAGGACGCTGAAGGAGCTGCTAACAAGACAGAAGGAAAGAAAAAACCCATCACTTCTAGTCCGAAGAAAGGAGAATCTTATGATGTTTATGATCCTGAGACTATGAAAGCGGCTGAGGACAAAGGTTATCATATTAGTAAGATTGATGAGTCTGTTAGGTATACCGGAACTAAGGTGGGTTCTCAAAGTATATGGGATCCAGAATCAGGATTTTATTATACACAGGGAGCGCCTAAACCGAATCTTGATAAATATATGCAGCATCATGCGGAAGCTATTGCTGAGTATAAAAGTCCTCAAGGAGATAGTGGTCCAGAAGCATGGAAGAGAGATCATCTTAAAGCTGCTAATACTAAAGATTCCAAAGGAAGATATGGTAGAAATGATCCGGCTATAAAACATGTAATAACCAAGACTGATGATAACTATTATAATGCTACAGGTAAGAGGTTATTAGATAGAAATAAAGCTGATTGGGATGTGCCTGGGGTACAGTTATATAATTTACCAGGAGTAAGTAAAGCAAAACCTAAAGAAAAAAAACCAGAAGAGAAAGTAGAAGTACAACCAGGACCTGGAGTAATTAATCCAGCTAGACAACCTTTTACAAAACGAGGATACATTCCACCAAAGACTGCAGCCTATGCTCCATGGTGGATGCAAGATATTGTAAAGACTACTGGTGCTGCTAACGACTTAATGCGCGTTAAACAATATATGCCATGGCAAGCTGAACCTGAAGTATATTTACCGGATGCTACATTCTATGATCCCACACGCGAGCTAGCAGCTAATGCTGAGCAAGCTAATATTCAAACACAAGGTTTAGCAGCTTTCACTGGTCCACAAGCTTTGTCTGCCAGATCCTCTGCTATTCAAGGACAGGGTGCCAAGAATGCCGCGGATATCATGGCCCGATATAACAACTTGAATGTAGGAATTGCTAATCAGTTATCTGGTCAAAGATCTGATATCATGAATACAGCTGCTCAGAATCAGGCTAATATGGATACCCAACTTTGGGATAAATATACAGTAGCTAATCAGCAGTTTGATAACGCCAAGAATCAAGCCCGTCAACACTTGAGACAATCTTATATTGATGCTATCACTAATCGCGCTAAGACACAAGCTTTAAACACCATGTATCCTAACTATTATACAGATCCTTCTAGAGGAGGCTTTGTTAACTTTAAAGGAGATCCTAATAAGATTCGTGCAAATAGGCCTGACTTTACCAATGAGTATCGTGATGCCTTTGAACTTACAGGATCACATGCCGGCGCTATGGATTATTTGAGATATAAAAAAGGAATGCCTGCAACAAAAGGTGCTTATGATGGATATGGTGAGGGGTATGATGAATCAGCAAATTATTTGAAGAATCAAAAATATCCAGGACCCGGAGCATCATATAATACAACAACAGAGGCCGAATAGAAATTAATAAACTTTATAAGTGTATTAAACTTTTAAAATTTTATATTACATTTAAACCATAAAATCAGCAAATGGCAACCTACATAAATGGTGTTACAGATTATATCCCTCAGATTCAAACCTTCCAACCGGATCTAAACTTTTATGGCAATGTTATGCAGACCAAGCAAGGTCGGTATGATTCTGCTAAAAAGAAAGTTAGTGATCTATATGGTAGTTTATTATATGCTCCATTAACCGGAGACAACAATATCAAAAGAAGGGATGAGTTTTTTAATTTTGTAGATAATGATATCCGAAGAATATCTGGATTAGATCTATCCTTACAAGAGAATCAAGATGCCGCCATGGATGTGTTCAAAGGATTCTATGATGACAAGGATATGGTTAATGATATGGTTTGGACCAGGGCTCATAATTCCGCCGTAGAAAAACATGAAGCATTAAAGAGTTGTATTGATCCAGCTAAGTGTGGAGGATCAGCTTGGAATGATGCTTATGAGGAGCTGATGTATAAGAGAGAAGATTTTAAAAATGCTTCCGATGCAGCCCGTCTTCAAATGGCATCACCTACCTACACTCCTTATTTCAATTGGCAAGCTCTTGCTGAAAAAGCTGCAAGAGATAAAGGATACAAAGTAACCAAACAAACTCCAACCGGAGATTATATGGTGACAACACAAAATGGAGATCTCCTTTCTGGTGGATTATATGCTGTGTTCAAAGAAGTATACGGTAGTGATCCTAGAGTGGAAACTAATATTATGACTGAAGCATATGTTCATAGAAAGAGAACAGTAAAAAATGATGTCTCTTTGTATGGGTCAGAGGAAAAATCTAATTTGGCATACCTTACTAAAACTGTGAATGATGGTTTAAAAAGTGACTCTAAAACCTTAGATAAAGTTACTTCAGATTATAATTCAACTGATAAAAGAATAGCTCAGTTAGAGAAAGACAATGCGTCAAAAGGTCTCACAAAGAAAGATCAACTAGAATTAGAAAAGGCATATGAGCAAAGGGATATTTTAGAAAGTACTAAAGACTATCTGAATGTTCGTATAAATGCTGTTAAAGCTAATGCTGAAAGTGGTGATATAAAAATTCTTGAATCAAGAGCTGATAATGCTCGTGCTAGCCTACTCTTGGAAAGTAAATTAAAACAAACAGCTAAAGCTATAGCCGATACTCATGATGTAATTATTGCAAAGTATGAAGAGGCGCCTTATGTAGCCATCAAAAAGAATCTTGAAGCAGATCTAGTTAGATACAAATGGCAAAGAAAATACAATGTAGAGGCAGCAGCTCAGAAACATGAATATGATAAAGAGTTAGAATACATTAAGCAAGGAAAGACAAAACCCGGATCACAACCATCACCCGAAGACTTCATACTTACAGTTGGCCCTGGTGGAGCGAGTAGTGAATTAAATGTAAAAGATCATCCAGAGATTGGTTATCAAGCAAGCTTTGATGAATGGTTAGGGCGCGAGCAAGAGGCTCAAGCTAAAGCTGGAGATTTTAATTATATAGCATTTAAGACAGCTAAACAACAAAGTACTGATACTACTTACTTGAATGATATGTATGGAAAAGGCAAGTGGGAAAATGTAAATAGTCTTGAGGATTATCAAGCAATGATGAAAGAGAATAAGAAAAACAACAATGCTATCTTTAGAAAAACCATGGATTACTTTAAAGTAAAAACCAATAATATACAATGGGGTTTAGACTTAATGAGTACCGGTTCTAATGCTGCAGCTATTACTGATATAAAAGCAGCACAGAAAGCAGCTAACGGAACTTATGCTCACAACATGGCGGTTAGCGATAAGATAGCTGAGAACATGAAAAAGAAAGAAGTTGTTAATTCTCTATATAGATATGTGGATTACATGTTTCATGGTACTTCAGCACACCGCGGATCATTCATCACCAATGGTGGAAAAGCTCCAGAAAAATTTAAGACTATATACAAGAGGGAACATAGTAGAGCTAGCGATGCTGATGTAGAGAAGGCCTATAAATTTCTACATGAGGATTACTTTAATGGTCCTAATGGGTATAATGCAGCGGCTACCAAAGATGTTAGTTTCAGTACAGGAACAACATTAGGTGGAGATGGTGTCATGACCGGACCACAAATGAATGGGATTGGTATTGATCCTTCTGAGAGAGGGCGTAATTCAATGAACATGTATACCAGAGATTTATTAACTAAAGTAGGAGTTGATGAAGGAAATTCTTGGGTTGGTATAGGTCCGAATACAAAAGGTACTTTGGAAAATGCAATAAGCAATGAAGCTGAAAATAAGATATTAAAAAATTTAATTGCTGAGTTTAGACATACAATTGATGCTTCAGGAGACATAGCAAATAAGGATGAGAAGAAACAGTTTTACGATGCAAGCGCAACCAATGTGGCTGGTGAAAAAGCCGGCATAGCTAATTTACAATTGAAATTTCCTCAAAAGTTTATTGTGGATAGAGCTGGAAAAGATAAGATGATTCCTCCAGCTTTAGCTGCTAAACTCTATAATAATCCTGTAAACATTTTCTACGATAAGAGTAAAATAAAAAGCAAGTTTGTTGAGCGAGCTACAGATAAACCAATTCAGAGAACTCTTCTTTCTGATGGATATTTTGAAATAGATGCTTATCAAGGTCTGGCCACATCCGAGCCGATACAGATACTGTATGATAAGGAAGACAATACAACAACTTACAAAGGAGTAATTCAAAAAAGACTTCTTGATGGTAGTTATAAATATTATAATTATACAAGAGCAAGTACAGGTATAGATGCCGCAAATGATCAATATAAAGCAATAATATCAGATCTTGAAAGTTTTAAAAGACTAAACCAGGCTACAGAAGAACAAGAAAGAGAATTAAACAAAAACAAAAATAAATAGTCATGGCAGAAGAACTTCCACAGGACCTTCCAGTAGATGCAGGATCTGCCGGCTTATTAGAAGATGATATTGTTCTTCGCAATAGGGAAGTTATCCCCGACTTACTTCCGGCTAAACCGGATGCGTTTAATCCATACTTTGATGTAGTAGGTAACTCTTTATCAGGGAGTGATCCAGTACTGCGTTCAGGAGAAGATGCTGATCCTTTTAAAAGTATAGTAGAGAAAGCTAAAACTGAACCAGCTCCTGAGAATCCGTATTATGCAATGAAACCCTTCACCTACAGCGGTGATGATGACAATAATCTTTTTGAAAGATACCACTCCTCTGGAGACACCTATGATAAATTAGGTTTCAGCCCATACAGAAACAACGAAGCTCTCTATAACAATAACATGACCTTGGGTGATGAGTTTGTTAGAGCTGCTAAACAATGGGATGATCTAGTTGGTGTTGGATTTATGTCCGGTATAAGAAGTTGGGAAACAATATTCACTGATCCTCTAGCTCCTGATATGCAGGGTGCCAAAGATATGAAGCACATAATGAATGTGGGATCTTCTGGTAAAGGTGGTGTAGGTGGTTTCTTTATTAATACATTCCTTAACTCGGGTTATACTGTTGGTGTAGGATTAGATTTCTTAGGAGAGGAATTAGTTTTAATGGGTGCGACTGCTGTAACCGGCGGTGCTGGCGGTGGAGCAATGATAGGTAAAGGTGTGTCTGCTATAAGTAAATTATTTGCTAGAGCTGAAAAGGGAAAGACTGGTGCTCAAGGAGTACATGCTGCAGAAGAGCTATTACAGGCCGATAGAAAAGCTGATAAGTTAGCAGGCCTCCGAGCAATGGGTAATAACTTTAATGATTCCAGAAGCTTCTGGACCAGCATTGGTAGAGGAGCTAAATCATTTGCAACAGGTACCGTTGATATGTTGAATCCATTGGATAATACATTAGCTGCATTGAAGGCTACTGATTATGCTACAGACTATGCTAAGACTGTTAAGACCTTCGGTGCTTTTGCTGATGATCTTCTTATGATAAAGGGTGCTGTAGCTGAAGCCAAGCTTGAAGGAGGTATGGTTAAGATAGATGCTAACCAAGCCGGGATTGATGAGTATAGAAATGATAAAATTAAGAACCCAGAAGGTAATCTTCCAGAAGGGGAAGAGCTTAAGTTTATAGAAAAGGTTGCTAATGATGCGGCTTATAGAACAGCCCTTTGGAATTTGCCAGCAATTATTACCAGTAATAAATTAATGTATGCTACTATGCTTGCGCCTATCCGTAGGATCATGGGTAGAGAAGTGCAGGAATTAATTCCGGCAATAGTATTTGAGAATAAAGCATTCCGAGAAGTTGGTGAAGGTATTGCTGATAGAGCCAAGGTTGCTGCTAGATCTTTGCGTAAGCCTAAGATTTATGGTCAGTTTGGTATGAATTATCTGAAGGCAAATACTGCAGAAGGTGTTCAGGAAAACTTACAGGAAGCTATTTCACATGGAGCTATTGAGCATGCTAAAGCGTTGTACAAGGATCCTATCCGTGCTAGTTATGAAGGATATATGCCACACTTCATGAAAGGTTTACACGAGCAGCTTTCTGCTCAAGGTGCTGAAACATTTGCCGGTGGTTTTGTTATGGGTATGTTTGCTCAACCAGTAATGGCTACGGTATCTACTAGTATATCTAAGGTGCTTAATGCTACTGTAAATAAAGCTCAAATAGATCAGCTTAGAGAAGAGAGAAAGAAAGAACTTCATGGATGGGATGAGAATGATGAGAATGGTAATCTCATTAAACATCACATGGGTACTCTTGATTATCTGAATGATATGGTTAAGGATGAGAAAGGTAATGTTAATCTAGATTACTTTGCTCCTGATTTAATTAATGCTATAAGAACTGGCCGACTTGCTAATGATATGTTTAGTGCAGCAAGACTTGGTGATAAGAATGGAACTCTCAATTCAAGAGGTGCTCTAGAAACTAATCACCTAATGACGGCTATTAAAACCGGTAAGTTAGATATTATCTTAGATAGACTTAAAGATTATAAGAATTTATCTAAGGCTGAAGCTGCAGAAGCTTTTGCTAAGTATGGTATTACGGGAGAAGAAGATGTTGCTACAGCTTTATCTCATATAGATGGTGTAGTTGAGCGCGCAAAGAAAGTAAAGGAATCATATGAAGATGGTGTTAATAAGTATCCAAATCCTATTAACCCACGAGATTTTAGAAAAGATCCTATTAAGTTTAGAGCAGCGGTTATTGCCAAGCAGGCTTGGGATGATGCTGTATATCAATTAGTATTTGCTAAGGCTACGTTTGAAGATTATAGTAAGCGTGTTGCTGATATGACTAATACGTTTGCTCAAATATCTACAGCACTAGCAGACGAAAACTCTCAAAGTGTAATGGCATTGCTTGGTTCTCAATCTACAATGAATGAAATCAACATGCTTAGAAGAGAAATCTCTGTATTAGATGAGAAAGATGCTATACAGAATACGCGTAAGAAAGGTTTGACAGAAAAATTAGAGAAGATTCAAAAGTTCTATGATCAGATATCTGCTGTTAAGTTTGCTAAGAGTGATGAAGAAAGAACCTCCGCACACGAAAAAGCTAAAGAAGCCTTTGGTGATTATATTCAACACTTAGGTAAGGGTAATGGCAAGTTAGTATTTAATGATTCAATAGATGCGGCCTATGTAATGATCAAAGATCATCTCTTACTTAAAGATGACTTGGCCGGATTAGCGCGATCTATTAATGTGTTAATGACTCCTAACAGTTTCTTAGCTGTTCAGGAAAAAATGCAGAGAGCTTATAGTTCTATCTTTTCTAAAGAAATGATCTCGGATACTTTGGCCATGAATGCTGACCAGTTTGGCTTTCTTAAAGATATTAAAGCCGTGATAGCTGATATAACAGCTACCACAAAACAACCGTCTTTACTAGTCCCTACCGAATTGTCCGGTGCTGCTGCTGATGCCTGGAGAGATGGTAAAGCTTGGCCTAAGGTTACACATTTCATAGATGCTGCTGATGGACAAACTCATGTTACAGAAGGTGAATCTTTTGATATAGCATTAAAGAAGTGGAATGTTTTCATAGCTCTTCAGAAACAACCTAAAGCAGAAACAGAAGCTCAAGCTTTTGATAGAGCAGACATCTCTACATATTCAGCGGAGCTATTAACTTTATTAAGGATTCCTTATGATGAATTATCAGATGAAGAGAAAGAACTAAAGTCTTTTGATGAATTTGTAATGGAAGGAGAACGTGCCCCTATAATAAACAAGTATTTTGACAGGTTAGAAGAAGATAATCTTGATATCCCAGCTGAGTGGAAGAACTTAACTTTAGATGAGTATAAGGAAGTTCAGGCTAAGCTTATTGAAGATGCTAAAACAGATCCTAGCTTGGATCCAAAATTAAGATTGTTAGAAGATATTATTGCGGTTAAAACTATGAAAGAGTCAAACATGACTCCGGAAAAGAAACTGGCTTTAGGAAAGTTAAGGCATATAACAGATGCTGCAGAAAATATACAGAAGAATGATCAAGGTTACTGGGTTAATGGTGCCTATACAGATCTAAGGATTACTAATCTTGTATATGATATCATACTACCAAAGCATTATGATAAAGAGCATATCCCTTTCTCACAGAAAGAAGATAGTGCCAACATCAGAATCCTTATTGCTGCTGCAGAGAAAGCATTTGAAGAAGGCAATGATGCAGAATTAGATTCTGTAACTATTATAAATAAATGGGTTGCTGCCGTTAAGAAGAATGGGCTCTTCTCTGAAAGATTTGATGATCAGAAAATAGCTGATATAAAAAAGGAAGTTGGAGAGAGTACTGATGTTGAAGACTTTAAAAAAGCTCTTGATAAATTTGCCTACAAAGAATCTACAACTGCCGGAAATACTGTTGACGAATTAGTGAGAAGCTTCATTACCTATGGTAGTATGAAGAAACCAGATAGTATGTCTGATGAAGCTTTCAAATCTTTACGGGATAGTCTTCATAAGTTTATGGGAGAACTTGTAGACAGGAAAGAAACTATTGTAGCTAAATATCTTATTGTTCATGGTACAGCTATAGTGGATGGAAAAGAGATGAGTATTGGTGGTGAGATGGATTTGGTTGCTATCAATGAAAAAGGAGAGCTTAAAATATATGATGTTAAGACAGGTAAGGTTGGTATAGAAGAAATAAAGGGTGTTCAAAGAGGTAAGGCTGGTGCCTGGGATTTCTATGGAACAGATGATGACAATCATCAGAAGAAGAATGCATATCAATTACAGTTATCACTTTATGCAGAACTCCTAGAGAACCTTACGGGTCTTAAGGTAGATAAAGATAATATGAAGATTGTACCTTTTGAGGTTGATATAGATCTTGCTGGTGATATTAAAAATATTAAATTAGTAGATGAAGCTAAGAATATAGAACTAAAGTATGATCCTATTGTTAAGCAGTATATTAAGCCAACAAAGAAAGGCCAGACAGCAAGCGCTGTTGTTTTACCGGGTACAACTGCTGCAGCTTTAGCAGGAGCAAAAACGGGTACAGCAGATGTCAGAGAAACTCTTCCTGCTACAATGGATGAACTCCACGGTAAAGAAGTTGAGTGGAGAGGTATGGTAGGAACTATTAAGGTTCTTGGTACTGATAATGTTGTATTTGAAACAGCCAATGTAGAATACGATGTTGAGCTTGGTAAAGAAGGTATCTTTGAGAACCCTAAGACATTAGGCTTCCAGGGTCTGATGACTACTCAAGTCTTTGCTGCACCAACTGGAAAGACCTATGATGTAGAGATTCAGGGAGAAAATGATGTTGTAGTAAACGGTATGTCTTACTATATAAATACAGATGCCAATGGAAATGTTGAATCTTTATCTCCGGTAAATAGACCCGATCAAAAAATAAGAAATGAGAAGATGCTCATTGCTGTTGAGATAGAAAGAAACAAACTTGATCAATCAACAATAGCTGCTGTATTAAAGCTTAAAGGTCCGAGTGCTGTTATGACACACATAGAGGGTATCTATGCTGATAGCATGACTGAAGAGATTGCTGAAGCCTTAGATAAGCTTTATGATGGTGCCAAGATGACCAAGCTAGAAAAAGAGCTGGTAGAACTATGGGCCTATGATGCGCGCGTGAACCTGGAAACTTTTCTAAATAGAGAAGGGTACCAAAGGAATGATGAGTTACTTGGTGCTATTGAGAATTTAAAACACATAACAAACATATTATATGGAGAACAATACACCAAAAAGCGAAAAGCAAAAGAAGGTGATACAGAGGCTGATGTATCAGGGACTACCAAAAAAAGAAAGAGAAGAATTACTAAAGCAGATTCAAAGAAACAAGCCGCTGAAGTAAAAGAGAATGAAGAAAACTTAAAGGGTCTTTGGGGTGTCAGTGGTGGTAAACCTAAGGCTCCTGCTGAAGAGAAACGAAAGGGTTATCCTGTAAAGAATCCAGAACTTCTTAAGGAAGGAGATGTAGTTATAGATCCTAATGGTCATGAGTATACTGTTGTAAGATATGATGAAGGTTATGAACCTGAGTTTTCTCCAGATGATAATGTTACCTTCCCAGGTCAAGATGCTTACTTAGAAGTAATAAACGCAAAGGGTGAGAAAGTCTATATTTCTGAAGAGGCTATGTATGATCTACATCAGAAAGTGGGTAAAAACTTGGCTACTCCAGTACTTACAATGGCTATGATTAATGCTAATTTAAGTCTGGATTATTTGAAACAAGCTAAGGCCAAACACTATGAAGTTTTGTTTGATAAAGTTAATTATAAGATCTTTAAAGTAGGGAAAAATTCAGTAACTTTAAGAGCTCCAAATGTACCTGATGTTATTATCAATGTGAAAGATCTTTCTAAGTTGAAAGTTGTTAGGGCTGGAGTAGAAGCTACCACTGAAGATAATAATACAATTAAGAGTAATGAAGTTATTCTTTCAGGAAAAGGAAAGGTTTATAATGATGTGCCGGTGAATGATTCATTTAATGATGTAATCAATAATTTTTCAAAATGTTAATTAATTATGAGTGTTTGTAATTTAGAAGCTAATCAAGATCTTAAAATAAGTCTTGAAAATTTAGTAAACGGTTTAATCAAGGAACAGTCTAAAGAGACTGTGTTTTCTCCTGAAGCTATTACTCAAGTAATCTATGATAGATTAAACAAGGCTTTAGGTACAGAGAATGCATTAGGTATAGTTTATCATACACCAAGACTTATATTTGATATCATTCTGGATAATCCAGTATATGATATGGAATCCTTTATGAAGAAAGGATACGACTCTACAAAATTTTACAATGAGGTAGTAGTTCCTTTAGAGCAGTCTGAGGACAAGATGAAAGCTATAGCTGGAATTGTTAAGGCTCCTATACTAAGTGTTACAGAAACAGAAATAATTATCTCCAATCAACCTGCTTCGGGTTCTATAACTATCAAGGCTGCGCCTACCACAACCACTAGACAGGAAAGACGGAATGTAGTAGATAATGTAAAGGCCACTACTCAGGAAACTGCTGAAGAAGTAGTTGTCGGTACTGAATTGGTACCATTAAAAAATCAGACAGATGCTGATAAATTATTTCATCAAATTATTCTTTCAAATATAATAGCTGCTAGATCTGATTATGATACACCTTTTACAGAGGTTGAGTATACTGTAACTACTGAAAAGGGAGCAAAGATATCTCATACAGGTTTTAAGTTAAAAGGAATGCTCGAAAGAGAGTTGGCTATTGAAGTAGGCGAAGATAAGGTTAGACAAGGTAGATCCAGTCAGCTAAAAAATAGAATTGCTGTAACTGTTATTACAGATAAGGATGATAATGTACTTTACTTTAATCCAGATGGCTCAGTTGATAAATCAAAAACAACCGGTAGGCCTGTATACTTTTGGGTAAGAGCCCTTGCTGTTATTAAGAATAATGGAGAAGTTATAAGGAATGAGAAGAAAATACAACTTCTCAAAAATT
>Ga0307377_10000952_pt1 | contig 38477 bp, 37 predicted proteins | sample TR3MG_FD_202535 | JGI IMG/M metagenome (GOLD analysis project Ga0307377, IMG submission 202535) | Soil microbial communities from Risofladan, Vaasa, Finland - TR-3 | ecosystem: Environmental > Terrestrial > Soil > Coastal area > Acid sulfate soil | place: Finland: Risofladan, Vaasa | collected... | reverse complement strand
CATCATCTCCGTAAAAATAAGCCTCATTTGTACTACCATCTAATATTATTGATTTGTTACTTGTAGGGCTTGACCTAGAGTAAATAGTACAACCTTCTATAGTTCCACCACTAGTAATATCACCGGCCGTTAAAGAGCCTCTAACAGCTAACGTGCTACCATTCCAATTTACACCATGTCCACCAGCATAGTTTCCAAAAGTAAAGTTTCCATCCAATCCTATGCTTACCCGTATATTTCCCGATGAATCTCTCATCCTAAGTCCATAGTTACTACTTAAAACAACCTCACTATTTAAAGAACCAGATTCAGATTCCAGTGGAGCTTTTGAGGTGTTAAATATTATTCCACCTGCATATATTTTTGTAGTTGCTACTCTAGAATATGTACTTCCATTTGCAATATTGTCTAAATTCCCAGAGCAACTTGATAAAAGTATATTTCCGCCAGATATTGAGGTTAAATTAACTTTACCATAACTAGAACCATTCGATACATCGTCCAAATCACCATCTATTTGAGCCATTATTATTTTTCCAGCAGTTATAGAAGTAGCTAGTACTTTACTATAACTAGATCCATTATCTACATCATCTAAATCACCAATAGCACTGGCTAATAATATATCATTATTTTGAGTAGAGGCGGACTTTATTCTTGCATAAGTACCACCATCGGTAATATCATCGAGGTCACCAGATATATCAGCTAAGGTTCCACTTATATCACTAAAATCATCAACATTTTTATCAAACACACTACTAGAGCCAGTTGCATGTAATTCAGATTTTATTATTAAAGTTGTTCCATTATATTGTAAGTAATTATTTGCATCTTTATATAAAGACATCTTAGGAACACCTGAGTCTATTCCAAGCCACACACCAGCATTGTTTCCATAGGTTTTAGGTGGTGAATCTCCTATTGATATATATGAATCATCTGAGTTTAACTCTATATGTGCATCATCACCTCCAACCCTGAGTATCCCATGCATTATATTTAAACTAGTAGATCCACCAGCTATTCCAGGTGTATTACTTCCACTTATAACAGTTTTGAAACTATTCATTTCTTCGTCTACTACAGTTACTTCTGTAACACTTAAATCATCCCAATCTTGAAGGGTATGTATATATTTTGTCGCAATCATATCAATTTCTACTGTTCTGCTTATAGAAATATGATTAATAATAACATCATAATTTGAGGACAAAGCATTATAATCTTCTGGATCGATAGTTATTACATCATTACATTCAAATATTGCGCCTTTAGATTTCAATTTTGACATTATTTCAGATTCTCTACCGTATAATCTTTGAGCAGTTAATATGCCTATTTTTTGAGCATTTGTACTATTATCTATATATTCTGCTTCTATCGTATTGTCTGCTGGGTTTGTAGATGATCCTGAAACTGGCACTAAAGCCTTAATTAAATCTGTACATGGTTCCCCGGGTTGTATATAATTTATATAACAGCCGTCGTTTTCATCCAATATTGATACGTTTCTTATTCTAAAGTTACCCTCACCAACATCTCTGTTTTTAGTAACCCAGGATTTATCAATTGTCTCTTGGCTGGTTGCTGAAAAAACTTTAAAGTATAATTTATCCCTCACAACCATAGAAGTATTACATAAAGTCAACAATTTTGTTATTAATTCTTTCTTATCTTGCGTATAGAAGAGGGGAACTTTAAAGGTTAACCCTCTACTATCCCAAGTATTATAAGCCGCAGTGTATGAATCTGAATCTATAAAGTCTGAGGAAACACCATAATCCAATAATATATCTTGTATTATTTCAATTGGATTTGTTTTACTTACAGTAGCTGCATTTGACATTCTACATGGTGCATCTAAGAACGGGCTTCCATCTCCAAATATACCATTTGCATCACATATACCATCATTGTTTGAATCTGCTATTAAAAACCGGCAACATTTATATGTATTACTATCAGAACCAGTCTTATCTACTTGTGTAAATGTATTTTCAACATCACTTTCTAACCATATAGAATTCCCACCCCAATCTTTAGGGCTTCTTAATTCAGAAACTGTGTAGGTTCCACTCTCTCCCAATAAATAAAAATCATTTGTTACATCTCTTGTCCATCTCACAGGAAAGAAACATTCTCCCCATATTTTTGGTACACAATAATTATCATCAGCCATCTTGGCCACAGGAAAAAGTTCTTGTGGTGATAGAGTATTAGGATAGGTTCCTTCTAGATAAGGTGTGAGAAAATCTACACAATCTAAACTGAGGGTTTTATATATTGAATTCGATTGTCGTGTTATAAACGACCAAGATAAAATTTCTCTCTCTGTTGGTGTTCCTAAATAATCAGCTTCTATTACTAATATAATTTTTATAACAGAATTCTTAAAGTCTGATGGTATATAAGTATTACTTTCATTATTTATTTTTATATTTACACTTGCAGGGGAACTTATACCATAAACTTCGTTACCACCATCCATAGATATTTTTGAAAAGTCATTAATATGATATGTATAATCATTACCATCCCAACTTCTTGTTTCGGTTGACCAATAATAATCAGGTGTAACAGACCCACTCAAAGTTATTTGAAAAAGCCACGATATATTTGTTTTCTTATCAGAATTTAATATAGCTAATTGTGTAGCGTCAAGTCCTGTTCTCATTAGTCTGCTATCCTCCCTACTACGTATAGTTTAATTATATCTAGACTGTAATAAGTCGGGCTCATCAACATGCTTATATCTGTTTCAAAACTTACTACATATGTGTGACCATCTGGGTGGTCAAATTTAAAAGAATTTAACATTCCATTAGCCTTTGACGTATCCATCCAAATGTCAAATATAGTTCCAACATCACTTGCATCTAATAAATCATATCTTATAAATATATAAGGGATTGGGTCATCATTAAAGTTCAAAACTTCTCTAGAATTATCATCACCCTTTCTTATTATTTGGTTCTTTGATATATTTGTTTTTAAAACAGATTGAGGGTTAATTGTTAATGTTATATCTACATCAGAAGTTACTATACTAAGGTAATCATATAATTCTTTATTCATTAGAAACCTCCATATATTTATAACCTTCAATATTATTTTTAAGTTGTTTATCAATAATATTTCTATTTATATTTAATACAATAGAAGCTTCTTTTACAGATCCAAACATTTGATCATTTATATTTACTGCTCTAGCTCTAGGATTTTTTGATCCTGAAAAATCTGAATGATTTTGGGACATTTTTTCCTTGGTAGATTCAGAAAATATTTTTCCTTTTTTTATTTTCGACATTTTTAAAAGAGTATCTTTTGAATGTTTTCTACCTTTAAACGATGGTATATTATTTCTTTTTAAACCATGTAATCTAGAATGTGAACTATTTGTCATTTTCTGTAAGTTGTTGATATTATTATTATTGTGGTCAAAATCTTTATGATGTATAATATATTCATCACCATGTTCTATTTTATCCTCGGGGTTATATTTGTTCCAAATGACCCAAGACATATCTTGTTGTATACCATTTATATATTTATGCATAATTTATCTACCTCCTAGTAATTTTTGCATATCAGGATTCGTATTTGCTTGGTTAACCAATACACTAGCAATTTCTCTACCATCAACATCTAAATGGATATGAAGGGGTTGAGAATTAAGCTCTTTTTGTTCTGCTACAAATGACCGGAAATTTTGGCCTACACCATTCGCTTTTTGATCTTCTATATACAATTTAGCCCAATCCTGTTGTTCTTCTCTACTAGTTGTAGCTTCTTCTATACCTTTTCGTGTTATATCTTCTGGTGAACCTTCTATAGCTTCTCCTTTTATGCCTTTAAGTATATCAACGTATTCCTGCATCAATTCTGTTTGATCATCTAATTCCGACAACATATCAATCAAAGTTTGTAATTCTTTTGATAATAACTCGTCAGAGGGTGTCATAGCTTCTATTTCATCCATAACTTTTTCAAATGTATCATCATAATTACTCGAGGCTGTTTCCATGAAAGGTAGATATGTACCACTCACATAATCAAGTAGTTTACTAAGGTCATCACTATCACCCTTCATGGCACCACTCAATAAACTTTCATACTCTTGTTCCATCCAATCTATGCTTCTAGTTGGAGCTTGATCACCACCGCGCATATCCCGTATAAAGTCTTCAATCATTTCTTTTCTAGATAATAATTCATCAACCATTAATCTGTTATTTTCCCAATTAGATTCTGTATTTTCGTCAATTACATCTGTTAAAGTACTTAAACCATTAGCAACTGCATTGAAAACTGGTTCCATATTAGCTATTATTTGAGAAGATTTTGCAAAATTAGTAGATACTTCTGCTGTTAAGTCTTCTATACTCATATCCCCGCTAGTAAATTTATCAATTAAACCAGGCATATCACCCAATGTAGGCAATAATTTCTGATATAATGTATCGGTAACAGCACCTGATATAGTACTTACTAAACTCTGTGCTAAGTTTGATTTTACTGTACTGAAAAATAGTTTAAAGTCTTTTGTTTTTATAGCTGCTGCAAATCCATTATTTATAGAACCAGCCACAAGATTAGCTAATTCTTGAAATTTTTCACCATAAATTTCCATTATGGATTCCATAGTACCAGATGTAAGATGCTCTGCTATTGTTGAATAATCTTCATTTTGTAAAGCGGCTTCAACATCTGTTAGTGTTTCCTTTACAGTTTTTGTATATCTTAAATCTTTTCCTTGTTTTGTCCCATAACCATATTCAATTCCTGCCCTATCAGTAGGTAATCTAGCAGCTTCTAAATCTTTTAAATCCCAGGGAGATTTAGGCCCTTTAATAAATGATATTGTTTCGGTTTTAATAGTGGGAATAATATAATCATTAATAGTTTTAACAAAATCTTCTCCAAAGCTTTTATATATCATTGGAGCCATTGAGGTGAATAAACCACTCTTACTAAGAGATGCTGATTCTTCACCACTTGCAGATATGCTAAATTTACTTGTATCTCCAGTTGCCCATCTTAATTTATTATAGAAATCATATGCACTATCTACGGCTTTCTTAGCTGCATCTATAGCAGAAGCAGAACCTTTTTGACCTTTAAATTCCTTGCTTATCAATTCCATTTGACCATCTATCTCTTTGAACATTAATTTAACACTTTTTTTAGCTGGTTCTGATGCGGCTCCATATAATCCACCGCCTATAGCACCAACGGCAGCACCCCAAGGACCAAATGCAGAACCAATTGAAGCACCGGACATAGCACCACCAGCAACTCCTAACTGTTCTTTATTTTGTTGCATATTATATAATCCAGACCCAACTCCAACAGCAGTGCCCATAGACATGGTTTTATCATCACCAATTGGTATACCAGTATCAATATTCATAAATTTGCTTATACCCGTTTCTAAGTTTTTTGAAAACTCATCTGCTAATTTATCTGTAAATAAACCTCGAATATTTTTACGTAGTTGTCCGCGATCCATTAATCCAGTCCTAAGTCCTTCTTTTATAGAGTCTCTTATAGTACTTGCCAGTTTATCACTGAAATCTTCCCACTCTTTATAATTAGAAAGATCTTCTAACGCATCTCCTACTTTTTGCATATCTGGTTCAATTGTGACCATAGCCAGCTCTGGTTCAAGAAATATAGGTTTAATATACATTGGTTCTGGGTCTTTGCCGTGTGGAAGTAAAAATTCCAGTTTTGGTAAATCTCTTTCTATTTGTAATTTATTTAGGGCGGTTTTTACTTCTTTGTCTATTGCAGGAATGGCTTTTTTAAATCTTTTTATAATATCATCTACTGTGGCCTCTTCCATAAATTCTTTTCCAAAATGTTTTTGTATTATACCCTCTACCATAGGTTCTACTACTTTTTTTATAAGTTCTCCAGATATCATATCTGTAACATTTTTTGAAAATAGTCCTATGATATCCTTAGTAAATTTACCAAAATCCAATTTATTTCCCTGCAACATCCCAGAGAAAGCTTTATTAAAAGAAGAGGTTATAGATACTATTGTTTTTGACCAAGAGTCTTTTACATATTCAGCAAATTCTTTTTCAATCTTCTTTAAAAAATTATAATCTTCCTCGACATAACCTATAATATCTTTCCAAGTCATACCAATTTTTAATGTATAATCTTCAATTGTATTAAATGAATCTATAAATTCTGTATCAATTTTAAACAAACTTTTTATTTTTTCCCAAGTATTTAATATATCATCACCCACATCATTTGTGAGGTTTAATTTATCATTAAATGAGTCCATATTATTTAACCAACCATCTGGTATATTTGTTGGTGTATCTAATCCATATTCTTTTGATATTTTTGATCTACTTTCTTCTGTTCCTTTTCTTGTTAATAAAGCGTATATAGTGGGGCTCGCTAGAACTGCTCCTATTATTGCCACATTAGAAGAAGCCGTTGATATAATCTTACCTATATTCATCCAAATTTTTTCCATTACTGTTAACCCTGTTGGTACAGTAGTTCCTGGTAATTTATATTTATTAAGTTTTTCTATAACTTTAGAAATTCCTCCTAAGTGTATAGACCACTTCATAAAAGCCTTACTTTTACCTATAACAAAATCACTAATTGAACTAAATAATGTGAATGTTTTATTTAACCAACCATAAAATGTAATTAGCATTTTAATTAAATATGTAAAAGCCATACCTTTTAAAATGCGACTTATCCAGGTTAAGGTGTTACCAACACTATCTAATTTCTTTTTTACATCTGAATCTTCTACCTTTTTCAAATCTTCTGATAATTTATCAACCTTATTAGTAACTGAATCTAAAGTAGTTTCTAACATAGTTTTTACAAATGGTTGTTTTATAAACTCTTTTACTGAATCTGTTAAATTCCCTATAGAAGTTGTTAAACTATCAACAAACCCACTATCAACAAGTATTATATTAAAAAAATCACCAAATGCTTCTTTAAGATCTCCAATTACATTGCCTAAGCTGATCCAGGCTTTAGTCCAGCTATCAACAGAAGCTGCTCCGCCTGCACTACCCTCGATTGCATCTAATAATTCTTTAGTCGACATACCCTTAGAAACATTTATTCCTTTGGTTTTCAACATAGTTATATCACCACCAAGTGCTTTACCCATCAGCTCGGCGGCTCTTTTTAAATCTATTTTGAGGGCTTTAGCTAAATCTAAAGTAAGCGATGTTACCCTTGGCATTATTTCTTCTGATACATTACCAAATGCTACAAGTCTATTTTGAACTGCTAGAATAGCCTCATCTCCATACTCAGTAACTTTTTGAAGTGCAGTGGCTGTTTTAAGCATGGAATTATAATATTGATCTGTATACACACCCATACTTTTCATTGTATTTTTAAGTTGCAACTCTGCCTCTTGTTGTACATTTGATAGATTAATCCAAGAAGTTGCCCAACTTTTCAATTTCATTGCTGCCATCACAACAGCAGTTCCAGCAAGTAAACCTTTCAAACTTGTCATTTTTTTGAACAGATTACTAACAGAAGACGTTACTTTATTGAAAGAATCCTTGACTTTTTTTGATGCTGAATCAATTTTGGACATGTTTTTGCTAGTAATGCCCATGGAATTAGCCAGTTTGTTGAGCTTATTAGTAAACTCATTGGTCTTTTGTGAGGCGTTGTCCTTGAAATCGTACTCTAGAATCAAACTTTCAGTAGCCATCGATTATCTTCCTTTCTTATTTTTGTTTAATATCTTCTTTTTGGAACCAGCCTTATTAAGAACTTCTTTCTTCTTATTCTCGTCCATTCGTATATCTTCTACGCTCATAATTTTGTCAATAAAATCTAGTTGTTCTTTATCATCCAATTTATATAATTCCATTATCTTAAGGGCAACTCCATAATCTAAAGCTCCTGACATTCCATCCCTAGCACTATTACATTTGCTATATATTTCTATAAAAAATATATGTAAATTATAAAGAGGAGGAGGAAGAAACTCACAACCTTCGCAGGGCGGTTCTTCCTCTTTTCTCTCAAATTTAATTTTACATTGTTTACAAAATTTAGGCTTATCACTAAACCTATACGAATAATATTCTATTAAATTTTTTTTTCTACGGCTTTTTCTTCTTCTACTTCAAGTTGAAACCCTAAACAAGCTGCATTTATCAAATTACAGAAGAAAAACTTTTTAGAAAGAAATTCTTGCTTTGTATCATCACAACAAATAATTTCTGTTTTATCAGACGATTTAATATTTTTCCAACCTTTGACTTGCTTCATAAACAAATCTTTTTCAATAAGATCGTCCTGCCTGACTTCTATACCCTTCTTAATTTTTGTATATTTTGATCTAAGCCGCATGAAATTCTGTCTAGTCAATGGTTCCACAAATACTTGAAAGTCTAAACCCTCAAATCCCGTGTCTTCAAAAACCTTATTATCTCCGTCAATAATATACTCAGTTTTATTTAAATCAAATACTAAACTCATTTTTCTATTCCTCTTTTAAAAAATTGTTAATAATTTATACAGTAGTATCATCATATAAAGCAACACCATTTGTCAGAGTGGCTTTAATAGAAGATACACTTGCACCATTGTTATAAAAAGCTGTAAAATCTAAGGTTTGATATATACCAGTAGGCCCAGTTATACCAGGCGAAGATGTACTTAAAACAACCTCATCAAAAGTCAATAAGAAAGTATAAATTCCATCTGTTATACTCAAGGTTAATGCCATTTCTGTATCTGCTCTACCTATAGCTAAAAATGTATCATTTGCAAAAATACCAGTAAAACTTCCAGTTACAACAGTTTGACCACCAACACATTCGTTCTTAGCACCCTGATCATTTATACAATAAGCATTTTCTAGGACATTATCTACATTAACTGAAAATTCTGTTGTACACATAGTTTCACCACCAATAGAAACAGTTCCCATATTATTATAAAGCCTATTAGACATTGCAGACCAATCAGTTTCAAATATAGTATCTGCTATCATTGAGGTCGCTGAATAAACTTCATTTGCTCCTTGTAGTCCAATAGTAGTTGTAAGTTCGCCATCTCCGCCGTATGTCAATGAAAAATTAGATGCTTTACATCCAGTGTATTTATAATAATCACTTATATCAGTAAAACCTTTCTCGATTGTATATGAAGGCATAGTTGTTGGTATAGTAAACACGTGAACATATGGTCCTGAACCAGTAGTGCTTGGAGACCCAAACAATAATTTAAGCCAAAGTCCAATTGCCCTACTATCGACAGGAACAACAATATTACCCGTTACATCTTTGTTTCCTCTAAAGGGGCGGGAAGCAGATCTATTACCAGTTATTGTGGCTGGTGTTTGAGGTGCTTGATTCATTGTTAAATCACATGTATTGAATGGGACTACATATATATTTGTACTATCTAATGTGGTAGGCGTAACCCCAAATGTATCTTCTCTTATAAGAGCTACTTTACCATTCGACCCGGAGGCCCAAGTTGTAGACATATTTATTCTCCTTCTTAATTGTTATAATAATAATTGAAAATCACATTTTACAGGTTCTTTCCACCAAATATCATCAGGGTAACCGCCTTCCGACCTAGCTTCCCGAAATTCTATTTTTTCTCCTGTGCTGATTGTAATCTCTACATAATTAAATAAAGTAATAGCATTTGTTACAAGATCTTTAATAACACCAGTACCAGTCCCTTGCCGTGTGAACAAGTTTACAACCAAAGTTCCCTTGGTTAACTGTCCAGTATCATTATTACCCCCCAAACATAATCTTCTCCTAGATATAGGAATTATGTGAATCTGGGCCCAACTACTCAGATTATTAGGGTCAAATGTTACATTGGGATATTGTACGGATGTGTACGACCAATTTGAACTAAAATAACTTATTATTTTCGATTCCAAACTTTTATAAACATCCATATTTGCCATAATTTATTTATCCTTTAAGTTATTAGCTGATTCCTCAACTATATCTGAAAATTTTGTTTTTGCCTTTCCGTAAATCAGTCTAGGAGGACTATTAGCCGTCCCATTTTCCACAGATTCTGCATAAGGTAGATTATTAACTATAAATACCTTTATAATCTTTTCAGAACGAACCTCATCTAGAGCGGCCTTAGCATTTGTTAATTGTTGTTCGGCCAGAGCATCAAAATTTTCATCTTCTGATGGTACGAATGCCGAGGGATGATGAATTGAAAGGGTATGACCGGATTTATATCTTCCTGTGTTCACTGGTGAATCTGCTTGAAGTGTTTCTATTAATTTCATAGAAGAACCTTTATATGTTTCTAAAGCCCTCTTTGAATATTCCTTATTTCTATCTTTAACTCTTTTAATAAAGGAAGTGATATTGGATTTAACTGGCATAGGAATATCCTGGGAAATTCTTTGATAATATTCTATTTCTTATTGTAGCTGGGTCCACATTTAAATATCGTGCAGCTTCTCTTCCAGTTGAAAATATTTTTCCATTTATGTTTACTGCTATTGCACTAGGGTGATTTGATCCAGAATTATCAAAATGATTCTGAGACATTTTTTGTTTATGTTCTTCTGAAAATATTTTACCAGTCTTATGAATTTTATTATGTTCTGCTCTCGTTAGACGCACAAGATTCGATATATCATCATTTAGTTCATTGAAATCAATATGATGTATAACAAAGTTTTTACAAGGTTGGTCTGGATGCATAAGATCCCATAATACCCTATACCAATATTTACCTCTATAAAATCTTCTTCGTTCACTATTTCTACCACTTTTCCAAATAGTAGTCTCCTCAAACATCTCCTTAATATTCATTTTACTCTCCTCCTAAGTCATTGATATTAAATATTCTGTTTAGAGTTTGTCCTTTTTCAAAACCGTGCTCGTTTTTCATCAATGACCTCTCACGTGAAAAATACACATTATTAAATATCCACCTATTTTTATAGGTTTTATATCAACTATTTGTCTATCAATACTATCAATTGTTATCGAGTCATTTAATGAAGGATTTATACCAACCATTGCTGTTGCGTTAATTGCTAATTTGAAATCCCATCTATCAACTATTCCATTACTCTTTATAATCTCTGCTTCTGTAAAATTATATCTAAGGGCCAACATCCCAGTAGTAGTTTTTGATATAGTATTTGTAAGATTTATACTGTCGTATACACAAGTATTTGAATTATATCTTATTTGGATGCTGTTAGCATTACAATTTGTTTGGCTTCTTACTACTCTTCTAATCATATCTATAGGTATAGAAGTATTTCTTCTTCTAGAATATTCGTTTTGGTCAAATTGATCTATTGTTTCAATGCCTACACCAGTCTCTTCTACGATTAACTGTTTGTTTACACTTATTATATCAGTCCCAACTCCACTATCAGCAACAGTTACAAAGGATATATTTCCAGTAACAGAATCTGTACCAACACCATTATCATTTAAAACTATAATCTTTCCAACTAGGACATTATCAACTCCTAAACCACTATCAGATATTAAATAATCCTTATCTGAAGGTATACTATCAATTCCTATTCCACTATCATTCATAATGAGGGTTTTGTTTACTAATAATGCATCTATACCAACACCGTCATCAGTTATAATTATATTCTTGCTGTTTAATATACTATCAAGTCCAAGCCCTGTATCTCCAACATTTATAATCTTATCTAAGGATATTGTATCTCCACCAGTTGCTACTTCATTTATGATTATTGTTTTATCACTGAGTACATTATCAACTCCAAGTCCGTCATCATTTATAGGTATATTTTTATCAGTTAATAAATTATCAACACCAAGTCCTGAATCATTTATTAATAATTCTTTATCGTTTAATATTATATCAAACCCTGAACCATTATCAACTAAAGTTATATTTTTATTAACAAGAATTATATCGGTTCCTATACCACTATCATTTATTGTAAATGAAACAGAATTTGATAAATCATCTAATCCTGATCCTATATCTGTGGTTAATAAGGTTTTATCAACAAGAATTATATCGGACCCTGAAATAATATCATTTATATCTATAAGTTTATCAACAAGAATTGCATCGGTTAATGAACCAGCCTCATATAAAATTATATCTTTATTGACAAGAATTGTATCTAATCCTGAACAAATATCAGTTATTGAAAAATCTTTATCTACTAAAGTCAAGTCCGTCCCAATTCCATTATCATTTATAGGTATATCTTTACCTACTAAAGTTATATCAATACCATTTACCAAATCATTTATAGAAAAATCTTTATCATTTAAAATAATATCTAGTCCTGAACCATTATCAGTTATTGAAAAATCTTTTCCTGTAAGAATTATATCTACGCCGGACCCAACATCAGAGACATTGAGGTCTTTAATACTTAATACAGTATCTAACCCTGAACCATTATCACTTATAGATAAAGTTTTATTATTCAATATTATATCTGTACCAGTTGATAAATCAGTTATAGAAAAATCTTTTCCTCTTAGAATTACATCTGCACCAGCACCATCGTCTGTTATAAAAATGTTTTTATCTCTTAAAACTACATCTATACCAGATCCTGAATCATTTATAGGAAAGTCTTTATCAGTTAATAATATATCTGTTCCAATAGAATTGTCATCTAATATAAGGGTTTTATTTAATAATAAATCATCTATTCCGGTACCATTATCAGTTATTGGAAGGTCCTTATCGTTTAATATTATATCAACACCAGTTCCTAATTCTGCTATTGAAATATCTTTTTCTGTTAAAACTATTTCAACACCAGTTCCTAAATCAGTCATTGTAAAAGTCTTATCATTCAATACGTTATCAGTTCCTAATCCATCATCATTTACAGGCAAATCTTTGTCACTCAATATTGTTTCAATACCGGTTACTGAATCTGTTATTGGAATATCTTTATCATTTAGTACTATATCAAGTCCCGAAACTTCATCATTTATATTTAAAAGTTTATCTACGATAGTTTCATCTATACCTGTACCAGTTTCAACTATTGAAAAATGTTTGTCTATAAGGACAGTATCAACACCTACTCCTACATCTGTAATGGTAAAAAACGTATTTGCTATAATTAAACTATCAGCCCCTGAACCATCATCATCCATATATAATATCTTATCAACTAAAATAGCTACGGCCCCAGTACCTATTTCTTCTAGTAACAAGGTTTTATTTATTAATAATGCATCCAATCCATATCCTATATCATTTAAACTAAGGACTTTATCTACTAATAAACTATCTACACCACTTATGGTTTCTTGGATTATTATTGTTTTATCAACAAGAATGCTGTCAGAAGCTATTCCGTTTTCATCTATTAGAAAAGTTTTATCTGTATAAATAATATCAATACCGGACCCTGAATCTGTTGTTATTAATTCTTTATCACTTAATAAATCATCAACCCCTGAACCTTCTTCTGTTATTGAAAAATCTTTTCCTCTTAGAATTGTATCAATTCCCGTGCCAATATCACTTATAATAATGTTTTTATTTATAAGGACAGTATCAACACCAACTCCTACATCAGTTATAGTAAAAACTAGATTGCCTAGATCAGCTTCGTCAACACCGGTTCCTAATTCTGTTACTACTAGAGTTTTATCTATTAAAATTGCTTCTGTACCAGTTGATAAATCTTCTAATATGAGGGCTTTGTCTAATAGTAATCCTTCTAAACCCGTCCCTATATCGTTGATATTTATAATCTTATCTACGTATATATTTTCCAAACCAGATCCATCATCTGTTATTGAAAAATCTTTTCCTCTTAGAATAGAGTCTAAACCAGACCCTGAATCACCAACAGATAAAGTTTGGTCTCTTAATATTGTTTCTAACCCTGAACCATCATCAGTTGTTAATAAATCTTTATCTATTAAAGGAATATCCACACCTAATCCAGTCTCATTTATTGAAAAATCTTTTGATGTGAGAATAGAATCTAGAGCGGAGGCTGTGTCTGGGATTATGAGGTTTTTATCTAATAATATTGTATCAATCCCTGAACCACTGTCAGATATAGAAAAGTCTTCTCCTTTTAGAAGTGTATCTGCTCCTGATCCAATATCAGTTGCTAATACATGTTTATCGACATATACTTCATCGGAAGCAGATCCTGTATCTGTTAATAGGAGGGTTTTGTCAACTAATGGTATTTCTGACCCTGAGCCAGTATCTGTTACCGTATTTAAAACAACTTCAGTGTCGCAATAAATAATATAATAATCACCTTCTGAATCACGGCTAGTATATAAACATCTAAAATCATCACCATCTTTAAATATTTGTGATTCGTATGCACCAAGTGTATCATATGTACCTTCACTGTCTTTGTTAATAACTAATTGATGATTATACCAATATTTTCCATCAATACTTTGACAATAATAAATATCACCACCATCAGTATACCAACCCCTAAAATTACATGTTTGTAAAACAACACAACTTAAAGCGGCAATTAAACCTGTACATGACTCTGATGTCCAAGTTACACCATCTGAACTAGTATATTTATTATTATTAGCCCATGCATTATATACTGAATTTATATAATCATAAATAATAGCACTGGCTGTATTAGGCAAGTTGGTTTGAATTCTTGCAGTCCAAGTAACTCCATTTGTAGAGTCTATATAATCTTTAGAACCACCACCTTCATTATCAGAAGACCATCCTATAAATTTACCATCCTTTAATATTACACTAGTAGTTGTGGTTAAATTAGTAGCTTGTATATTCTCCCAATCTTCACCATTAGTACTATCTGCATAATAATATGTCGGACCTTGTGTAAACCAACTTCTATAAGTATCGTTGTCATTTAAAAAAGAAAGAATATGTACACCATCTAAAACATTTGTTGAATCAGTTATTGCTGTAAAGCCAGAAAATTCAAATCCATCCAAATTCATATCAACAGATATGTCATCAGATCCTGAACTAGTCTCTGATATTAATAAGTCCTTACTCATAAAGAAAGATTCTGTACCCGTTCCAGTCTCAGTTACTACTAAAGATTTATCTAGTGTTATGTTGTCAGACCCTACACCGGTCTCATTTACTACTAAAGATTTATCAAGGGTTATATCTTCTGTTCCAATTCCACTATCATCACAAGTTCCATCTGTTATTACTTGTCCGGCCACAACACTATCCACACCAATACCAGAGTCAGCAATCGTTATTATTTTATCAACAGTAGCTTCTTCTACCCCTAAACCAGAATCATCAACTGTTGTTATTGCTACTGGTTTATTGATGGATATTTGTTCGGACCCTGAGCCTGTCTCATTTACTATTATTGATTTATCTATTGAAAGTGTTTCTGTTCCTGATCCATTATCATCAACAATGTAAGGTGTAATTGCGTCTTCATCACAATATATAATACTCCAACCACCACGTCCTGTATACCATACTTTTATTTTTGTACCATCTACTATTGCACCTGGATCATATGCATGGATACTATCATATGTTCCTTCGCTACCATAATTTATAACCATTGCGAAGTTTGACCAATTTAAACCGTCAACACTTTCGGCATACATTGTTCTAATATGTGTTCCGCCAGAAGTACTATAACCACTATAATAACATTTATAAATATCACCATGTTCTATTACAACTGGACCATAAACATGAGGTGTATCATAACCAGTTCCAGACTGGCCTATATTTATAACCATCTGGTGATTTGACCAATTTAAACCATCCGGTCCTTCACAATAGAGAATCCTCCAATTTGATCCGTTGTTAGCAGCATACCAACATCTATAGGTAGAACCATCTTTTATTATTGTTGGTTCATGAACATGTACTGTATCATATGTACCTTCCGACCCTATATCTATAGATAATTGAAAATTTGACCAATGTATACCATCTGGTCCTTGACAATATATAATTCTATAATTTGTGCCATTGTACCCTGTATACCAACACTTATAAAGTTCTCCATCTTTAATTACACCGGGCCCAAATGCATATGAAGAATCATAAGTACCTTGACTTCCATAATCTATAACTAATTGATGGTTTGACCAATTTAAACCATCTGGTCCTTCACAATATATAATCCTATAATGAGCTTCAGCATTTTTTCCAACATACCAACATTTATAAGTATCACCATCTTTAATAATGTAGGGATGATCAACTACGACTGTATCGTATGTTCCTTCTGCTCCTGGTAATATTGATGCTTGAAAGTTTTCAAATGCCATTAATCCATCCCTATTTTGTTGGTATATTTATAGAAAGAAGGGGTATATTTCAACCCCTCCCATTATTTATTTAATTAATGATTAAGATAAAGTTATTGTTAAGGTTACAGACCAGGTTTCCCCGACGACTTTTGTACCCTTATCTGATAACTTCCTGTTCAAACAAATAGAACTGGTATCTTGCTTGATTGTGAACTCATTCCAATGAAAATTTCCAGTTGAGGTATCAAATGTAGCTCTATAATTAGTAGCCTGAGTAGCTGAAGTTGGATAGGTATCATCCATTGTTACATAAGCAGTAGATGCACCTTGAAGATCTGTCTGAGAAGCAGAAGCCGCAGTAGTTCCATCATCACCAACGCCAATTTTACAAAGGTCATTTGAAAACACGTTAGTACTATCACCATTTATAATATTCCACATTTCATCAATACCGGTATTTAAAAGCAAATTACCCTCAAATTCTAATGTTTCAAAAGCCTTAAAGTCTTCTGTACTTGCACCAGCCTTTAAAGCCTCAGCTATTTTACCATCAACATCTTTATATTTATTAATGGTCCATTTTGGTGCCCATTTTGCTCTTTCGACTATATTCATAATAATTCTCCTTCTTTAATTTGTTAAGTTATATAGGAATATCCGGGGACATTCCTGTTTATTTTTCAAGCTCTTCCAAGGTGGGCCATATAACTGGCTCCAGTCCAAATCTTCAATAAGCTAAAAACAGTTTTCATATTTCCGCCAGCAGCTAATTGATTGAATGGATTCTCTTTTTCAAAAAATGATATTACTGTAGAACTATCAATTGTAATCCCACTGGTTTTAGGGTTAGGGTTCATTGTTATACTATCTACATGAAGTTTTTGATATATTAACATTTCACATTGAGCATTTTTCACGGCTTGAGGTACATATCCAGCATCAGTATAGTCATCAGTAATATCTCTGGGAAATTGCATGGATTGAGTAGTTACATATCTAGAGCCACTGAAAGACAGCCTATCTATCGCGGTTGCCGCAAAAACTACCCATGTATCCTTATTTGGTATATCGGTCCATGTAGAATAGAATAGCGGATTTTGTTCAAAATAGGCTTCCATCTCGGATGTCGTTACATAACTATTTGAAGTTGAACCAGAAGCGGTTGTTACAATTATAATGCTCATTCCTTCTCCTTATAAAGATTTAATAACTACTCCACCAAGATTCTTATAACTTGTGGCAATCATATCCCACAAAGATCCCGTAGCTACTGAAGATGGGTTTATACCACCATTGGCTACATCCCATTGAAATCCTTTTAGTCCTATATTATATGCATATTCGCCCTGAAATCTTATTGTTATATTCTCAAGTCCACCAACTCTTTCGATGAGTACGGAATCATCTTCGGACTCTTCTAAATTAGCAGCACCCTCAGTCAATCCCAATGTATAATACGCATCATTAGTTCCATCAGTGGTTACTAGATCAGAACTATCTGTAACAAGAACTGGTCTTCCAAATGTACCAGGAGCAGCACCGTATATAACATTACCAACTTCTCCATAAACTTTATCAGATATTGCTTGAGCAACTAAATCATAATAAGGTTTAGAATGCATTACTAAAAATCTAATACCAGATGCAGCATCACCATAAAGACGAAATCCTGTATTCAAATTAGTAGCAGTCATAGTACCTGCTCCAGTAGCACAAACAGATACATAATTAGTAGATGATTGATTAGAAAGAGCACCAACTAAAGCAGAGATAGAAGTATTTAAATATTCTTGCATCCTATCTTTTCCAGCCATAACACCAAGAGCAGTAACCATCTCTTCGGGGTTTTTACCTTGCTTTTTCCATGCATCTTCTGTCATTCGAATTTCTTTAATTTTTCTATTGAGTTTTACAGTGATATGATCAACGTTAGTTAGAGTGGTTGGAGTTTGAGCAGAAACAGAACTAATATCTCTGCGGTTTGTTATAGTTGCTAATCTGTTGAACATTGATGTATATGCATAATGTCCTAACCGACTCTGTTGTGTCAATGTCAATGTATTTAATGTAGCTTCATTAAATCCGGTCAATGCTTGAGCAATAGCCTCAATCATCCCAGTATGAAAATAATCTTGATAAATAGAAAGATCTGTATATTTACCTATTCCCATTGTCTTATCCTTTCAATATATTATTTAGAAGGACGTTTACCTTTTTGTACCAAATTGGTAAACTCTTCTTTTCCGTGTTTATTTATAAATTCTAACTTATCTTTTGCGGTTTTTAAATCAGATATAAACATATTCTTTATAGGCTTAACTGAAGGATTTCCATCACCACCAGAATGTTGGGAGCCTTTTAGAATATTATCTTTATATTGATATTTATCCACGTACATTTCGAGTGCTTCTTCGAAAGAAGCGGTTTCTCCTATCGATTTAACGGACATGAGCCGTTGACCATCTTGTCCTATAGGAATAACTTGCCCGTTCTCAACTTTAAAATTATTTCCAAATTTTAATTGTGCTAAGTCTGATGGCAATATTGTTTTTTCTTTTATAAATTGAGAAGTAGCAAATTTATTACCTATTAATAAATTGCTTAGTTCTTGTTCTTTTTGTTTTAACTGTGATTCAAAGGTGTTTTTAATTTCATCGAGTTTAGTATTGAATTGAGATTCTAGAGCTTGAGTATTTGTGTCTTTGTTCTTATCTTTGTTTTTGTCCTTTTTGAGGGTATCTATCTCTGTAGTTAGCTCAGTTATCTTTGAAGTTAATTGATCATTAGATTCTCTCTTCTGTTTGGACTCTGACATGAGATTTTTAATTGTATTTGAGGCTCTAGACCAATCAATGGACATAGTAGTTCCACTATCATCTTCCCAGATTGGTTTTCCTTCAGAATCTGCTACTATTACTTTCTTACCATCTACTTCTTGCGCTTTCCAGGGCATATCTATACTCCTTCCTCATTTCCTTGAGGATTAAAATTGTTTGTTTCTGGTGTCTCTTTCTCAATGTTTTTGTCCTCTTCTTCCGAATCAAAATCATCGGGTAAAATTTCACCACTCTCTAAAAGTTGTCGTACTGTTTTCTTACTTATTATTTTTTTGTCTTTTAATGTTAATATGCGGTCTATTAAATCTGTTTCCATCTGTGATATATTATAATCAATATTATAGATTATTTCTATATCATCTTCGATATCCAGCCACATTCCAAAATATTCCCAGCAAGTTCTTTCTGCTTCTTGAAATTGCAAAGCTCTATTCTGAAGATCAGATAGGGCATCTAGACGGTCTAAACGCTTACTCTCTACGGTTTGTTTTTGAGCAGAATTAGCTCTTATTTGTTTAAGGGATAAATCAAATATTTCTCTGAGGATATCTTCTTCGGCTTCTTTCAAGGCTTTAATTGAATTGCCTGAAAACTCTATTAGTTTTACATCTGCATCTGGGTCCATTGAAAATAATCCGTTTTGAGGACCCATGTCTTTAAACGTAGTAATATCAAACATCTTAAAGAACGGTATAGGGAAAGCCGACCAAAATTCTGCCATATCTCTTTGTGTGTGTTTATTATATAACTCAAGATTGAGACCACAAATATCATGAAGAACGCTTTGTCCACACATTTTGCTAATCTTCTTTCCATAGAACGGTACTAATGGAATAATCCCTAAAGTATTTTCTCTCTCTTCTAATAGGACTGGTTTACCATCTATATCTCTTCTATATATAAATTGAATGTTAGGATATATTAATCTATAATGAGTCTCTGTTTCCTTCTGTAAAAATGGATAGTCAATTATCATAGTTTCTTCTGCTATAACTATATATTTAAAACCAGTCTCATCATAAGACCAATCAAGTATGTTTCTAGGGTCGACTGGAATCATCTTAGGTCTTAAACCAATCTGTTTATCTATTGCTATTGGTTGTTCTCCGCCGTATAAATTTTGTGGAAAATCTACATATACAAAATATAATCCTAAAACCTGCGCCATCTCTGTTATATTCCTAAAGAAGTCATTAGCGGTAGTTCCTTGTTTATCTACATCTTGAATATACTGTTCTAATGATTCTGGCATTTCTCTTATTGGTGCTTTTCTCCATAAGTGCCCTTGGAATGTACTAATTACTTGTGCACATTTATTATAATATACAGACCTTCTTTTTCTAGCCTTATAATCATCTGAGTTTTCGTTTGATTTTTTAATTAAATATACATCATCATCAGCATTCTCTATAGAACCACCGCCATTAAAACAATCTTCTAATTCTTTATAGTGAGGGTCTATATTATCATAATCAGGGTTCAAATTTGTTAAATCCGAGTCACCTGTTATTGTTGGTGAGAAATCAAATTTCTCCTCAAGATCTTTTAATTCCGGGGTATTATCTATTAGTGCCATATTGTTTTATCCTAACCATATAATTTTGTCATCATATTTTTCTTAGAAACTTCACCATTTCCCCTACAAAAATGAGTATACAAAGCATATCTCAATGCATCCATTTCATGATCATCCACTTTTAAAGGTTGATCTATTCCTTTCTGTTGAGCCTTTGTATCCCAAACATAACTTGAAAAACCTTTATCTGTTTCTTTACAAGTTTTATCAACTATTAATTTATTATTAGATAAAAGAGTACTTACAAATTGTATACCCTTCAAAACAGAATTATCTGCATTCATTATATTCCATTTACCCTTACTTCTAAGTTTATTTTTGAAGGATGTTGCTGATGGATCACAATATACCATTTCTATCTTATCATTGCCCGCAAACTCTTCAAATTTATTAGCCAGTATATCATCTGTTATATTTAACCCTAAAGTATCTTTATCTAGATGCATTTCTTTGATCAGTGCTATATTATTTATATCATCAAATCTAAACTTTAGAAAAGATGTGGGGTTAGTTATACCATAATCAACACCAATTATTTGCTTGGGATTTTTGAAATTTATTTGGCTTGTATCTTGCATATAGATTTTAGAGTCCCAAATATTATAAATTGCACCTTCTGCCAGGCACCAAATTCCATCTATAAAACGTCTATAGTATAGTCCTTGATATTCTTTTTTTAGATTTGATATGTAATCTTTATCTAGGAATGTATTGTCCTCAAGTTTGAATTGATGATATGAAAGATCTAATTCACCTTTTCTATCTATATAATCTTTCTTTAAAAAATGATGAGGCGAATCTGTATTAGTCGTAGCGAATAATTGTGATCCTTTTATTGACAACCTTGCTAATAATTGAGTCCAAAATCCACGAGGTATCAATGTTGCCTCATCTACTAATGCTCCGGCTATAGTGAGACCACGTATCTTGCCCTCGGCGCGCTCGTCGTTTGCACCACATACATAAATTAATCTAGATCCTATAATAATCTCACCTTTTCCCTGGTTGAAATTAAGAGATTTGCCTAGGATTTTCTGCATTATACTAATAATATTTCGAATTATGGTCCTTTCTGATTTTCCTACGATTATAAGGGATCCACGAGGACCATATTTTATATAATGTATGAATCGAAAAATGCTGGCTATAGTTTTCCCTGAGCGTACAGCCCCGGAAAAAATGTTGATTCTAGCGTTAGAATTCCGCATAGTAAATAATTGTTTTTCTGTGAAGTCTGAGAATTTTAACTTAAGCACAATATGAATATCCTGGTTTATTATGTTTTAATCTATACCATATACACCATGTTGAAATAGAAAGAATATATGCGGCTTCTTTTATTGTAGAAAATATTTGTCCATTTATAATAACGGCTTTCGCAGCGGGGTTTTTTGATCCAGTATTATTTATTGACATCTTCTTTCTGGTTTCATCGCTAAGATTAACCTTTGATAAAGATATCTTTTTCTTAGACGAATCTGTATGTTTTTTACCCAACCAATATTTATTACCAGTCATGTGTAATTTATTATGCTCAGCTCTTGTAAGTCTTTGTAAGTTATCAATATTATCATTTGTTTTATCACTATCTTTATGATGAATATCAAAATCTTTACAAGGTGATTCTGGGTGCATAATATCCCAAATAACCCTTGCCCATCTTTTACTTTTATAATATCTACGGGCACCTTCTCCATAATCCTTAACATATGTCTTCTCAAACATCTCCTCGATAGTTTTATTCATTTTTACCCCCATTCAATATATCTTCCAAATCTTCAGCAACTTTTTCTGCCGACTTATCGTCTATAATCTGATGTTGTGAAAATTCTTGTGGACAACGGCGTTCTAAAAGCCATGCTGAGGCTGTCCAAAGCGGTTTTTGTTCCTTGACTATAACTATTTGCTCTTTAATTTTACCCTTAGAATCAAGGGTTGTTCTTGTTTCTTTGATTTGATCATTTCCTTTAGCGGCATTTCTAATAGTTCTCAAATTATCCTCAACAAAAAACTCCTCACTTTGTATCACAGATTTCAAAAAAGTAAAATATTTCCCTTTACCATCTCTTTTTCCCCAACTACACCAGTTTTCTATGGTTTGCATAGTAACACCAATTAACCTTGCAGCGCGGGTTCTAGACAATCCTAATTTTATAGCCTCACAAAAAGCTTGTTGTTTCTTTTTGTTTAACTTTGTGGGTGCACCTGTTCTGGGCATTCATATATCCTTTCCATTAAATATAATATCCGTTTACAGTTTGTCCTCAACATGATCTGGGCTATCGGACCTTCAACTTTTATTTATTAAAAAAGATGATTTTCTACTACGTTGAGAGTAACTTTTTATACAATATATTGCTAAGTCATTGAAACTTCGTTAAAGACTAAAAACCGTCGATAAAACCGCCCAATATCTATATATTTCAATAGATATTGAGTGGTTCATAATTATCATAGTCCTTAAGGCTTAATTAGGTAGCTTAAATAGCCTATTAATTTTCAATGATGTTTTCTATATACTACTCGTTTTCATTGTCAATTTACTCATCGTGAAGCCTTACCTTTAAACTACTTGTGTTATCGGTTATATCAGCAGAAACTTTTTTAACAACTGTTACTGTTTCACAATCAACACCACTTGAATTATCTGGACGCCTTGGATCATAAATTTCTAGTACTTTGATATCTTCTTTTTCATATACTGCGTAATGTTTCTTCTTCCAATTTAAAATATAATAAACAAGATCTTCTTCTGCTTTTTGTTTTCCATTGTCCCCAAAATACAATACTCCATCAGGACCATGTTTATATCCTATTTTTCCTTTATATCTACATTTAAAAATCTTACCATCTTCTGTAGGGTCCCACCTACGTTCTGCTGGAAGCATCCCCATCATTTCATTATCAAATTCATGACCAACTGCTAAATAAGTATATATATCATATTCTTCCGCTTTTTCCAATAATTCTTTAATTCTTTTTGGATAACTATTTCTTTTTTCTTCCATTTGAGACAAACTACTAAATGTTAACTTACTACCATCTTCATAATTTTCTTCTATCATTTTTTACTCCTCTTCTTTGTAAATAACTGCCTCACGGCCCAAAAATCCCAACTTATAAACTAAATGTCTCATCCTATCACCTAATTGTTCATACTTCTTTCTAAACTTTATAAATCTCCCATTCTCTTTCTCCTTCCATATCTTTTTTAATTGTTCATATCCTGCATCATAAGTCCAGCAATTATCCTTTTCATATTCCTTCCTATATTTAAAAGTCCTAACCACTAAGTCAGTAGCCAATAATAATACTTCTCTAGCGTCAGGACTTAGTTTTTCAAATATATTTTCACCATTCTCATCGTAACCATACAATATCTTAGCTATATATCTTTCTTCTTGGTCACATGCATCATTATATAATTTTGGATAGAAATCTTCTGTGAGGGCTAATCTTTTCATAAATTCTCTAGTTAACCAAAAGAATTCGTTTTTAACATCCCAGTTTTTTCCTTTGTACGGGTATTGTCTCATTGAATATGTTCGGCAACGGTTGTTAAATATTGAGTAGACTATGGAATCATATATATATTGTTGGAGTAATGTGAGTGGTTTTGGTTTAGATAGTTGATAGTCCTTTGTAAACCAAGAGTTTTCTAATTGCGAAGATATTAACATTTTAGATGTAAATACTGAAATTATTTTTATAATATTAGTATATTGAATAGATATTCCACTATGCCCTCTATTGTATGGTGTTGATAATAATAATGCCAAACCTATATCAATGTCTATTTTACTAAATGATCTATTATATATACCTAAGAAACCTTTCTCTACTTTCAACTCATAACCTTTATCATCTAATACTCCCATCTTGGTCATTCGAGGAAAGTATTCTTTTTCTTTAGTTGTTGGTTTAGATAGTTGATAGTTTTGAGTATACCAGATATAATGTTCATTATTCATCATTAATAATTTTGTAGTAAATATAGACACTATCTTATTAATATTATTATAACAAACCGTCAAGTTTCCAGAATTATGATAGGGCACATTTAATAACATAGGTATATGCATATTCCACGATATTGATGAAGATTGTACTCCACAAAACCCTAGAAAATTCTTCTCTACTTTCAACTCATAACCTTTATCATCTAATACTCCCATCTTGGTCATTCGAGGAAAGTATTCTTTTTCTTTAGTTGTTGGTTTAGAGAGTTGATAATATTGAGTATACCAGTTATTATATAACCCTACATTGACAGTAGTTGTAAATAAAGAATATAATTTAAAAATATTATTATTATTAAAAGCCTCTACATAATTTTCAATAGTATATGGTGTTGAATATATTAAAGGCAATATCATATTTTTATTTATTTGTGGTCTTATAAGAGAATATATACCTAGAAAATTCTTCTCTACTTTTAATGGATGGCCTTGATCATCTAGTCTTCCTAGTTTAACCATTCTAGGAAAGTATTCTTTTTCTACATCTACTTTTTCTTCGTTTATCCAATCTTTACTTGTCTCTTTATGGTCCAAATTCCTATAATAAATCCAGCCCTTATGTTTTATATCATTGTTCTTATTCCGTACATAATATTTAAGAGCAAAATCATCTGGCCACTTTTCCCTATTACATGATTGCCATATTGTAAATAACATTGCCCAATCACTAGTTACACCAGGGAATTCTTTAGCTTCAAATATAAAACCTTTCCTATATTTAAATATAGGCATAAATTCTTCCCTAAACTTTTTAAAACTAACACCTGTAATAAATCCTGGTGTTGAAAACATTGCTAAGTGTAAATCATTGTGTTTATATTGTTTCTTTAACATCGTGATCCTAGCAAGAAAATGAGTTAATACATCTCTTGTACAACTACCTAGTTTATGAGTTTTTAAATATTTTTTCATTTGTGTTTCTTTTATAGTAGTCTTACACTTAGCATTTAAACCACTACTAGATGTTCCAAATGGTGGATTTATAAATATTATTAAAGGTTTTTTATTTATAAATATATCTTGTAAACCTTTAGGCAATTCCTTACCTATCCAAGGATTGAACCCGTCATTTAAAAAATCAAATTGAAAGTTGGTTGCGTTTTGATTTATATTGTTGTCATTTATATAATCTATATCGGATTGTAATAGGGTTGAAGAGAATAAGTTATTGAAAGTATAGTCTTTAGTAAGATTACAATGTCCACACGAATTATCCCAGACATTATATTTTTCTTTCCAATCATTTCCATAGACGGATTCCATATAGGGATGACAATGATGTACCCAGGGCATAGGTGTGAAAAATCTGCCTTCTTCTCTTTTTTTCTTTGATATCATTTTATAAAACCAACCCTTCCTCAAAAAACCTATCTATATTTTTATCCATTATATATGATAAATTCATACACCAACCACCATAAAGTTTACCATAAAGTCGTTGTTTATTAAACGTTTCCACCATCATTTATTTATCCAAACTCTTATATTTGTTCCATTGCCAAAACCACCAATTTGAAATCTTGGTTCTTTTGTAAAACCTGCCTCTTTTAAATAATAAGACAATACGTCAGGATCTATTGTAGTATAATGGTAATTTGTTGAATAGTCTTGTCCTCCATAAAATCTTGCTATTGCTACTATTTTTGTTCTTATATCTCGCGCATTTAATGCATATTTACATAATAATTCTAGACAAGGTGATTGTATAAATAATAAACCACCAACTTTCAATTTTTTATACCAGTGTGTAAGAATTTCAACAGTTTTTAAATGCGATACATGTTCTAAAACGTCACATGCGTATATTTCATCTATATCATTGTTTTCAAATGGTAAATTGTCTATGTTTGCTACTATATCTACACCTGGCAGATTCCGTAAGTCAATATTTATATATCCCTCTTTTATATCTGGACCGCACCCTAAGTTTAATTTCATTTTTTACCCTCTATCTAATATCTTAGTTACTCTAATTGCCATATCAATATTCGACTTAGCTTCTCCTTTAATTAAATTCTTAAAATAATCCATCGAATATTTTAAGTTATTTCTTTCATCGAATGTGTAATTTTGTTTTTCAAATATCAACATATCACTTTTCTTGTTTATATCTCTATTGTAAAGGGTTAATTGTACTGTATTCTCCTTAAATAAATCTATAATAAGAGTACCCCTTTCACCATATATAGTAATATTGAATTCTCTCTTAGGGTTATTTAAAGATACATCTATATGACCCCTGTAGAAAAGAATTGTTCCAGTTGTACAAATTCCCCTATTGTCATGTATATTGTCAATAAATCTAAAATCTGTGAACTCTATATCCATAAACATATCTAAAACTGATAAAATATGAGATCCTAAAACTTTATATACATTGTCATTAGTAAACTTTCCAAGAGAAGAAGAAACCATTTTTATATATTCTATTCTTCCTAGTTCATATAATATATCTTTGGCTTTTAATATAGATTTAGAGAATATTTGTGTATAATCTACGCCTACGACTACATTGTAATCTGTTGCTAAGTCTTTGATTTCTAATGCTTCTTCATATGTGGATGTTATTGGTTTCTCTATATATACATTTTTGCCAGCAATTATTGCTTCTTTAGCTATTTGATAATGTGTTTCTATAGGGGTGGCTATTATTACACTATCAACTTCTGGATCATTCCACAACACAATTTTCTCAAATTTTGAATCTACGGTGTACTTCAAATCCTCTTTAGATAGATATTTCTTGATATTATTCGCCCAGTAACCACTTCCGATGATTTCTATTGACATACTGACTCCTTAAATATAAAAATATCCGGGGACATTTCTTTTTATTCTATATGATATCGATTCTGGTGTAACAGAAAATGCACGTCCTGCCAATTTCATAGTTGAAAATATTTGATATTCCGCCATTATTGTTTTTGCTTTAGGATGATTTGCTCCTGAAACATCTGCATGATTCTCGGACATTTTCTTTTTTGTTTCATCACTTCTATTTAAAGCATGTAATCTCGTATGTTCTGCTCTCGTCAGACGCGCAAGGTTTTCAATATTATCATTTAGTTCATCAAAATCTTTGTGGTGGATATCAAAGTCTTTACAGGGTAATTCTGGATTACATAAGTCCCATAATACCCGATACCAATATTTACCTTTATAAAATCTCCTTTGGTAACCATCTCTACCAGTTTTACAAACAGTAGTTTCCTTAAACATCTCCTCAATAATTTCTTGTTTATTCATTTTTATCCCTCTAACTACAATGTTTACAATAACTTATATATTCTCTGTTTATTAATTTTCTCAAATTCTTTCTATATATATCTGAATTTTTTATATCTATTAATGAGGTAGTCAATGCGTCTCCCACGATCCCTTCCTGAGATCTAGGACGACAGCACATTTGCACTAGACCATTATATCGAACGGTCAATATATGATTACAACATATATCATTCACTGATTTTGATACAACTTTTATCAAACCATTCTCTTCTTTTATTATATCTCTGCATGGAACTCTCTCATCGATATTATTATCATAGAATCTTTTCATCTCAGCTTGTGTAGAATCAGAAGTAGTAAAATAAATAGGAAAAGTGGAGACTTTTATGCATTTATCTATCTTTTTTCCTAATTTTTTTAACTTCTCTTTATCTTTTCTATTAATTTTATTTAAAACCATCTTTAATTCTATAACAACATCACTTTTAGTATTCTTTTTATATGCACATAATTTTGTTAAATTGCCAATAACTTTATTGAAATCTGTTTTCATATTTAAAAAATGAGTCTTTTCTGTCGCTCCTCCGATATTTACTGTAACAAATCTAAAATTCACAAGATTCTCAAAGTGTTCCTTATCCAAATCCATCGCAAAATTACTATGAATTCTGTTCATTGTACAGTTATTTTTTAATGCAAAGGTTATTAGATTATTAAAACCTTTATGCAAAAGAGCTTCCCCATGAGAGAATGGTATTATTTTCAAACCCTTGTTCAATAATATTATTTTTTTAAAGTTATTATCTGTCATGAAACATTTATTTATCACTTCGCTGGATTTATATTGGGTAAAGCACCATCTACAACTACTGTTACATATATTCGACACAAGTTCAATTACAGCTTTCATATTCCTAGACCTTTCCTACAGAAATTATATATAAGCAGATCACTTCGTTTATCGTACCCTTTATTATAAACTTCATATGGTTCATTATTATGATATACAATCATCGTGTTACCCTGAATTTTTCCTTCTGCTCTTATATCATTAGCACCACACACATATATAAGCCGATTACCAATAATAATCTCACCCTTGCCTTTTATATTATTCTCATAATCTTCTTCTATTATTTTTACAAATTGATCTACTCTAGCCTTTGTTGAAAAGTTTTTTTGTACAAACTCTCTTCCTTCCTTAATAATAGACCAATATGCGTTGAAGTTTTGTATAATGTGTAATATCTTTTTGTGTACATTTGTTTTATCAATCTCTACATAATGTACATCTTCTTTAAAACCTAATTCAACAAGATCGTTACATTTGTTAGCTATTAATAATGAACCAGCAGCGGGTATTTCAAAATATTTAGCAATCACATATTTTTCAGTAGAACATGTTGCAATAGTACCACAATATTTATTTATTTCTTCTGCATATAAATCTCGGGTTTTATATCCCAATTCTGTTTTTCTATCAAAATCTTTTATTTGATACCCTGGATGAGAAACTTTTTTTATATGATAGTTTATTTTGTCTATAAAATTTCTTAGAGGGTAATATCTAACAGTAGTTGCTCCTATTAGCAATATTTTTTTTATACACTTATTAAAATTATAATCTAGTTTATCAAATCGTTCATCTGGACCATAAAACTGAGGAAACCATTTTGTTTTGTACCAGTATTTTTCCCATTTCTCTATGAACGCTTCTTTATATGCCGTGAGAATTATATCACATCTATCTAATACATCATCCATATTTTTAATATATATATCACTTCTACCTTTTTGTTGCAAATCTGCATAATACCCTATTAATCTAACGGTTCTGTTAATATTTTTTACATTAACTAATCTACTAGGATCATCTGCTTGAGGACATTTAAATATTAAAAGATAGTTTGTTTTGACTTTGTTTACATCTATATCATCTTCTATAATCAAATCCCAGCCCAATCTTTTTTGTATTTCCTTGAAAAGATTGTGGTAACGATCTGTTACGTATGTTTCTTCTGAGAACTTTTTAGGTAGGAATATAGTTCCTGTTGGTTTATTCATTTTTTTTCCACTCCTTATAAGCTATACATATTTCAAACCCCATACGATTGCACCTAATACCATTATCAAAACAACTCTTCTGGCAGTTCCAACCTTTATTATAATTTTTCATAATCATTTCTTTAAACTTATTTAAATCACTAGTAGCTTTACCTAATCTACACTGTGTTGCTGTTGGTGTAGCTGATGTACTACATTTATAACAATAACCATCTGCTCCATATGTAATTTGATAGTAACCATAAGTACATGTTTTAAAAGTAAATAAGTCTATATCTGTGAATTCTGGTCCTGTGTAGAAGATGTAAGGTCTTTCATTTTTATCTTTTGAAACTAGGTCTTCTAATAAACTTCTATATTTAATATCACCCGTTAATTCTACTGCTTCTTTATATTTTTTTATTATTTCGAATGATTGATTATAGTTACCGAAGGGTATAGAAAATCTTAAACTATCTACTCCTATCTCTTTTGATATTTTGACGATATTCTCAAAATCTTCTCTGGTTCCAGACTCGGGGGATATTAAATAACAGAGTCTTATGGCATGGCCTCTACCACTTTTGTTTCTTATTTTAACTGCTCTTGCAACGCTTTCAATTATATCATCAAACCATTCTTTATGTTTAGTACCCTTAGTTTTAGCCCATGTTTCAGGAAAACCTGCATCTAAAGAAATACTTAAATAATCTACATCATCCGTCGATAATCTATTTAATTCTGTTAGAAACCCTTGTTGATCATCTAAAGTTTTTAAAGCCACGCCATTAGTATGAATCCCAAAGTGGTTATTATATTTTTTAGTTAGTGCCATAAAAGACATGAAGTAGGGGTTTGTCAAGGGTTCCGTATACGCTCCGCCGTAGATATGGAATGGTATACTTCCTTTTAGTTTATCTAATAATTCTAAACAATCAAGCTCCCAATAACCAAGTGATTTGTTGAAAAACTTTCCAGCACAATGAGAACAGTGTAACTGACATGGTTTTATATGATCCCCTGGAAGATGAATCTCGAATTGCCGAGGCCAAATAAATTCGTTATTAAATATTTTTTCTGGTTTGTTATTGAGGTGTTTTAGTAATTGTTTCCAATATAAATATTGGGATGGTCTCATATCCTTTTTCATATTTTATACCCTTCATATTCTAAAACAACAGACAATATTCTTTCTGCTGTTTTTTTCCATGTTCTTTCTTTTATTGCAAAATTGTGCCCATTTTTGGCAATTAAATTTCTTTTCTTTTCGTTTTCTAAATAATAATTAATCTTAGCAATTAATTCTTGAGGTGTATTAAATGATTCCACATGTATACCATTTTTTATATCTAATAATTCAATATCCTTTATCTTTTTAGTTAATGCAAATGCACCAGAACACATAATATTCCAAAGACGAATGGAAGTATACCCTGAATAATTTCCTCTACTTATATTTAAAACTATTTTGCTTCTTCTATATATATTAACGACTTCTTTTGGTGGTATATATTTATCAAACCCTGGTCCATGAAATTCTATTTTCAAATCATTAATTTCTTTTAAATTATTGTATATTCTCATTCTCTCATCATCTTTACCACCAACAAATGATACATCTATATCTTTGACAATTTTTTCTCTAGCTGGTTTAAATATATTTTTATCTGAACCATGTATTATATGAAAAACTGGAAGGTTTATTAAATTAGAAAGATCTAAAGCCACCCCAAACCCTGTACAACTTCTATAGTTACAATATTTTGAAAACTCTACCACATTTTTAGAACTTTTGAAATGTGTGCTTACATCCATCATGAAATAATATAAATTTGTATATTTTGAGGCTTCTTTAATTGCTTCAGGATATATATTATTACCTTTACATATAACCATAAGGTCTACTTCTTTAGCTTTTTTAACAAACTTTTCTATAAAATCTAATTTGTTTAATTTTGATACATTTGCTCTATAATCGAACACATTTGCTTTTACACCTTCTGTGTATTTAAATGCATTAAACAAACGAATATTATCAGAATATTTATTTTGAAAGGCTCCTACTGTACAAACTTTAAGAGGAAGTATAAGTTTTGGTGTTGCTATTGCTTTAAATATATCTGGTCGAACTGTATTCATTAGAACATCTCCTCAAATTCTTTTTTAAACTCTTTAATATCAATATTGTTCATACATTGAACATATTTATTTTCTATTATATCAGAACACATCTCCTTTTTATGAAAATTACATGGAAAAAATGGACAATGTACATCTTTTGGCTCAACCCATTTAATATTTTTATAATATCCCAATCGATTTTTACCCTCAAATGGTCCAAACAATCCTATAGTTTTTTTATTTAATGCTGCTCCAAAGTGACAATAACTACTATCTACAGCCACAATGCCGTCTGAAACCGACAAAATAGAAAGTGCATGATTTATATCAATGGAATTTGTTATAACTGTGAGTGCTTCTTTTGGTAAACCACTCTTCTGTATAATATCATAGGTTTTATGTAAAAAATCCGGTCTATCTATTATTACTATCTTGTAATTATGCTGTATAATTTTTGAACATATCTTTTTAAAAATTGACGGAGTTAAAGATCTTAAAGGGGAACTGGCTCGCCATTGGAGGACAATAAATTTATTGGGTAGATTTTTATCTTCGTTTAAAGAAAGGTCTGGAATAAGCTCTAGTGGATCCGTAAGGGGATTAGCTTCTACGTTAGCAACTGTTGACATAATATCATAACAGTTCATTATTTTAGCCTCTTCACATCGCTCAATGCAACCCTCTAATATTAGTTGATAATCTGATTTGTAAATTTCATGGATTGAATATGGTACAGTTATTACTCTGTCAATAAGGTTTGTAGGAAAACTTTTGAATATTTTTGAGAATCTTTCCCCACTAGCGAAGATTATTTTACAAGTGGGGTACATTTGTTTTAAATATTTTACTATTGGCTGGAGGAATAGTATATCACCAACTCCTCCAGTTCTTGATATTAAAAGTTTTTTATTTGTTAGATCTTGGCCACGATATCGTTTGAAAGGTATCGGCTTTCTAACGGGTCTGAAATATCTATTTCCTGCGCGATCTTTAGATAATATTTCGTACATACCCAAAGACATACATATAACATCACCTTTTTTAAATTTTTTATTATATAAGGACATTTTCTTTTGGGTTACTTGAGCCTGGATAATTAATGGTTGGGAATCTATTATTTCTTTTAAAGTTTTTACATTTGTTACTGTTTTAGGATCAAGTTTAAATTTGTTAAAATCTTTATTTTGCATAGTAATAGCCTGAAAAATTATTTGATAGGATTCTATTTCTTATAGTTGGCGATGAAACCTTTAAATATTCTGCGGCTTCTTTTCTAGTTGGGAATAATTTACCATTTATAGAAACAGATCTTTTATGAGAACTATTTATTCCGAACTTACCAAAAAAAGGATGATTTGCTCCAGACATATTTTTTTTATAATCCTCTGAGAATTTTTTACCTATATGTGCAAGTGATTGTTTCTTTTTAGTATTTTCTGTATGATTTTTTCCTAACATTCCCATATGATTTTCTGACATTTTCTGTTTTGTAGATTCTGTGTGGTGCTTACCAATATTATGCAATCTCATATGATCTCCACGCGTTAACCGCTCTAAATTTTCAATATAATCATCCAAGGGATTTTCGTTTTTATGATGTATGTCGTAGTTCTTACAAGGCGATTCTGGGTTACATAAGTCCCAATACACCCTAGCCCAATATTTTCCCTTATAATATCTTCTTAGACCACTATTACTTTTTCTAATAGTAGTCTCTTTATACATCTCATCAATCATTTCTTTATTCATTTTTTTCCTCCTCCTCAAACATCTCTGGAAAATTCTCCTTGTAATAATAATAATCGTAACTTTTTATTCTCATGCAATAATCTTTCCTAACATCCTCACACCAATGTCTTAAAGCTGGTATTGTTATTCCTAGTTTTTCAGAAGCTTCTTTGAAACTGAAATACCATTTTCCTTTACATATAAGAGAAACATCATATTCATTTCCAAACTCTTCTCTGAATTTAGTTTTCATTTCTGTATCATATTTGAGGATCTTTGCTTCGTATTTATCAATAGAAGTTTGTATTGCATCAAATAAGATATAATAATATGGAAGAGTATCCTCTTTATTTTTTCTAGCTCTTTCTATATTATCGTAATATTGTGTATATTCTGTTGTTGTTCCCATATATATTCTACCAATCAGTTGCAGTTTTAAAAGATTTGTATTTATTATATATATCTAAAGATGACATATTAGCTAAGGCTAATTCTTTTATAATAAAATTAGATTTTACTTTTTTGTATTCTGATGGACCTTGTTTGGTTAAAACATTACACATAGAACAGTTTAAAACTCCTCCTATATGAAGAACTAGTGGGTTGTCATCGGGAGGTTTTATTCCAGCCACATAATTAATGATGTTTTTAGATTTATTATTTATTCTAGACCAAGATATTGTATCATGTCGTTTAAATCTCTTATATACGTTAGAAAAAAGCTCAGTTTCCCATTTTGTTTTAAGTAATTGTTCATAATTCATAAACCAAAATCCTGAACCACCACCCCAATTAGTACATACTACATCAAACTCTATATTGTTAGGTGTAGTTAGTTTGTATTTATTAGAACTTGGTTTGTTTATATTTCTTTCAGTTAATCCACCGGGATATTTTACCATGAAATGAATATCAGGTTCTCTAGATAATAATTCATCGTTGGCGGTGATAAAAAATTTATCCCAATCCGGTCCTAATATCATATCATTATCTATTAATATATAGTAATCTTTTAAAGAGTTGGTTTTGGTTACTTCCCTTATATCATGTTCAGTTTTCATCATATTTATCCATCTATTATAAGCAATAGCTTTTCCAAAACAATCACATAACGATATAGGTGTATCATATGAATAATATTTTATTTTTTCTTCTTTTAGTAATTTAGAAAATAATCCTAATCTCTTCTCATCGGGATTTGATAAATTATCGAATACATATATATTTACTTCTTTAAATAATTTAGATGTTTTATGTATAGATTCTATACATTTTTGTGTTAAAATTGGTCTATCTCTAGATGTTAATAAAACAGATAGTCTATTATCATTGTTTAAGTTTTCCATTGTTTTCCTTTATTTATCAATTAAATAATTCCGGACCTAAATGGCAATAAAGATCCGGAATTCAATCAAGGAGATTTAAATAAATAACTATAAAAGTTATTTATAGTTTGTCCAGCGCAATTATTATCAAGAGGCAAATTTAACGACGCTATCTGGAGGTCCATATACTGACAAGAATAAAACCCTTAACTTATATATAAAAATAGCCTGAAATTTTATTGTTTATTCTTTTTCTTATAGTTGATGTGTTTATTGAAAATGCTTTAGCCGCCCTACGTTGTGTTGAAAATATTTGATATTCTACCATTACAAATCTTGCATTATAAGCTCGCTTACCATAAGCAGGGTGATTTGTTCCACTCTTAGCTATTGACATCTTTTTTCTAGTACTTTCTGATTTCTTTTTACATAAATTATGATACCTCATATGTTCTGATTTTGTTAATTTTATTAGATTACACGAATCATTGTCTAGAGGGTTTTCATTTAGATGGTGTATATCATAACCTTTTTCCCATTTGTCTTCTGGGTGATATAAATCCCACACTATCTTATGAAAAGGTACACAACAATACCCTCTCCTTTTTTTCCCACCATAACCTTTATAAACATTTGTATCTGGCATTATTTCTTCTAAGTATTCTTCTATTGTTTGGTCTTCTCTTTTTTCTTTATACTCTTTCTTACTCATTTTATCTCCTTATAAAGTTGTTTTTAGTTTGTCCGTTATAAAAACCACAGAAACACATATTTAACGACACTATATGGACTAAGTAAAAAACCGCCAGAAACCCGTACAAAAAAACCCTGAAACAAATATAAACCACACTCGCTGAATATAAAAAGCGTTGAATATATTTATAACAAACTCGCTGAAAATCTTTATTGTTAAATAATGTGAGCGTCTTTTGCGAGCCCACGTCTAGGTCTACATATTGAAAAATGCAGTTTGTTTTTCAATGTGTGGACATCGACTATAAATACCCAAGAAAGCCCATAAGGCAAATAGAAATATTAAAGTATATAAATAGATTCTAAAAAAGTTTTAAAAAGATAATAAAAGGACTGTCATTAGACCGGTCTTTAATATGATATGGAAAAAATGCCAAGATCATAAATCTTGGCAAAACTACTGCTATGAAAAATAATATATAATAAATAATTATTCAACAGATTATACAACAAGTTATAAATCTATTTATTATCAACTTATATAAAAAAGATTTTTAACTGATTCTGAATCTGATTATTAATAGATTATTATTAGACTTATTGTCTATTGTTCTGCTGGTTCATCGAAAAATATTTAATAAACTACAATTAAATACTTTTCTTCTAGTCCTTACAGTCCTACTTAAAGAAACTACAAATCGGAATGACTATCTTTAACTTATAACTACAAGTTTGTCCGTTCGGAATTTACAAAAACCATACTATTTAAACGAGCTATCTGGACCTCCAGATACTGACGAAAATAAATCCCTTAATATATTAAAAAAAGATCATTATAGCAATATTTCAACTATAATGATCTTTTTTCAAACTATTAGAAGAGGCGGGAGTAGGAAAATGAATTAAACCTACTCCCTTTTCTCAGACATGGAGGTATGTCTGATTATTCTTTATCTTCTATATATTCTTTCCACTTTACTATTTTAGCAAAGAAAAAACTACCCGTTGACATTATTAAACTTCCAACAGTTATCAACCATGGGGCAGGATTAAACTTTCCAATTACCATAATTTCACACACCCCTGCACTCATTATAACAATTCCAACAATTTCAACTATCAATGCTAAATAATATTTCCAATGGTTAATCATTTTTTCTCCCTTATATGTAGTTTCATCCAGCATATTTGTCTAGTTTCAGACTCTGTTAATGTTTCAGGATCTGATGTATATAATTCATCAAATCTGGTTACTATATTTTCTTTTAAATCTTCTGTCGCATCTTCGTAAGTTTCTCCATAACCTTCAATTCCCATAGAATATGATACTGCGCAATCAACACAATCATCAAACAAAAATTTAGCTGGTTCATAAATTTCATAATTTGTACTATCCAGGCTTATAATCATCATTTAATTCCTCCTCTCAAAATGTATCGTATCTTGAAACGACCAATTCCCGCCCCAAGAATTCTTTTTATCTAAACTTTCCCAAAAGTCCCCAATAAATTGGATATCCTTCTTATAAATAGTATATTTGTATCCACCATCCCCCAAGGTCTTAAATATATTCAGATCAATTGCTAATCTTCTACAATGTTGACTATCTAGAGTCTTTGTAAGTCCTTCTTCCAAATAATATTTCTGTGTATATTCTATTCGGTGGGCTTCTCCAAATGTTACTTTATAACCGTTATTTATAATAAAACTCAGTAATATATTTATATCTTTGAGGAATTTAAACTGTTTATCAGACAGAGCCATTAGAGTTTCCTCTTTTTTTCAGTTTCTTTAAATGATTTTGGCGGTTTTTCTTTAATAATCATAGGGTCCATTGTTAATCTCAACTCATTTATTAAAGCCGTTTTTAACCATACATTCATGCGGTTTAAATCATTATCATTACAAAATAGATTTATTATTTCTAATATTTTATTAGCGTTTTCTTCTTTCATTTTTTTCTCCTCTATTAAGTTTGACTTCCGATCAAATCCCAAGCAGTTGCGTTATTAGTATTTACATATAACTTACACGTACTGCTTAGGTAAAAAGTTCCTTTAGAAGCGGATACATTACCATTCGGATTTGAATAATACGAAGGATTACATTTCAAGAACCCTTTAGAACAAGTATTCATATATATACCATAGTCTATCTCACCACCAGCGTCATCAGTATAATATCCAATATAATCTGAATATGCCCTAACAGCAGTAGCACTAGATCGTTCTGTACGTACATATATACCATCACCATTATTATTTTGAAACTTTCCAGCATAATAACCATTAACATTTGTTTGAGCATATAAAGCGTTATGACTTGATGATGCGGCAATAACACCAGTCTTTGTTGATGTAGTAGTTCCGAAAATGGCAACAGTATTATCAAATACACTACTATGTATTCCTATTGTAGCAACTTTTTTCACACCACTACCATCATCTCCGTAAAAATAAGCCTCATTTGTACTACCATCTAATATTATTGATTTGTTACTTGTAGGGCTTGACCTAGAGTAAATAGTACAACCTTCTATAGTTCCACCACTAGTAATATCACCGGCTGTAAGTGTTCCTCTTACTGCTAAAGTGCTACCATTCCAATTTACACCATGTCCACCAGCATAGTTTCCAAAAGTAAAG